>Ga0272443_10007470_pt1 | contig 10418 bp, 7 predicted proteins | sample SSMAcet12_FD_193581 | JGI IMG/M metagenome (GOLD analysis project Ga0272443, IMG submission 193581) | Marine sediment archaeal communities from Little Sippewissett salt marsh, Falmouth, MA, United States - SSM-Acet-12 | ecosystem: Environmental > Aquatic > Marine > Wetlands > Sediment ... | reverse complement strand
GAAAACCCTTTTCCCGACAATTATCCATTACTTTTATTATGATATCATACTTTATATCACCCTCAGGTGAAATAATAACATCCTCGGCATTCGCATGTTTCTCTTTGATATCATTTAATTGTGTTAAAAGCTGTCTATAATTATACGTGTCACCTACCTTGTTAACTGGATCAAACTTAAATCCGGGACTTTTTAATTGAAATCCGGTTTCCTTTATAGCCAGTATCACCAGAACAAGATCTTTATTTTGTTGCACGACCTGTTGTTTACCCTTACCCAGCGATGGTAAAGATAATTCCAATACAGCTATTTTCACGAAAGCCGCAGTTAACAACAAAAACGGTATTAAAAGAAGGAATATGTTCATAACAGGAATGATGTTTATGTCTTCATCCTCATGACTTCGTTCTTTTCTTAATGCGGTCTTGAAATTCATTTCTTACCTCGTGTCGCTACTAATGCATTATATACGCGAGTAACATTTTGGTTAATCTCATCCACTATCTCATTCGTCTTTTCCTGTAAAAATGAATAAGCAACCATATTCGGTATCGCAGCAATCAATCCAAACGCTGTTGTATTCATTGCCTGCGAAATTCCTGCCGAGAGGAGAGTCGCCTTCATGGATGCATCAGCCGTCGCTACCGCTTCAAATGAAGAAATAAGTCCAAAAATAGTACCCAAAAGACCAAGCAATGTTGAGATATTCGCGATCGTTGACAAATAGTGCGTCCGTTTCTCAAGTTTTGGGATTTCAACCATGGCCGATAATTCAAATGCATTTTGAATATCCTTGGGATTCTTGCCACACTCCATTAACCCTGTTTTTGTAATCCTGGGTAACGCAGCAGTCGACATATTACAAAATTCGATTGCGTGATTCACGTTGTCCCTCTTGACGAAATCGAGCACTCTATTAACAAATGCTGTTGTGTCAATTTTATTTTTGAATAATAATACGATCATTCGCTCAATCATGATGGCAAATCCAGTGATCATAACTAATAATATAACGTACATAAATGGCCCGCCCGCTCTGAATGCACTAACGATGAAATTCAATGCTGTAACCTCCTAAATAAAATTCAATTTTTATACTTCCAATAACTAACCTGATTCAATCGCAAACCGTGATGCTTATTGTATAACGGCTTGATAATTTCACTTGCGTTCTATGTTTACCATAATAAATGATCTCGTTTACTCTGCTCTTTGTTCCACTCCTTTCGCAATGTGCTCTTTTCCACTTTTCTGAAAATATCACCGAAAAACCTTCGCTCAATTTTTATTCCATCCACCCGCGGATCAGTACCCGGGATGATAAATACTGTTTGTGGTTTCGCTATCTTACCATACACCTCAATTTTATCAATAAATGTTTTCAATGACTTGTCAGCTTCATTATCCGTTCCCGCATCTTCTGTGGATTCAAGAGCCTCCGGTTCTGCCTTTGCACTTGCTTCAGGCTGAGACGATGCGAACGACATTGAAATGACCATGATTAAAAACAGAACTATCAATGATAATGTCCTCATTTTCAGGAACCTCCAACTGTTGTATTCTGATCAGATAAAGAGCGATGACCACTCGCCGCCGCGCCACTTTCACCTTGAGTATCACTATTCTGCAACTCGGCTAATATGATTGTCATGCGCTTCTCACTCTCCCTGGTCCATTCATTCTGAATTTGATTTTTTCTGGCTGTGACTATATTCGACTTGTAAAATTCCAACGCCTTTTGTTTGAATGGAACAACCAATTGCGCTCTTAAATTCTCATAATAATTCTCCACCTCCTCTGCTGACAATTCAGAGGGTGCAGGAGATAATAGCACGGCGTCACATAGTTCTTCGAAAGTCATCCCCGCTTTGTGCAGAGAAGCTGTAGTCCAATCCGCGACCTTGAATTTTCCAGTCGCAATATATGCTTTTAAAACCGTGGATAGCGCTTGCTGTTTCTTCTTTAAAGAAAGCTTGAGCGGCGGTACTATTCGTATCTTCTTGTATTCATCAAAATGAATTTCAGCAATTAAATATTGTGCTTTTGCTGGTATATAATCATCCGGTTCAAGACCTTTGCTGTGATAACCATTATATGCTTCTAAAGCTCTCTCGAATTCTGTCAGTGCTGATTCATAATCATTCATCCGGTTCATCAGATTCTCACCGCGATGACAATATGCTTCCAATGTGCGATCAGGATCATAATCAGGATACGTTTGAATGTATGACCCATATGTCTGATTCGCTTTATGCCATAAATTCATATTTTCATAACAAAGAGCCATATTATACATTGCTAAAGGAGCAAATTCTGATCCGGAACGCCTGGACAATAAATGTTTATAATGATCCGTTGCATTTATCCAGTTCTCCATCCTCTCGCGCAATAATCCAGCCTTCATCAGTAACTCATCAAGAAAACTGATGTGCGGCTGCTCTTCAATCATACGCTCATAGGCTCTGACAGCCCTGTCCAGATCCTCATCCTTCTCGAAAAGAGATGCTGCCTTGATAATAGACGCTCTGGCAATTTCCTCATCCGGTGTATTGAATGCTAATTTCAAAAATTCTGTTGCAGCTTTAGATTGTCGACCTTTCGAATTTATAAATTCCGCTTGCTTGTATTTTGCCGATGCAATCATCTTGCGGGCATGAGATAAATACTCTGTTGAATCAGGATATAAATCTGCAACCTTAACATACCATCGCTCGGCTTCATTATAATCATTCATCTTGAAATAGCTTTGCGCGATCATATTCATGGCGCTTTTATAGAATTCAATCCCTCTATTTTCATCAATTGCCACCCGTTTGTAGACCTTGATTGCAAGATCATATTTAGCCAATTCATACAACGTTGCAGCGTATTTCATCATGACTTCATTAATTTTCGGATCCTCTGGTAAATGTATGAGAAAATCGTTGCACGCTTTTATTAAATTGGCCTGGGGCTCACTCGCTACACGAATCGCAATTGGATAACTCGATTTTTCTCCCAGAAACTCTTCGAGATAAAATGTCAATGAATCCGTTTTCTCCGATTTCTTTATCAATTCATCATACGATAACACCCTGTTGTATGCAGCAGCACTCTTGTATTCGACTTCATCATCACTCATCATAACATTATAATATGCACTCGCTGCTCTCTCGTAATCCCCAACTTCATAGTAACACTCCGCCAGATAATAATTTACTGTTTCCTTCTTATCCGATTCATTAAACTTTTCTAAATAATCCTCATAATTTGCAATGGAAAGGTCATATTCCTGCTTTCTATTTTTCTCCTGCGCCATGCTCTGATAATATGTACCCAGAGAAAATTGCATTTCCTGAACCATGATGAGTGCATCATCACGAATATTGCCCTCCGGAAAATGCGATATCCAATCACTTCCAGGACCATACATCTTAATGAAATTTTCCTTGGCTATCAAAGCCCTTTCTTGATCATAATCTTTTTCATAAGCCTCTATGATTTGTTTATGAATGTTTGGCGCATACTCATAATGAGGAAATAAATCAAGTAATACCTGATAACATGCGATAGCATCACCGTAAAAATTCCTCTTTTTATAAATTTCACCCATTTTCTCAAGAATCAATGCTGCGTGCTCATGATTTTTTTTCTCACTTAAAATACTCCGCGCCTTTTCCGCACCTCCATATTCACAAAAAGAATGTGCTATGTAATCTATTGCCTCGTTTTCAACATCTGCTTTCGTTTTTCCTAATAGCTCTGTGGGTAACTCTTCCATTAATTTTATATCGCTTATTAAATATAAATACGTGCTGATGGAATTGGTGTAATCATTGATGTTATAATATGACCACCCCAATTTGTAGAGTGACATGTTGAAGAATGGATCATCCCAATTATCGATGATTTGCTTGTAATGCTCAATCGCTTTGAAATAATCCCTTTTATTAAAATAATACTCGCCAAGTCGAAATTGTGCCTCTGAATATTTCGAACTCTGAGGAGTTTCAAATATCAACTTTTGAAAGTACTCTTTCGCCTTCTCCTGATTACCCTCTTCCTGATGACAAATTGCCAGCCTGTAAATCACCTGATCGCGATTTTCAAAACCTGGGTATTTTTCCAGCAATTTATAACAAAGCTCTATGCTTTTCTTGTAACTGATTCTCGGTAAAAGTGGCTCAATTGGTATCTCTTTGCGCTCATATTTTTTCAGTTCACTGTCGTAAATAGCCATTTTACTCTTGAACTCGATCTCCGACTTACTTACATATAATTCTGCAAGTTCAAACATTAAGTTGGGAATAAACCGTTCCTCCGGATATTTGGATATCATATCCTCGTGATTTTTAATGGTCCGCTCCAACTCACTCACATCAATACTGTCAGCATGAACCAGGGTGTCGGGCTGCATATTTTGAACATTTTCAGCTAAAACGACACTGTTGATAATCAAAAATATAAGTAAGCTTGTAATACATGCAAGCAGATTGCCAAATGTATGTCTCATTATTTCTTCCTATTGTGTAACTTTCCCCGTTGCATGAATAACATGAAACATTCACAGCTTATTCAATATCCGGATCCATGAAACCACGATCCGATGATATGCTGTTAACGCTCTGCTTATTCCTTCGTGATGTCTAACTTTTTAATCATATTACCAATAATAAACGAATCTTAATTTGAAGCACTTTGTTCCATCTCTTTTAGAAACATTGCTCTCGATATGCCATATTCCGCATATCCACGCCAATCTTTTCGTTTCTCCTTTCGGAGAGCTAACTTTTGTAAACGCTCAATCTGAACCTTCATCGTCGCAAGATTATCACGCTCCACGATGAGAGAATTCACCAGATCATCTCTGTACTCTTCCAGTTTTTTCTTCTGCTTGACCATGTATTCTGGAATTTCATCACTATAACCATTTAAAGGCAATGTAACAAGTAAATTTGATTCCTGAATCAATAATTGAACTTTCAATTGCTCTAATTTCGATTCCTCCTGGTTCAAACAGTTATTCACTTTCTTTATAATACTTATATTATTAATCGCATTTGGATATAATTTGGTAATTTTATGATACGATTTTATCGCCTTGTCAAAATCTCCTAACATGATATAAGATTGTCCCAAAACAAAAAAAGCTTCTTCAGAATTTGCACTGGATGGAAATAGCTCAATTAATTTCAACAATGGTTTGATTGATTCTTCATAATTATTGAGTTTCAGATACGCCCAGCCAAGCGCTAACAAGGCATCTTCATAGTTTTCATGACTGTCTGACACACCGGAAAATAACTTTACCGCTTCCGCATAGGATCCAAGTTCATAGTTAATGAAACCAAGAGTTAATTTTGCATCATCAACGATTCGTCTTCGCTCACCATTAATGATCGGCATTGTAACCAGTTTCCTGAAATAATCGATTGAAGTTGCCACACTTTTTTTTTTCAAATAAGCAAGAGCCGTTGTATAAAGAGCACCATCATAATAATCACTCGTGTTTGAAATTTGTTTGAATATATCTATCGCTGTCTCATAGTTTTGTAGATAATAGTGACTTTGACCCGCAAAATATCTAGCCGCATCTATCACCTCATCATTGTTCAAGCGCTTCAAGATACGATAGTATATTGTCAAAGTGTCCTTATAATTACCCTCTTTATAACTCGATTTTTCCAGTCCAAATAACGCCGCTGCTATAAATTTACTGTCAGGATACTTGCGTATTAAATACTTGAACATCTTCAAAGCTGCTGCATTCAATTCCTCTTCATATAAACATTCAGCTAAATAATAAACCACACCATCCATATCTGAAAATTCAGGATAATAATCCATCAGAATGACCAGTTCCCTGGCACTACTCCAATATGCCTCTTCTTCATATAAATTGATCGCCTGTCGGTATATTTGCCTGGCAGCTCTTTTCATTTCCGACTTCTTCTGCTTGTCTTCACTCTGTCCCCTGTACCTGGCACTTTTTACCGTGACCGGCGCAGTGATGAAATATAAGACACATAGCATGAATATAAACTTTTTTGTATAACTATTCTTTTTATAACTCATAGGTTAATCCAATGTAATACTATTCTTTACTCTCTTTTTCCTTCTGCTTCAATATATCTCGCATTTTATCCATATCCTCATTCGCATTCTTTCTCTTCTCTTTGATTAGCTCCAGCTTCCGTCTCTCTTCTGCCTGTTTCCTTCTCTCTAATTTTGCCTTACGATCAAAATATTTTTTTACGGAGAACCGATATGTAACTCCAACCCATAATCGCCATTTCGTCAGCTTCTTGTGAAATAAATCATGCTCAGGAGTCGGCAATCGCTTTGTTAAACTTATATCACCCGCAACATCAAATACAAGATTCCTGGGACCCAGAAATGTCGCACCAATTGTCAGACGATTCGAATTCTCATTGTATACAACGCTGTCCATGATATTTATGAATAGTTCACCTGAGTATTCAAGATAAAGCTGAGAACTCCTCAGAGGAAATTTGGTGCCTATGCCGAATAATAACTGATCAATATCAGATTCTAAAAATGTATCGCTTAAATTGTGATCCAAATAACCAATATTTGTCATTATCTTGAATGGTAACTTACTCGCCGTATTCGAAAAATCTATCGTGAATAACGCACGACCTCCAATTCCATGCTCCCGTATATAAAATTCTTCAAACATAACATTATTCATCTGCGCTGTCGGTATCTTGTAAAATACATTTAATCCCATCTGAAATATTGATCCTGAAAATGGTAACATATACTTCAATGATAACTCTGAATTTCCGGAACGGCCAATTATATTCGTCTGATCATCCTGGTAAGGAACAATATGCCCACTCAGTTCAAAACATCTCGATAAACCAACTGTACCATTTATAAATAATGTATAATATTTCGCCAAAGTGTGAGGTGACGATTTTTCAAAATACATGGAAAAATAACTGTTCACATACACATCCCCCGGCTCTACTACGTTCGCAGATAATACTCGAAGCAGTCCCCTTCCACCATGAAACCCAATCTGTGAGTATACTGCTGAACTAAAACTCAATATCGCAATCGCTGTAACTAATATTAGAATCGAAATCTTCTTCATATCTATCCCGTGCTGGTTTTGAGTGATTAAACAATTTATATTCCCTACAACAATTATGCAAGTTATTATTGAAATATTAATATATTACTATAATTTAATATTATATTTTATTTTATTTCAAATAATTAACACATATATCCTCTCTTGTTCTTTGTTTTTCATTAAAATATACTCTTTTCTTTCAATTATTGTGCCAATAATGTATCAATTTTGCATCATTTTTAATATTAATTTAATTTACTATATTTATTGTATTTATATTTGTTAATTAATATAACTAATTTATTTAATTAAACATAAATATAATATTTAATAAAAAACTGGTTCATTTTGATACATACAGTGAATGCTTTTAACTCAATTTAACGACTAAGGGGAATCTTTTAGAGGGGTTCAAATTATTTAAGTACGTAAGTGGCATATTTTGATACATATTTCGTTACATATAATTACAAATATGTAATTATAATATTTTTAATGCAGAATAAATACTATAACTCTATAATTTTTAATACAGTTAAATTTTAGAATTAATACTGCAGAACCGAACGATTTCTACTGGTAAAGCGTGTGCAATAGCCACGATAGCTCATCAGGCGACTTTATGACTCACAATGACTCATAATGTAGCGATAATGAAATTGTTGATACTTAACATATCCAATTGGTGAAATTATTTTTCTTGTTATGAATTCAAATTGAATATTATTGGTGAAGTATATACAGAATACAACCAATCCGTGATTCAATGCACAACCTGGTCTCATAGTAAAGAGGTAGAAGATGAAATCATTGAATCTCATTTTAATAGACTATTCGTTTCGAACCAGCACGTAGCAATCGGGCCGCGTAATATTTTTGGTTCAGGGAACTAATCGTGACTCCCCTGGAACTGCTCGCATGTACAAATTTTCCTCCACCAATGTATATTCCAACATGCGTAATGTAATTATTGAAATATTTGCTGAAGAATACCAAATCACCAAACTGTAATTCATTCAGTCCGATGGTAATCCCTGTTCCGGCTTGTTGTCTGCTATTTCTCGGGATAAAAACACCCTGGTCTTTATAAACAGATTGTGTGAAACCAGAACAATCAGTTCCGCTAAAGCTGTTTCCTCCCCACCGATATGGGGTGGATGGAGGTCCCAGGAACTCTTTGATAGATTGTTTCATCAGTTCAATATTTAAAGACCGACGACTGGTTGTCGGATAATAGACTTTCGGAGTCGAGGGTTTGGGTGGAATATCTTTCCTGGGTTTCACATAAACGACATCCTTTTGATCAATCTCCTTCATGTACCGTTTATGCTTGTTTCTATCTGAATCGATTAACGATAACTTTTTCTTTTCCAATTGGCGCACATACTTCAACTCCTCCGAGACCATCTTTTGTGGCGGTACTCCTTTTAATCCTTGCGCAATTCGGATGATGAGGGCTGTGGCCACTTTATTTAGCGATAGTCCCTCCCTGTTTCCGACCATTACTCCGTTGAAAACCGCGTTGATCTCATCCGGAGTCCATTTATCGCGAATCGCTATGAAATAGAGCTCCTCGGCAATGCTTCTCGGTATATTTTGTCGCAAAGATTCCTGTAAATTCTGCAAGGCAAGATTTTTTCTGGTAATTTCTTCGGAATCCATTAAATCTTTCTTTTCAAGAAATTGGATGGACTCTGATATAATTGTTCCGATGTCTTTGACGTCTCTGTCCTGATCAATTCCGATTATGATTGATAATGCCAGTACCTGTCCCTCAAGACCTCTTTCAATTCCATAAATTAGACCTTGACCTGCTTGATATATGTCCTGGCCGCTCCAGCCATTGTAGATCCCATATGAAACAATACCCTCAATGACTAATGGCTCGACACCGTTCTCCAGCAAGAGATCCAGCGTCCTGGCCGCCATTTCCAATTGCTCTTGTGTCATCGGATGAGAGAAGCCTATGAGAACAAGATCTTCGACGTGTTCAGCCGGAGCACCATTTTTTATCGAAACATACGACTTAAAAGCCATTTCCGCATTGGAATTAATTGACGCTTCTTCAAATAATCCCGCTGATACAATTCCACGTATGATCATTAATATATCAGGATCGAGTGATTCCACAGTTGTCAATGAACGAAAGGAATCATTCAAGGCACGGTTCAAATTCTCGCGCTCCTCGATATCCAGTCCATCAATGGTCGCCACCATGTCGTCAAGAGTTGAGAAAGATCCCACAGCGTACGAATACTGGATCAATGTAAGTACAGTAATTAATAAAATATATAATTTTTTACTGAACTTTATGCTATCCTCCCATTCTTCTACGTTTCATCAGAAACTTCATGAGCGCCCTGTCGTAATTCTGTGATGACGTTAATTGCACATAATCAATATTATTCATACGACAATGTTGCTTATAGTTTTCAATGAAAGCATTGACCTTCTTTTTATATTCATATTTAATATGCCACGGCTGCGTTGCTATTTCTTCTCCTGTCTCCAGATCCTTGAATGTCATTTCTCTTTTGAAATCAAAGTCAAGCTCAATTGGATCCAGGATGTGAAAAACAATGACCTCATGCTTTTTATGCCGAAAATGCTTCAGTCCCAACATTATCTTTTCAGGATCATCATACAGGTCGGACATGATAATGATCAAGCCACGTCTGTCAATGCGTTCCGCCATTTCATGAAATGTATCCGAAACATCAGTGACATCAGCGCTTTCCAGTCCTTCTAATTCCCGTAACAGCAGGTGTAAATATGATTTAATGGAGCGAGGCGGTAAATATCTGTTTATTTTATTATCAAATGTGATCAAACCGACGGCATCTCTTTGCTTTATCATCAAGTGAGACAGGGCTGCCGTTAAATAGCATGCGTACTCCAGTTTCGTCAAGCCATTTGAAGAATAACCCATTGAGGCAGATGTATCCAGCAAGAGATAGGCCTTGAGATTTGTCTCTTCTTCAAATTGTTTTATATAATAGCGATTCGTTTTACCATATACTTTCCAATCAATATGCTTGAACTCATCACCCGGCATATATTGACGATGCTCGGCAAACTCCACGCTGAAACCATGATATGGGCTACGATGCAATCCGGCAATGAATCCTTCCACCACCAATCGCGCTCTTAACTCCATCGTCTTCAATCTCGAAACAATCTCCGGATTTAAATATTTTTTATAATCATTTTTCTGCATGAGTGCTATTCCGACAATATTTTTTCAATGACTTGAACCGTAGAGACATTTTCCGCTTCTGCATTGAAATTTGTGACAATTCTGTGTCTGAGAACCGGTTTGGCAATAACTTTTACGTCA
>Ga0272443_10007469_pt1 | contig 10418 bp, 3 predicted proteins | sample SSMAcet12_FD_193581 | JGI IMG/M metagenome (GOLD analysis project Ga0272443, IMG submission 193581) | Marine sediment archaeal communities from Little Sippewissett salt marsh, Falmouth, MA, United States - SSM-Acet-12 | ecosystem: Environmental > Aquatic > Marine > Wetlands > Sediment ... | reverse complement strand
ATTCCCTTCTTCCTCCCCCTCTTCGTAAGAGGGGGCCGGGGGGTGTTCTCCATTAAATACATCCTTTTTCAAACAATTTCTTGTCCATAAGCTACTCTAAGAGACCCCTCCCTTACCCTCCCCAAAAGGGAGGGAATTACCACGCTTACTCCCTCTCCTCTGGGGAGGGCTGGGGTGGGGTCATCTCACTATCTTCAAAGCCCTTGCTACACTCAGCTTGTCGCCTGTGAAGACCACATAATAATTCCCGGAGCTCAAACCCTCGGTGGGAATCAAGCATTTATTATTGCCCGCCGGGAACTGCTGCGTAGCTATCTTGTTAATTTCCTTTCCGTTTGCATCAATCAAAGTTATTTGTATTCTCTGGGGTGTTGGTATAGAGAAATCTATGTATGCGTTATCTGTTGCAGGGTTTGGCTGGGGCTGTCCGAACTCGAAGCCGGCAGGAGCGTCATCTTCCACCGATACTAATGACTTGATGATGAATCTCTCTGTGCGGTCGTATTCCATCTCGGGATCGCCCATCCAGATAGCTTTTATTATTGCCTGCTCTGTTGGGTGGTTCGGGATATCCCAATTTTTATATGTATTTACTGCATTTACGTCGTTGTCTAATAGTTCCCAATCTATTCCATCATTATAGCTGATGTACATATCAAATGATGGAACGTTGCTATAAGTCCAGCGGATACGGGTGCTGCGTCCCACTATTAATATTTCGTAAGCACGCGGAGTGAGTAGATCGAGCGAGCCACCCAGCACTTTGAACATCGAGCTGCGGGCAACTTCCTGTCCGCTATAGACATCTATCATTCTCATCAGAGCGGTCTTGGTTGTTACTTTCGGCACTGTCCAGCCGGTCTCCAAAAGTGATCCGCTTACCTGTCCTGAAGCCGTTACCCATGTTACGCCTGCGTCGGATGAGAATTCGAAATATATTTTGCTGTAGCCCTGGTTTACCCATTTGATCTTATCGGTTTTGCCACCTGTATAGACGGGATCGCCAGAAGATGGTCTGATTATCATTGCAAAAGCATTAGCTATGGAAAACACATCGTCGCTGCGGTCGAGCTCGTAGCCGGTTTCCTCGTCAAGAATGCGTACTAAGCAATCGTCGGAAGTAACGTTAGGCACGAGCCAACTATAAACTAAACTATTTGCACTAACGGCATGGTCCATTACGGGTAGCCATTCGTCGCCTTCGTTTATTGAGTATTCCAGACGTATCTGAGCGTTTGCTTCGCTATTCCATTTTATTGGGTATTGCATATCCGGGTTCAAGCTCTCTCCCCCATTCGGCTGTATCAGCTCTGCCTCGTAGAATAATAAATTCTTTATAGGGCAGAACTCGCCGTAAGGAGTTACGATTTCTGCTTTTGTGGTATGCACCGAAGTGCTTGCGTGCCATTCAAAAGTAATCGGGGAGTTTGTATCTTTTATGGCAAAGCGTAGAGAGCCAATATATGTTTTTTCGTAAGGTACTGGCAATCCGCCGAGATTTGCGTAAGCGTCGTAATCAATCTCCACTGTTCTAACATCGGGGAGCGGATTTGAAACACCTTCTTCGGGGGCAGAGTTCAGATCGGCATAGCCAACATCTGGCTTATCGTGGTAGAGTACATCATTTTGTCCGAGTAAGGTTTCATAACGCATCGAAGACGAATTGTAGTTTACAGCAAAAGTGCAGTTAGCCAAGCCGAATTCATCGCCGCGGTTTTGTATGTAAAACTCTAAGTCTATATAATTTCCATTCTCTTTTGGCTCTGCCATTACAACATAATCGAAGCCGGCAAGCGATTTATTATTAGCTTTTTTATTAATTATACTAGCTTTTCTTGCATTATCATTAAAATATTGCGAGAGAGCGGGGTCGAGTTCGGATATTACTGAGAATGGATTATTATCTACAGTTGATTCCACAAAATTGGGTTCGCTATTATCCTCTATTTTATTCAAAGTTATACCGAGATCGAATATCGAAGATACTTTACCATAATTTCTATCGGTAATGGTTCTGTCGTCGGCATTTACGAATCCGTCGCCGGTAACATCAGATCGCACCAAGCCAGTGCCCTCATCTTGACGCACTTGCACACGGTCAGCAGCACTTATCTGTCCACTTTGATCCACGTCACCACCAATCATAGCTGGCATAGCATTAGTTTTAGCGCCAGCAGGACCATTATTGAATATTAGTCCTGTTTCGGAGTATTCGGGAACGGTAGTAGTGCTAATAGCATAGCCATAAGCTGAGAAATAATTACCAATCCAGGGATCGGTGCTTACATTTGGTAGCACGTTATTATCCATACCATCCCAGCTTGAGAAATCCCAGCCGGATTCTATTCCCCAAGTCTCTGCATCATCGCCCTCATAATAAAATGGAGCAGCGAAGCGGGACATAACCGGTAAGTGATTCGGGTGAGTTACCACTACCCAATAGTTGCCATCGGTCAGTGATGTGAAAATATAATTCACATTGCCGAATAAATCATTGCCATTATTTTGGTTTATCGGATTAATATCTGAATATCCCTGATACGATTCGGATGTTGCCTGCAAAGGTCCAACTGTACCAGCATTATCAGTAAATAAGCTAATCTTCAGCCCACCCTCGTCGAAAGTGGAGCCAATATCTCTCATCATATCATTATTTACTTTGCCGTCGTGATGTCCTTCGAGAAGCACTCTGATAGTAAAGTTGCTAGCGGGAGTAACCGTAAATAGAGGTCCTTCGGTTCTAATTTTTTGTTTTGGATTTCCATTTATTGTATATTCAGCAGTTAGTCGCATTCTTGCATTTGTAAGCGAAGCGGAGAGCGGACCTTGCGTAAATGATCCATCATCGTCCTCGTCGGGATCGGCTTTCGAGGCATCCAGCTTTGCAGCATAATATACATTTGTGCCTGTCCCAGAAAATACATAAGAATTATTAGCTGGAATAGTAAAAGAATTAGTATTATTTCCTGCCCAATAAGTGCTACCTACATATTGATATGGCTGAATAATATCGCAACCACCACCACGAATAGAGTATTCGAGAGAAGGAACTGTACCAGATGCACCCGGATAAAATCCTAATCCATCATAATTGAAACCAACCCATCGCATACGAATACTTAGGTCAGTATTAGCTACTTCCTGCTTGAATGCTGGCTCCACAAGTTTGATGTATGGGCGTATTGGCTCATATTCAATCGGCTCGCCATAGAATCTGGAAACGATTCCAGGGTTCAGAGTGTTTCCAATAGCTCGGTTATATCCATTTACTATATAAGATGAGCCATTCATGGAATATAGCTGTAACAAATTATCGCTAAAGCCACTTTGCAGGTTTTTGCCATTTACGTTTGCTGCCCCTTGTATATACTTAGTCAGCTCTGTTGGCTCGGCACCGCTTGTATTCACATTATCTGGAATGCCCGACCAGAAGCGGAACTCACGTATTTCACCGACGAACCCACGAGGAGCGTCGAGTACTTCGGCTGTCTCATCATTATATTGACCTGGATAATATCCTATATATAAAGGATACTGATAGAAAGCATTAACAGCGAGATCGCTACCGAGCTGAGTAGCAATGGAATCAGCCCTTTGCACGACCCCATCAATATAAAATCTAATTTCTGATTGCCCTGTGCCATTATTCAAGAATAGATAAACCCCAACATGCACCCATGGTGAATCAATTGCCATAGAATTGGGAGCATCCAGCACATGATGTGTGTTACTTACGGCTGTCCTTAGGGTAGCATTCTCATCCCAGATATTGAACTGAAGCTGACCTGTCGGCAAAAGATTCAAAGAGTAAGCTGTTTCGCGTGTCAAGCTATCTGTTTTAATCAAAATTGGCATAAATCCTTCGGCATCAGATGGGAAACGGTAAGGTCTGATCCATGCCTCAATAAAAGCTGTATTTCCTGTGATATCAGGGGCATTCGCGCCTTTTAAAGAAAGGATTGACCCTTCGGTTTTCTTTAATGCAAAATATGGAGCCACTCGGAATGTATCTGTAAGAAACATCAGATTGCTCTGTGTGTATGTATTCGTTCCTCTGATTCGCATTATAACATCTCTGGAGTAAGGAGTCACACTACGCAGATTAGCACCAGTATTGATATTCAAGAATGGTTCCCATATTGCTGAAGCATTTTCAACATCTGGAGCAGTAATGCCGATTAATGGGCTATCGTTATTATTCTTAGCTGGCTGCCATGAGTTACCATAATCAACGGAATACTCTATTGCAATATCATCAGAAACAGCATTTGCAATATCACCAAGTCCGAAATGAACCCATCTAATATTGAATAAATCATTTTCCTTATTTAATACACCAACACCTCTATCGGGAGCAGTTAGCTTAATATGTGGCTGGTCGGGACGGTACAAAAGGGCATCATTATCTACAATCCCAGCATTATAATAATCTGTTTCCTGGCTTCCATTCTGATAATATATCTCGGAGGCAGCATCATCCTTATTGCCTTCCAGTGTATAATATATTTCAAGCCCCTTTTTCAGATCGTTATAATTAAGAATCATTGCGGGATCAACTACACCACCGACTCGGCGACGAATTTCTTCCTGAGTTAGAGCATTTCGCCAGACTTTTACTTGTTTAATACCAGAATTGATAAATCTATTTGAATATAGATCATCGGTAGGATTAACGCCAACCCACAAAGGATGGTTCGTTGTTAGCATCCTTATATCCGTAGCATATTCATTTTCATATTTATCAACAATTTCGCCATCTACATATAGAGTAACAACATTATTATCAACAGTTGCGGCAATATGTACCCAATTATCTGCATGATCGCTGCTTAATGGCGAAGCATCAGATTCGACTGGTAGGGCATCGTAAGCAATGATATGAGCCAGATAGCCGTTTGGACCGCGATCTTGTATCTCTCTAACTCGGAATGCTGGATATTTACCTTGATATAAGTAAAGCATCCATGCCCCTTCTTTCGATCCCCTAATTTCGGCTGCACTGGGACCACCGCTTGATACAATAATACCAGGATTTGCTTCTATATCAACTTCCTGGTCATCTATGTTTATCTGAATGGCTTGGTTTACAGTATTAAGGTTCACCCATGCTTCAACAGTAAGCTGTGTGGCATTACTGAAATTCTCTGTTGATTTCAGATATTGAGTTTGTCCGTCGAGTTGTAAGAAAAATAAACGACCAAGTATAAACTGAACATCACTAATATCAAATTCTTTTCGCTTTTCTCTAAGAACTATATTTTGAGAAATATTGCCATTAAGTATTGTAATCCTCATTCTTGCTTCTTCGGAACGATAAGTAAAGAAATCATTCTTTGACCATATAACTCTAACTGGCTTTCTGTAATTAGTAGCATCAAGTTGATTTTGAGTTTGAGTAGTAATAATATACGAAGAACTGGTAGAAGGATTAGCTATTTCACCAGAGCGATACTCAATATCATTACCAACCAACGTTGAAGATTGAGAGGTTTCTGCTACTCTGCCAAATTCAGACCATGATGTTCCATTATCCAAAGAATACTCGAATATATAACCAAGGTCTTCATCTACAGGAGCAGTATAATCATTATTCGGGTCTATACTTCTTTCAAAATATATTGGATATCCTAATTCATTATAAGGATCAATCAAAGAAGCATAATTTTGGTCGCGATCAACTACCTGGTTTGGAAAATTAGGAGATAGTATCGTAACACCAACAACAGTAAAATCACTTGGATCAACAATAGATACATTACCAGCTTCAACAAGATCATTGCCAGCTACATCAAATATCTCGACCACACCAGGACCGCTTTGGCTCCATTTAATCTCAGTCATGGAAGAATCTGTTGGGTTGTCAATAATATCAAATATTAGCTTACCAACAAAGCTACCTCGCCCTACGGATGAAGGTTTTAGCCCAAGCATTCCGAGCGTTTGCAAATTTACTTCAAGCGAATAATAGCCAGTTGTAGAATATGCCTGAGTACCCAAACTGCTATAACCATTCAGATTATTGAATTGTGAGATAATATCAATTACAGGATCCACCTGATTTATATCGCGACTTATAGAATCGGCTACTGAAGGATTCTGCGTTTGTGCAGGCCTTAAGTATGCCGTGTTATATTGAACAACAAGCGAAGCAGACCCCATCAACGGAACTGTGCCATTTGTAGGCAAGCTTTTTGCCCATATTTCCACATGGATTTGGTCATAAGCTCTTCTTTGATTCAATGTAACTTCATATACCTGCGAATAAACGCTTGAGCTGCTTAAAACAAGCAAAAAGCCAAGCAGAACGCCAAGCTTTAAGATTACTCTACTGTGTACTTTTTTCATTTTCATAACTTTAAACTATATATAGTTATTAATATTTTTTTGCGATACTATACATTATCAATATCGGAAATCAAGAAATATTCTTTAATAATTCCCGTTGCAAAGACATTTTCAAGAAATGTGCCATATATTTATATCTATAGAATATTACTACTTATTCAATAAATAATCATCACCCTTTAGAGCAGCAATTATCTTATTTATCTATTATTTACAACAAAAACACTCCAGCTTATTACACAAGAAAACATTTATTGTACATTATTGTATAATACAATAAATCAAACAATAATAAATAATATTCAACAAGTGTAGATATGTGAACAATAAAATACCGAGTAGAAGCACGATTCGTTTAGGACTTGCATACCAAAGTAAGTACAAAAGCCATTCATTTGCCCATCCGAGCAATAAATTCGCTTAATAAGATTAGTTTTATCAAAAAGCATTGCGTTCTTTAAGCAAATGCAGAGCGTGTTTGAAGTACTCATCTTAATTTGTGATTTAATAATTCAATATTCTTTCCATCTTCAATTTTGGTAATTGAAGAGATATATTCTTGAATAGCCACGTGCTTCAGCTCGTTGGAAAATTAACCAAGTATAATTATCGGGCTTTAGCCCAACATACTAATCACTACACGACTTAAAAGTAGTGGCTATGGAAGAGATTTTCTTCCAAATTTCTCTGGCTAAAAGCTACCAACTAAACCGAGAGACATAGATTGATTATATTGCGTATTTAATGATTTATTTTCATCATAAAATACTTTTATTCTGGCTATTATGCCAAACCATTTCCACAGTTGTATTTGAAATTCGTTATCAAACTCAATAGTCCATTTTGTCATATCATCAAACGTGCCAAAAGCGTCAAAACTACCTTTATATGTTGTAGAGGAATCTATCCTAATTGAAGCATTAGCTCTAAGCTCAATTCCCGATTCCTCTTTGTATCTTTCCTGAATGTCCTTTGTTTTCCTATCATCTGTTATTTGAGTGTGATAATAAGCTCTAATCTGCTTAGTTGATATACCAAGACGGAAACTCATATAATCTCTACAAATTAAGACCATTGCAAAATAGAAGAAAATCCCCCTTTGTCCCCCTTTTAAAAAAGGGGGAGATTTTCATAATAATTATATATCAATGGCTTACTCCCTCCCGTACTTGTAAGGGAGGGTCGGGGAGGGATCAATTCTGGGGTTTTGCAATGGTCTTATAAGTAAAGATTTAGTTTCTATTATTCATTTCTAATCAATGTCAATGACACACGTAATCCATTTAGAATAAAAGAGCTTATAAGCACAACCATCATGATAATTAAAAATATTTAATCTATTGGTTAGTGGTCATCTATTTTGTATATTACTCTATCTGTTTATGATTTTGGATATAAACTATTTTTATAAACCATTCAAAGGCAAAATAATGAAAAACAAACTTCCCTATTTATTGCTTGTTTTAGTTGCATACTCATACACTTTTGCCGAGGAATATTCCTTCAAACTCGGAATGATATTTCACTTTGAAGGTATTAATACTGAGCTTATTGACTTAGAATACAAAGTCAATGGTATGGCTCAAGAGATAACTGAACAGCATATTGATTCATACAATTCAAACAGTATATATAAGAATTATCAATATAATACTGGTATATTATGTTCATATAATATTAATAGTAATTTTTATGTTGATGCACTAGCAGGTATATCCTTTTTAAAACATGAAACTATGTATAGTCATACTGAAGAATTAGATCACACATTTACAAACAATACTCCTGGATACTTTTTTGGTTTTGGCTTTTCGTATTCGTATTTGATTTTTGACAAGATTTCAGCAACAATAAATCCGAATATAAAATATGTTAATTATTCAGATGTAGGTTTTTCCGATCCAAACGGCGATATAGAAAACTATATTGATTCAGATATTGAACAATCATTTTTTCATTATAATATACCATTGATATTTACTTATGATTTTGAATGGATAAAACCTGGTTTAGGTTTTTGCTATTTTAACTATATTCAGAATATAAAATTTGATGGAACAATAATTGATGATTTTAGTAATAAATATGATATTAACAGAGATATACTGTTTAATCAGAACTCGGTTTTTGGTGGAATCGTACATCTGGACATAACTATAAATAGGAGCACATCAATCATTACTGATTTTATTATCTCAGATGGTGCTGCGGGAAATATTAAATTTCAATTCGGATTATAATTAATTAATAGGTGATAAAATGAGAAAATTCATTTCGATAGTTGTATTTATAATATTATCTTTATCAACTCTAAATGCTACAGATAAGGTATTTACTCGTATTGATTTGGATGATATTGATGCTGGTGGTGTTGATTCAAGAGCGAATATGGGTACTTTTTATAATTCTGAAAAGTTCTATGTTTTTTATCCTGGATTTTATGATGGATATACTCAAAGAATTAAGGTTAGACATTTGAAGTTGTTGCCTGGTGGAAAAATAGAGAAGCATGGAATGGCGGATATTAATGATATACGTTTCCCAGCTGCCTGCACTATGTTTGACGGTAAGTTGTTTATCGTAGCTCAAAAGAATGAATCCAATAGCGAAGGCCATTTAACTTTGAGAGCTTATGATGGTGATTGGAGCAATCTTAAAAGTCACAATTTTTCAAGTGGAGTAAAAACTCATTGTGGTGTCGCCCTTGTTGAACTAAACAACAAACTCTTTTGTTTTTATAAATATACTGATGGTTCTTTGCGCTTGATTACTTCAGAGGATGGTTTTAGTTGGTCAAGTCATATTGAAATTGAATCAAATTGGTTGTCGCATAGTCATGGGACTATTTCTGCTTGTACTTTTATTGACAATGATAAAATATCGAAGATAATGTTAGCATTTACAAATAAGGACAATTCAATAATATATTTTAAAGTCATTCATGAGGATGGCTCAAAAGGACGTGAATTCCATCATGATAAATCAGTTAATAATATTTCAATGATTCAGGGTTCAGCCCATGGTGGTACTCATGGAAATGTAATTCAAATGTTTTATTCGAGTTGGCACAATGACCATAGAATATATAGATTCGACTACTCAATTAGTAATAATTCATTTTCAGGAACCGAAGAATTGACATGGAGTGGTGGGAATTCAGAAATGTTAGGCGATAAAGATACTTTTACTCCAGGAACATTAATAGAATTTATTAATGATAACGAATTCAACAGACAAAAATATTTGATCTGTTTTATTTCACGTTTTTATCACGATAATGATAATAATTACATCCGTGATATGAGAATTTACTCATGGAAATCAGATAAACTCGTATTCAACCGTGATGATCAGGTAGTAACAGATTATGATCCAAGTCCTAAACTTTGCAAATTAATTGGAGTTATAGAAGGTCCACCGCCATATACTTCAAATAAATATGAATTTGGTGAGTGGGGTTCGCAGGGTTATTTCCCTCCCTCATCTTTAGAGTATGGAACTCAGAGTTCCAGCTCTACAGAAAACTCTTCGAACATTGGATCATCAATAAACGCTGATGTCAAAATTTCAAGATTTGGAGGAGGTTTTGATTATGAAATTGAAAATACAAATAGCCATAGCGAAACAAGAACAATAACTAATAATGTAAGAGTGGAAATAACAAAAACCAATGGCATTGGATATAGAGTATTCTCAAAACCAATAATTCAAAGAAGAAAATATAAACTTCATGATTGGAAAGATAACGATTTGGGTATAAATATAAATCTATTTAAATTCAAAGGACCTTATATTGTATATGAACCTTATGAATTAACAGATGTTAATCCAGATAGTATTCGTTCATACTTAAATAGAAGTATTGATTTTGATTCTTATGATAAATTTATAAACTTAGATTTTGAATGGAGTTTGGGAGCAAGCTATGGCAACTCCGTTTCATTAACAAAAACTGAAGAACATAAATCTACTAGCGGAACAGAAATATCGATAGGCTTGGATTCTGAATTCGGTGAGATATTTAAAATTGAATCAGAATACGGTCACAAAATTGAGTATTCTATATCAACAAC
>Ga0272443_10007466_pt1 | contig 10423 bp, 25 predicted proteins | sample SSMAcet12_FD_193581 | JGI IMG/M metagenome (GOLD analysis project Ga0272443, IMG submission 193581) | Marine sediment archaeal communities from Little Sippewissett salt marsh, Falmouth, MA, United States - SSM-Acet-12 | ecosystem: Environmental > Aquatic > Marine > Wetlands > Sediment ... | reverse complement strand
ACCTCAACAACCAATGGTTCCTGCTGAATATATGGGTGAGGAAGAAGTTACAAATATTGTTGGACAAATAGACCCTCAAAGAATTCTAGACAATCTTAATCATTCTTTAAAAGGAGAATATTATAACAAAGAAGAAGGAGCTTGGGAAAAAGTAGGAGATGAATTGGTTAACACTGCTTGTAGAGGATGGATTATTTCATACCTCACTGCTTTAATGAATAATGCCTCTACAATGGGTGTTATCCAGGAACAACAATTAAGTTCCTTAATGGAAGGAGTGATTAAATCTGTGACAAGAGAGTTTAAATGTAATTTAGAGAAATTCGGTTTTGTTCCTCCTGGAAAATATTATGATAAAGAAGTATATGAAAATAAAGGAACTCCAAACACTTCAAGAATGGATTCTATTGCAGAAATGATATACCAAAGAGCATTCTTAATATTAACAAGAAGTCTAAAGGGAACAGAGAGTTCAAGGATATTTAGAAGTTTAAGTATGTCTGACCAAATGTTATTTAACCAGCAACAAATGCAGAAAAAAGGATTTCTTGGAAAAATGTTTAGTTAAAAATGGTGATGAAAAATATGGATGATGAAGATGAATTAATTGATGTTGGAGCAGAGTATTCCAGGAAGTCTGGATACGATAAAAGTGATGTTGTTAAACAACAAGTTCTTCGGTGTAACGAGTTAAGAAGTAAGGAGATGAGAGAAGGACATACATTAAGAGTTATGGATAATAAAGGTAACTTAAAGATAATAGATGTTCCAGATAATAGACAACCTTATGTTGGAAGTGTTACTGCCTTAAAACAAAATCTTCTTCCTGAAATAACAAACAATAAAAAATATATTGACTTGGTTAAAAAGAATGAGGAGAAAGAAAAAGAATTATTTGAACAATACAAATACAAAGAGATGGAATTAAAATTAATAAACAGAAAAAAAATACTAGTCTACACAGGTAGAGAATTTATTCCAAAGAAAGGTGCAGTTTTAGTTGTTGGAACAATAAGGACTGCAACAACTCCTATAAAAGAAAATAAAGTAGAAGGAATATGGGATAACAAAGTGAATGCTTACTGGGATGAAAGAGTTTTGATTTCAGATGAGTTATTCGGTATTCTAAATTTATTAATAGATAGTGTAGAATACTTTAAAGAGGTAGAAACTTGGTAAGGAAAAATATAACTGTTAAAGAAATTGCAGCAGGAGAGGAAGCAGATTTAGTTGTGGATTATATTATTAATAGGAAAAAGAAAGGTCTTTATACTCTTGCTTTAGTATCTGGACTTCCAGGAACAGGAAAGACTTCTACTTGTTTTAGACTTGGAGAACTAATTACAAAGAAGGTTTTGGGTGAGAATCAAATGAAGGCATCAAATGTTGTGGATTCTTTTCTTGATTTAACAAAAGCAGTAATGAATTCTAAACCAGAGGAGTTAAATATATTTGTTGTTGAAGAAGTTTCAGTATTATTTCCAAGCAGGAGAGCAATGGCAGGTGTAAATGTGGATTTAGCAAGACTATTAGACACAGCAAGGAAGAAACAAGTCATTCTACTTGCAAATGCACCTATCTGGAGTAGTATTGATAGTCATATGAGAGCATTAGGCAATATCTATATTGAAACCAAGAAGATTTACAGGATGGAAAAGATTGTAGTGTCTAAATTCTTTAGATTACAGACAAATCCAAGAACTGGGAAGACATATACTCATTCTTTTATGAGAGATGGTAGGACAGTAAAGAGAATGCATACTAAAATGCCTAATGAGGAACAATGGCAGTTATATGAACACAGAAAGGATGATTTTATGGAAAAATTATACTCATCACTAGTCCATAGAGAACAGAAAAGGATAGACAAAGAGAATAAGAACAATCCAACTATAATGATAGCTACAGAGCCATTAACTAACAAAGAAAAGGAGTTCTTATTCTTATTTAAAGATAAAAAACTTACACAGAAAGAAATTGCTAAAAAGTGGGGCTGCACCCAGTCAAATATCAGTCAGTTTTGGTCAAATTTAAAGAAAAAAATGCTAAAACATAAGGAAAATGAGGAAAAATAACTAATAACTCAATTTTAGTAACCCATTACCTAACTTATAGTTGTCATATTAAAAAAATAATGCAGAAACTTCCTGTCATTGCTTAAAAGTTCCTGCATATGCAGGAAGTTCCTGCCAAGAATTGTGACAAATTACCAGTCCAAATCGTATTCACTCCAGTTAATTTCTCCACCAGGAGTAACATATCTCTTTGGAACCCAGAGTTCTGAACCATTAACATAAAAGTTCTGTGGAAAGTTCACATCATCTGAATAACAATGGCACTCAACTCCTAGTTTGTCTGCACCATATATAAGAGGATGTTCTGCAAGTGCTTCTCCATTAGTATACATATAGTAGATAATAAATACAAGGGCTATCCAAAACAAAGTCATAATAATCCAACTCCACTTGTATTTAAATCTAGCATATGCAGTTGCACTTTTCCATTCCTCATAAGAAGGAATTTCCATTTTAGATTCTTAAATGATAGAGGATTCTTTTTAAAGCTTGATCGTGGAAGTTGACAATATCTACAAGTTCTTGTATAGATATTTTTTTTGTTTCTTTTTTAGTTTTCTTTTTCTTTTTTTTAGGTTTTTCTTCTTCCTCATCTTCTTCTTCCTCATCTTCTTCTTCCTCGTCGTCTTCTTCTTCTATTTCTTCATCCTCATCCTCAATATCATCTTCATCTTCAGCTATTGGAGGTTCAACTGGAACTGCCTTTGATTTCTTCTTTTTTCCAAACATTTTATCTTATTATTATACCTCCTTACACCTTATTGATTGTCATAAAACATTTATCTTTATCATAAAAGTTAAAACTTTATAGGTTCTTCTCCTTTATCAATCTGTTTAGTTTGTTTATCTTTAATTATAATTTTATCTTTTTTTCCATTATTACATTTAAAACATAATGTCTGTAAATTATCTAATCTTGTTTTTCCACCTTTTGAAATAGGAAGAATGTGGTCTATTTGTAAAGGAACATCATTTCTATTACAAAAAACACATTTAAAATCATCTCTTTGTAAAACTTTAATTCTTAATTTATTAGGTATTATACCATATAAAGACCTTCTCTCTAAAGTTGTAGATTTTCTTGAGTATCCAAAAAAATGAGTAATGTAATCAGAATCATATCCTTTATATAACATATCAATTAGACAAGTAAATCTTAAAATATTAAATGTTACTTTTTTATGAATTGATTTTAAGGAAGCTTGGCATAGCCATCTTTGTAAGGTTCTTCTATTAATTTCTACTTCTTTTAAAATATCTTTTAACTTTTTTCCATCAAATAATGCTAATCTAATTGCTCTATCTAATTTCTTATTAGATTTAACACAATTTAATATTAAATCTATTTCTTCCTTTGTTAAAACAAATGTTCTCCTATCTTTTATTTTCATTTTTTAATCATCATTTTAGTATGATATAAAGCCATTTTTAAAAATTTAAGCATTAATAATTTAAGATTTTTATATTTTCCATCTATATCTTCAGTATTCCTAATTAAAGCATTAATTTGAGGTAATGCTTTAATAAATTCTTCAAAAGTATCTTCAGTTTTACATCTATCAATTAAATCATGACAAATTAAACATAAAGGAATTACTGCATCATTATTTTCTTCTCCCCAAATATGGTGATACTCTATTCTTTTATAATGTTTTATTCCATTATCTTTACATAAATTTCCACAAGCCCAACATCTTTTAAATTTATTTGAATCCATAAACATCTCCTAAAATTTTTATCATCAACATCTTGTCTTTTCTGTTAAAGATATTCGCAGAACCATAGTGTTTAATGTAAGTATTCAAGTCGTGTCCTAATCTATAACAAATCTCTCCTGAATCAATCTCTAATGCTTTCAAATAATTTCCATGAGTTTTTCTAATGTTGTGTAGAGAAAAATTATACCAATCTTTTATACCAATCTTTTTAAGAACTCTCCTTAACATTTGATACACGGCTTGTTTTGAAATCTTAAATAATAAATCATCATCTTTTATTTTATTATTAAAAATATATTTTCTCATCCTTCTTGCAAACTGACTTGATATAACAAAAGTTCTTGGCTTACCTACTCTTTCTCCTTTACTTGCTTTTATTTTTGTAACTCTTAAAGTAAGATTATTCCTATCCCAATCAAAATCTTTTGGCTTTATGTTAAGTGCTTCTTCTATTCTTGCTCCTGTATTAATTAGAACATCAAAGATAGGCTGCTTATCTGTTTTCAAAGTATCATAAAACTTTATCCATTCTTCTGGAAAGAAATATCTACTCCTATCATCTCTTACAGAATATTTTTTCCCATCAGATTTAACTCCAATTTTAAGACCTTCCTTATTAGTTGGCTTTAAAGATAAACCTTTTTTGTTCTCTTTTCTCTTTATATTTTCCATTTTATTTTTCTTTATATTAAAAGATAAACATATTATTTAAACTTTTTTATTGCTATCCCAACTCTCTTTTTCTATTTCATCTAATGCTTTTTTAATATCTTTTAATTGTCTATAAGTTGGCATCCACTTAAAAGTGCAGTTTGGAAACTCAACTATCACAACATCTTTATGATTTCCAAACTTGCTTTCATTCCAAATTGCTTTTTGTTTTGTTATTTTTAGTTCCATCATCTAACGACAGCCTTCTCAACTATATAAGCTACAACTTTTGGTGTTCCTGAATAATGTCTAAAGTGAGGACAACTTGTATAATTCCACTTTCTTTCTGGTGTGCAATCTAAATCGTGACAAACCTCACTTAAAGGACAACTATCAAACAATTTAGTTATATCTTTTCCATTTATCTTAAATCTCATTCTCCACCTTTATTTTAACTGCTCTTTTTCCCAATAGTTTTACAATAGGTTCTAAAGCATATCTTATTTCATTTTCTGGAAAAGGAGTTTTAAACTCAATTTTCCATGTTACTTCTTTTGGGGCAAACTTATTAGTTTTGAAACAAGTTCCTCCAAAAAGAAAAATATAAATTCTTTCTTTTAAAGTTACTTCATAAATATTATCATATTCATCTTTCCATTTCATTTTGCTTTCTCCTTTTCTAATTTATATCTCATCTCATTAAAACAATTTGAACACAACCCACTTTTATTAGGTTTTCCAACTTTTCCACTAATTACTCTTCCACATTTCTTACATTTATTCATAATCCCACCTCAACTAACCAACAATACCAGGACATACCTAAAATTGCTGTTATGCTTTCTGCTAAAAGGATTTTCTTCCAATTCGGTATTGTATATCTTTCAAAGATCATATTATAACCTCATCTTTGAATTTGATTAGATTCTCTTGGACATTTATTTCTTTGTCACAACAAACACACATTACTTTCTTTGTTTCAAAAGTCTGTTGGACTTCTTTACATTTAGGACATCTTATTACATTTACTTTCATTTTTGATTATGAAGGCAGGATTTCTCCTGCCCAAATTAAAAGACTAAGTTGGAAAAAACTTAGTGTCTCACTAAACAAAGTGAGTATGATAGACAAGGAACATCTACCAGTGATGCACCATTTACATACTAAAAGTAAGATGGGTAGAGGGGAAAAAAGAGGTGATTAAGACACTCTTAAAATTTGGTGTGAAAAACCCCTGGAGCATCATTTTTGGCTGTTCCTTGTCTTTTGTTTTTAAGCAAGTGGAATCACAGTATATTTTGTATTCATTCCTTCTCCTGACTTCTTGACTTTAAACTTTTTCAAGTTTGGATTGTCTTCAAGGATTGCTTTTAGTGAAGCAAGGACAGATACATTAACTTTGTATCTCTCTCCATTCAATTCAACATACTTGTAAGGAAATTCAGCTTCTTTTTCTTCTTTGACTTCTAAACTAGTTGGAACTGAATCTAGATCTGCTATGTTGTTGATTTGCTTTGACTCATATGCCTTTGCTTCTTCACTTATTGTTGCCATTTTCTACCTCCATTTGATTTAGTTTAAGTATTCTTTTAATATTTTTATAAGCAAGATAAATTAAAACACCAACACAAACAACTACTAATTCTACTACTATTACATCCCACCAAGTTGCAAGACAAGTCATCTTTTCTTCTCCTTATTGTCTTCTCTGATTTGTTTAATATACTTCATTATAAATAAAAAAAGACTTGCAAAAAATATGTATAATAGATAACTTAATCCATAATAAGCATCTATTGCAGTTATCAAAAAAGTAAATCCAAATACAAATAGACAAAACAATTCAGCTTGACTCATATTTAAATCCCAAAAACTTCTTCTCATTCTCTCACCTCCCTTCTCCTTAATCTCTTTGCTTGTAGTTTAGTTTTCCTTATGAACCACTTTATAGCCCAGATAAGCATAAAAAGGATTATTAGAGTTAAGAAAGCACTTAACAAACCCATTCCAGTCAAAACATAGGTAATTATAGTGGTTATCTCCATTTTCTTTATCCTGTGGCTTGTATTGGCTTTGTAGAGGTATCTCTATAAGACTCTAACTCCAGATAGTTGTTGTCTCCTTCTTGTATTCCTTTTAACTCATCTAACCTGTCTTTCACTATCTCCTCAAAGGCATCAAATTTATTTTCTAATGATTTTAATACTTGATAAGTCCAAGAGAAAGCTATTAACCAGATTCCTTGTAAGACATATAAACTTCCTTGTGAGTAGTCTATATAAGTTATAAAATATCTTAATAGACTTACTGCTATTACAACTGCTCCTACAATCATACCTAACATACTCCAGTTATTTAGTTTCATCTTTAACCTCTCTTACAAATATACAAGTATTTGTTTCTGTTGAACAAATCCTTAAAACATTTCCATTAGTTTTATCAAATGCTTGTTCTAACATATCTTCATTTAACTCAAAACCTTTAAAGTGATATACTTTTGGTGTTGAATTAACTATGATTAGTGCAATCAATAAAATTCCTAAAAGTATTGTTGCTGTTTTCCAATTATTCATTTTTCCTCCTGATTGGATTTATTTTCATTTCCCTTTCTCCTTCCTACCTTTTTTATATTTTCTAATAAATATCTCAGTAATTCTATAAACAATATAAAAACCTAAAGCTATAACTAATAATCTTCCTAAAAGAAGTAAAATAGATACTCCACCAATTATACCTCCAATAGCTAAATCACAAACTTGCTGACTGTATGTTAAATTAGTATCTACAAATGTCATTCTCTTTTCTCCTTTTGAAAGTGTTTTGCCTTGCCTTTAAACCAAAACTCTTGGATTATCTTTGTATCTGCATTTGGTCTTCTAACTGCAATTACTCTTTCAAAGTCTTTGGTTTTTATATGGATTCCTTCTCCATTATCATTTATTCTCATCTTCTTCTCCAATTTTTAATTTAGTAGCATCAAATATTTCTAATAGATGAGATATGATTTCATCCAAGTTTTTATAACCAAAGTTATACTTAACTCTTGTTAATCTTTTCCAAGTTTCATTATCAACTGTTATTGTTTTCATTTTTGATCATTAGGAGAGAGAAGTTGAAACAACTCCTCTCCCATCATCTCGCGAGAGATGAGTATTATTTAATTTCCTTTGAAATAATTTCATTTATCTTCCTGAAAGCTTCTTTTCTATTTTCTTTTCTTTTCTTTGGATTTAACTCTATTGTTTCTCCATATTGTTCTTCAAAGGTTTTAAGTTTTTTTATTTTCATTTTGTTTTGTTTTGTTTGTTTCATTTTGTTTTTCTCCACCAATCGTTTGATTGGGTTTGTTTTTAGTTGAAAATACTAATATATTAAAGTATTTAAATGTTTCTATTTTTCGCTTAAAAGTTCCTGCATTACTCTTACTTGACAGGGTTGACAAGATTTACAAGTCAACCCCACTTATTTACATACGTTATAACTAAGTATAGGTTACCTGTAAAAGTTGTCAACCTTGTCAAATTATTCATTAATTTTTCCATTTTATACCAATCCAAGCTCTTAATTGCCCACCTTTTCCATCATTTAACCATTCTGCTGTCTTTGTTTGTTGTTCATATCCCATTTCTTTCATCTTTTTTCCAATAGCAACATCTGAAAATTGTCTAAATCTATTCTCTTTACACCATTGATTCAACTTTTTCTCAAAATCATACTTCCATATATAACTAGAAAAATCCTCTTCAATAAAGGATTTCATAAATTTTTGTAATGGGTCTGACTTATCTTCATATTTCTTTTGCCTTTCTTCAATACTTCCTTCATTTGTAAATTCTCTTAATTCTAATAAATCTTTTAATATAATACAACTTTTTAATGCTAATGCATTATATTCTTCTTCTGGTATATCTTCTAAAATATCTTTTTTCTCATCAAATCTATTTGGAAAATCAATTATTAACCATCTCCTATAAAATCCAATAGTTTTATCTGTTGTAGTTGGAAGATTATTAGTTGCAATAAGTATCTTAGCATAATTTAAATCATCAAATGGATTTTTATTTTTATATTCAAATCCAATAACATCTTGTCCTGTTAATTTTTTTATAATGCTTGTTTTACTCATTTCATTAAAATTAGTTTCTCCCATAATACATATTAATTTTTTATATAATCTTGTTACTTCAAACCTAGAAGAAAGCAAAGTATCTAATTCGGTAGAAGTAATATTTTCTTCACCTATAAACTTTTTTAATAATCTTAAAAAGCAGCTTTTTCCATTCAATCCTGAACCAATTAAGCAAAATAACCTGTGAATTGGGTAATTAGGAAGCATACAATAAGCAATTATTTCATATAAAGTTTTTACATAATCCTCACCAACCCATTCCTCAAATATTTTATCCATTACTGGTGTTTGTTCTTTACAATTTTCTAATTTCCAAGGAATAGGATTAGTTACAAAATATTCTGGACTTGCTTCAAATTTTTCTCCTGTAATTATATCAAATAACTCATCTTTAAATTGAATCCAGGTTTTTTTAATTGGTTCTGGAATCATTTTCCTTCCTTTTTGTTTTAATGAATTTAAAATAATTGTTCTCTCTTTTGGTGAGATTACATCTCTTTGAGTATTTTTATGAACCATATTTAAAATATCAATTTCATCAACCATTTCCCATTTATAATCTCTAAAATTCCAAAGCCACCAATTACTTGCTTTATCATAAAAAAAAGGTTGTAATTCACTAAATATGTCTGCTCTTCCTTCTAAAGAAAAAACATTAGATGCTTCTTCATTAAATTTTTCTTCTTTTTCCTTTTCTTTTTCTACTCTCTTTCTTTCTTTTTCCTCTTCTTTTTTCCTTTGTTCTTCGGCAAAAGAAGGATTATAGAAAATTATTTTTCTTTTTACTTTATTCAAATATCTTTCTCTTTCTTCTGCTTTGAAAGGCATTTGTTTATAATAATCAAGCATATCATTCACTTTCTTATCAAGCCATCCAGCACAAGCTGGAAACTCTTTTTTTATCTTTTCTAATTCCTCTTTTTTGTAATAAATTTGTTTATTTTCCATCTTCTTTTTTAAAAATATCTCCATAAATTTGTAAGAATTGTTTTTTAGTGAAAAGAGTAGATTTAAAAGTTTCATCACTAAATCTTAAAATTCCTGATTCTATTTCAATAAAAACAGGTCTTTTTGAGATTTTAATTATAGAAGGTTTCCATTTCCATTTTTGATATTTATTTATAGGATTAAAATATAAATTCTTTCCAAGACTTTTTCCATCTAATAACCAAATTAAATTATTTCCATAAAATCTTTCTCTTTCTTTAATATCATTTGTAGAAATAGGACTTTTTTGAAATTCAATAATTGTTCCTGTTTTAGTTTTAATATCTGCTATATGTTTTTTGCCTTCTTTTATTATAATAATTTCTTGACACTCTTTTGGAAATTCATTTTTCCAATTTATATGCCATTCACTTTCTGGTTCCCACCAACTATCACAATCTTTATTAGATTTATGGGCCCAATGCCAAATCTTTATTTCACCACATTTAGAAATAACTTCTTGTTTGCATAAAGGACACAAGGCTTTTTCTTTTGGACTTGCTTTGATTCTAGTTCCATTTTTTAAAGCCCAAATCATTTCCCTTCCTCCTGTATCAATTCAATTTCCGAAGAGAGAAAACCAACACGAGAATTATACTTATCTTTAATAGTTATAAAAGAAAACTTTGAATCTTTTTCATCAACCTCAACTTCAATAACACTTCCAGAATATTGTCTTCCAGATTTAAGAATTATAAAAACCTTCTTACCTTCCCAATATTTCCATCCTTCCATCATCAATCTCCTTTTCCTCCGAAGAGGTTTAAATTAAAAATAAACAAACTATTTAAAACTTTATATTCATTTTAAAGTTATAACTTTAAAGGTTTAATCTTATGCTTCTTATAATACTTTTTTAGAGC
>Ga0272443_10007465_pt1 | contig 10423 bp, 7 predicted proteins | sample SSMAcet12_FD_193581 | JGI IMG/M metagenome (GOLD analysis project Ga0272443, IMG submission 193581) | Marine sediment archaeal communities from Little Sippewissett salt marsh, Falmouth, MA, United States - SSM-Acet-12 | ecosystem: Environmental > Aquatic > Marine > Wetlands > Sediment ... | reverse complement strand
CCAGCTGCTGGCAAACGGCATCCATCCGTATCCACTCGCGATGGACAACTACTTCCATCCGCGTGCGGTCCTGCGCGAGCGATTCGGCGACCGGGTCGACGTGGATTCACTCGACGCGTTGGACGTCTCGCGGTTCCGCGAGGATCTCGAGCGGCTGATCGGTGGCGACCAGATCACGCTACCGCGATTCGATTTCCACACTGGCGAGCGGGAGAACGGCCCGACCGTTCGCCTGTCGGAGAATCAGCTGGTCCTTGTCGAGGGGATCCACGGGATGAATCCGAAACTGATCGGGGATGGGCCGCTGAGCGCGTGCTTCCGGGTCTTCATCAGTGCGCTGACGCAGATCAACCTCGATGTGCACAATCGCGTTCCGACGACCGACACGCGGCTGATCCGTCGGATCGTCCGCGACGCCCACTACCGTGGCTACTCGGCGTCCGACACGCTGAAGCTGTGGGAAAACGTGCGGCGGGGCGAGAAGCGCAACATCTACCCGTACCAGGAGGAAGCCGACGTGATGTTCAACTCGGCATTGGGATACGAACTCGCGGTGCTCAAGCCGCTCGCCGAGCCGCTCTTGCTCCAGGTACGCGAGCCGCGGCTGCGGATCGAGGCCGAGAGGCTGCTCGCGCTCCTTTGGTGGTTCGACCCGTACCCGGCCGAAAACGTCCCCGATAACTCGATCCTGCGGGAGTTCGTCGGTGGATCGAACCTTCGCGACTTCACACCGGTTCCGCACGGGCTGTGGGGCAGGACGAGCCACGAGGATCGCGCCAACGTGGCCGAAGGAGAGGGATGAACACCGATCGACTGATGGAGTTGGCGTTGGAGATGGCCGGTCTCGACGAGATCCCGGGCGATAGCGCGATTCATCGTGCGGGTGACGGGATCGAGGAGATCCTGTTCGGCATCGATCTGAAGGCGCCGGAACTCATGCTCGCCTCGGCGCAGGGCTTCGACTGCGCGATCTCGCACCACCCGGTGGGTGGATCTTCGACGCTTCGGTTTCACGAGGTGCTCGAGCGACACGTCATGCAGATGATCGGCGCCGGCGTGCCGGCGAACGTTGCCGAGGAGACGATGCGGTCGACGATCGAAGACCGCCGGGTCCTCAGCTCGATGACCAACTACGACCACGATCCGTCGGTCGCCGGCTTGCTCGGGATGCCGTACTTGAACATCCATACACCGCTCGACGAGATCGGGCGACGCCGGATGGCCGAGGCAACCTCGACACTCGATGAAGAGGCCACGGCCGCCGAGCTGGTCGATCGGTTCTACGAGACGTTCGGGGAGTTTCGAAATGCGGAGACCGAGATCGAGGTGCGGGTCGGGAGGCCGGAGAACCGGATCGGGAAGGCTGTCGTGTCGCATGGCGCCGGAACGAACGGCGGCTACCCGGTGGCGAGGGCGTACTTCGACCACGGCGTCGACACCGTGATCTACATCCATTGCCGCCCGGCCGACGCGAAGAAGCTGATCGAGGAGTACGGCGAGTCGAAGACGTTGATCGTCACCGGTCACATCGCCTCCGACTCGATCGGGATCAATCCATACGTCGACCGGCTTCGTGAGGAAGGACTCGCCGTGACGACCTTCTCCGGGATCATTCCGGGCTGAGCGTGGACTCCTTTTCCCTTCCCAGCTAGGATGGCGCTTTCTCAGTATTCCAGGAGCGGCTTGGACACTGCCGCTTCCACGATCTCGCTACACATCGAACGGGCTTCCACGGTATCCTAGACACTGAGCGCCTTGACCTCAGGGCTGCGTTGGGCGGTTTCGATGTCATGGTTTCGGGGAGCGGACCGGGTATCGGTCAGATCAGATCGCCCCGGGTGCCATGCACGGAGTTCACCAAGGAGGGTGGCATGCATATGCAGCGTGGAGGCTCGCCTGGCCGATACGTAGTGCGAGTTGCGGGTTTGCTGTTGGTCGTGGCTGTTCTGGGGCTTGGCCTCTTTGCTCCCGTGACCAGCATGGCACAGGTAACCGAAGACGAAGTGGATCCACTCTACACAGCAGACGAAGACGGGTTCATCCCGTCCTATCACCCGGACACGGACGCGCCGATCGCGTCTCCCGCGCATCCGCCGATGGACGAGATACCTCCGGCGCGGATGCCGAACGAGATCGATGGCACGACCTCGAACCCTGCGGGACCTCGTACGGTGGTCGTGTACGATGCCGAGACGGGGGAGAGCGCCACCTATCCACTGCAAGCGGCGTCCGGCGGCCTCGGAGGCATGAGCGAACGGGAGTTCTTTCATGGCGGGATCGAGTCCGAGAGCGGCGAGCCGCCGGCCGCCACCTTCGGGAGCATGACGGTAGCGGGAGGCCTCGACAGTTTCCCCCGAAGCCCCAACTGCCGACTCATCTTCCGGCGGGGAGGAAGCTACTGGGTCTGTTCGGGCAGCATGAACGATGCCGGCGTCGTTCTGACGGCCGCCCACTGTGTCTACGACTACCCGAACGGTTGGGCGGACGAGGTCTGGGTGTATCCCGCGTGGGATGGCGTCGGAGACTCCTGGCCGGACTCGACCGACGTGATTGAGAACTTCGGTGTCGCGCACGGGACGATCTTCCTGGCTGGATCCGACTACATCAACAACGGTAACTTCGATCGGGACTGCGGCTGTATCCGGATCGACGATCGTAACGTGGGGATGTTGACCGACTGGTACGGCTGGACGTGGGGGTACGACTGCACGTGGGCCCAGAGCCATATGTACTACAACTTCAGCTATCCGGCCGAGAACTGCCCGACGGCCGGCCTTCACACGGGTCGGACCATGTACTACCTCGACGGGTACATCGATTCCTGTCCGGACAACCAACTGCGGTACAACACGGGCGACCAGTGCCTCACGGCAATCTGGGGCGGCATGAGCGGTAGCGGTCTCTACTGGATCGAAGACGACTACCGGCGTGTCCACGCCGTCTGCTCGACTTCCGATCGATCGAGCTGGGGAGAGTACTGCAAGCTGTGGGAGCAATTCACCACGGACATGGAGACGTTCGAGACGAACACCCGTGGTTCCACCTTCGACCTCGAGGCGCTGAAGTTCCGCTCTTCGGGCACGACGACGGTGGAGGCCGGCAGTTCGCTGCCCGACTGCTCCGTACGGATCTGCAACGCGACCAACGCCAATCCCGGCTCCGCCACGTACACCCTGCGGTGCTATCTCTCAACCAACAACAACGTCAGCGGGTCTGACACGTTACTGCATACGTTTTACTACAACGTCGACTTCGCGGCGATGCACAACAGCGGATGGAGCGTACCGTCGCCGGACATCCCGGCCAACACGCCGGCGGGCACGTACTACGTCGGCGTCGTGCTCGATTCAAGCACCGACGGAAACTCCGACAACAACGACACCGATGCGTGGGATGCGGAGGAGATCACCGTCACCTGTTCGGCGGCGGGAACTCCGGCCTCGATCACCGCGTCGGACGGCACGTACCACCAGTACGTCTACATCGACTGGCCGTCCGTCGCCGGGGCGACGCAATACCAGGTGTACCGCGACGGCGGGGATCTGAGTGGGTGGATCACGGGGACCGAGTACTACGACACGACGGCGACACCGGGACCGGTCTACTACTACAAGGTGCGAGCCCGAAAAGCTTGCGGGACCGGCAGCGAAAGCGCCTTCACCACCGAGAACGGCGGGTGGAGACGCGTTGCGCCCCCCACGGGCATCGCCGCGACGAACGGGGTCTACGCGGACAAGGTACGCATCACGTGGAACAGCGTGTGGGGCGCGAACGGCTATCGCGTCTATCGATCCGAGACGGCGGGGGGCACGAAGACGGCCGTCAGCGGCTGGATCTCCGGACTGCAGTTTGATGACACGTCGGGCGATCCGTTCTTCCAGTACTACTACTCGGTGCGCTCGGCCGAGGATCTGGCCGGGAACTGGCCGAGCGACTACTCGAGCTCGAACACGGGCTGGAGCGATCCGAGCACCGCAGCTACATTCCGTGTCGAAGCGACGGGACACGTGTTTGCTGACAGTGACGTGTACGCAGGTGCTTTCATTGTCGGCGCTGCGGACGTCGCGGAGTGGGTCGTCCTGAGCGAGCCGGCAGAGCCAGGTGATGTTGTGGAACTCGACCCGAATGCTCCAGGCCGCTATCGGCCTGCGAGTAGGGTTTGTTCCGATCTTGTGGCGGGGGTCATCTCAAGCGATCCAGGAGTGATCCTCGGTCAGGACGGGACCCCAGGACTGAGGGCCCGTCTCGCGCTGACAGGCATCGTGCCGGTTCGGGTCACCGACGAGGGAGGACCGATTCTCCCCGGCGATCTGCTGGTGGCGTCGTCCAGATCGGGCTATGCCATGCGTTGCCTGGAACAGGATGCATGCCCCTGTGTGCTTGTCGGCAAGGCTCTCGAGCCGATGACCAGCGGCAAGGAAGGCCTGATTCTGGTGCTGTTGATGGCGCACTGACAAGTGCAGAGCTAGACTGGAACGTGCGGCTCTTGGGGCTACGGACTCCGGAGTCTGTAGCCTTCGGCTGCTGCGGGGTCGAGAAGGGACCGGTGCGGGGCATGCTCTTGGGAACATGGAACGTCAACTCGATCCGCGCCCGCATGCACATGTTGTTGCCGTGGCTGGAGGCCGTCTCCCCGGACGTCGTCTGCCTCCAGGAGACGAAGGTGCAGGATCCCGACTTCCCGATCGATGCGATCGAGAATGCCGGCTACCGTGCGGCCTTCCGCGGCCAGAAGGCGTACAACGGTGTCGCGATCCTCTCGAGGTCGCCGATCGAGACCGTCCGCTGCGGCTTCGACGACGACGGTCCGGCCGACGAGGCGCGGCTGACCGTCGGCGAGGTGGACGGCCTTACGATCGTCAACACCTACGTCCCGCAGGGTCGCGACCCGGAGCACGAGATGTACGCGTACAAGCTCCACTGGTTGGAGCGGCTTCGCGCGTTCTTCGATTCTCACTTCTCGCCGGAGGATCCGCTGGTCTGGACCGGCGATCTGAACGTTGCACCAGATCCGATCGACGTGTGGGACCCGAAGCGGTTGATGGGGCACGTCTGCTTCAATCCGCGGGTCACCGAGGCGCTGGAGAACGTCAGGGCGTGGGGTTTCGTCGACCTCTTTCGGCAGCACGACCCGGCTCCCGGCCGGTACACGTACTACGACTACCGAACCAAGGACGGCATCGCCGAGGGCAAGGGCTGGCGCGTCGACCACATCCACGCGACCCGTCCCGTCGCCGAACGGTCGATCCGTGCCTGGATCGACCTCGCCCCGCGTCGGGCCGAGAAGCCGTCCGACCACACGCCGATGCTGGTGGAGATCGGGGACGAATCTTAGGTCGGAGGGTTGATCGCGGATTCGAGCGGTGCATGCCGGAGCCGTGGATCTCCCCGTTTCCGGCGGCGAGTGCGAACGGTCCCGCGCTGCGTGAGAAGGGGCGGACGCATTGACTTCGCATCGGGACGGTCGCAAGATGCTCGCGTACGATCCGGAAGGGGGCTGTGTGCCTGTCAGTCAGGTCTACTGCGAGTTGCTGCATCGGATCCTCGTCGGGGATGTGCCGCCGGGGAGCGCGTTGCAGGAGAACACGCTCGCCACGGAATTCGAGGTCAGTCGGACGCCGATCCGCGAGGCGCTCATCCGTCTCGAAGCCGACGGGCTGGTCCGGATCGTTCCCAAGCAGGGCGTTTACGTCACCGAGATCACGCACCAGGCGTATCGGAACGCCTTCGAGGTTCGCTACCACATGATCTCGATTGCCGGACAACTCGCCGTACAGCGCATCTCGGACGAGGAGGTCGCCAAGTTGCGGGAGATCGCGCGGGAGACGCGGCCGCTGACGGAGCCGCGGGAGATCAAACTCAAGGACATGGAGTTTCATACGCACCTGAACTGCGCGACGCACAACCCGATGCTCGCGGAGACCCTACAGCGCCTGGGCTACTTCATGCCCAGGCTGGAAACACTGGCGCCCGCCGATTACGACTACTTCCGATCGATTGGGGACGATCTCATGGAGATCGTCGATGCGGTCGAAGCACGGGACGCGACCCGAACGGCGAGCCTGCTGCAGACGCACATCACGAAGTACCGCGAGCACGTCAACAAGCTGCCGGAGATCGCCGAGACGGCGAAACCGTAGGGCTGTAACGTTGGCAGTCATCGGTTCCTATTGCATATATGTCGTGTACAAGTTATGTTCACTCCCTCTTGAGTGCGCCGGTCGGCGCGTCTCGAGCGGGGAGGCGGTAGCATGGCGGAAGGAACCTCGGTTCCCGATCTGCGTGGACTCGTCGTCGGGGCGGAAGAGCAGGTCGTTCTGCTCGACGGTTCGGCACGAACCTACATTCACTTCGACAATGCCTCGAGCACGCCGTTCTTGCAGTCGGTTCTCGATCGGATCGTTGAGTTCGCGCCGATGTATGCCAGCGTCGGCAGAGGGTCGGGATACAAGAGCCACGTATCGACGGAGGCTTTCGAAGCGGCGCGTGCAACCATCGGTCGTTTCGTCGGAGCCTCACCGGACACGCATACCGTCATCCTGGGCAAGAACACGACCGAGGCGCTGAACAAGCTGGCGCACTGCCTCCGCTTCTCCGACGGAGATGTCATCCTCACATCCCGGATGGAGCACCACTCGAACGAGCTGCCGTGGCGGCGTGCCGGTTCAGTCCATCACATCGGAGTTCGTGAGGACGGCTCGCTCGATGTTGCGCATCTGGAGGACTTGCTCGCTCGTTTCGGCACTCGTGTGCGGCTGGTCGCCATTACCGGGGCCTCGAACGTGACGGGTTTCGTCAATCCGATCCACGAGATCGCACAGGTCGTACACGATGCCGGGACGCTCCTGGCTGTCGATGCGGCGCAGCTCGCACCGCACCGGACGATCGACGTGGGACGACCGGACGACCCACGACGCATCGACTTCCTCGCCTATACCGGGCACAAGATGTACGCGCCGGTCGGAATCGGGGCGCTCGTCGCGTTGAAGGAGCCGATTCGAGCTGCCGAGCCGGACCTCGTCGGCGGCGGAACCGTCGACTTCGTCACGGAGGAGGAGGTCGTGTGGAGCGATCTCCCGGCCCGCGAAGAGGCGGGCACGCCGAACATCGTTGGCGCCATCGGCTGGGCTCAGGCGATCGAGTCTCTGGCGGAAGTCGGGATGGAACGAGTTGCGCGCCATGAGGCGGAGCTCACCAGCGCCCTGCTCACTGCGCTGCGGAAGCGGCCGGAGATCGAGGTCTTCGGCGATTCCGATCCGACGTGCGCCGAGAGCCGGCTCGGCGTTGTGACGTTCCGGATCGCCGGCGTCGATCATCGCCTCGTCACCGCGATCCTCGGGTTCGAGGGGGGCATCGGCGTTCGGGCCGGCCTGTTCTGTGCCCATCCCTACGTGCAGATGCTGATGGGCATGCCCCTCGAGATCTCGCAGGGGATCGCCCGCAAGCTTCGGTGTGGCGAGCGGCCGGACATCCCGGGCCTGATCCGGGCGAGCTTCGGGATCTACAACACGCTGGAGGAGGTTGATGCGCTGGTTGCCATGCTCGACCGAATCTGCGCCGGCGAGTATCAAGGAGACTACCTGCGAGACCCGGGCACGGGGGCATTCAGACCCAGCGACGCCGAATCCTGGGAGTCGTATGACGACTCTGATCCATCCGTCAGCGTGAGTGACCGAGGATCAAACGATCCGTGAACGGGGAGTACGCCGGATCGAGGGAGAGCCGCTGTGGATTGCGAGGGCAGGCGACTGAGCGACGAAATGCTCGACCGCGTACCGGAGATCGCTCGAATCCTGATGGTCGAAGAACTCCCTGGCTTGTCGGAGGGACTTGATGGTTCGAGGCCAGCGAAACGGAGAGGAGTCGGAATGACCATGAGGATCAGGTTTCGCAGGCGACGAAGCGGTTCACGCCATGACGAAACGATTCACCATCGTGACCGACGTTCCCTCCGAGCCGGGCGGCGCGGCCTCCGCGCCGCGCCCGGTGGCCCTTCTACTCGCTTCTCTTGGAACCTGTACGAGTCAGCATGTCCTCCGCTCCGGCTAACAGCGCGGCCTTTCGCTGGATGTGGATCGGGAGGAGATCCGGCGAATCGGCAGGATTCGCATCTCCATCGACGTTCCGCCGAGCTCTCCCGATCGACACCTCGATGCGATCGTCAAGGCCGCTTCCCAGTGCACCGTGGAGAAGCACTTGCAGGATTGCTCCGAGATCGAGACCGCTGCTGCAAAGGCCGAGGCGGTGGCAGGCGCGTAGAGGACGGTTCCATGCGGTCCGCCACGCCGCCTGGGCCTGGCCCTAGCGGCAGCGCCTTGTCCCCCGGGTGATCCTGCTTCGTGGTGCACTTCGCGAGGGCTGTCGTATGATCCTCGCGGACAGTGTGACAGGAGGAACTCATGGACTACGCGGCCCGGCGGAGGCGGTTGCTGGAGGGGAAGGCGGTCGACGGATTCCTGGTGTTCGATCTGGATCGAACGATGCCGTCCCACATGGACCTATCGAACATGCAGTACCTCTCCGGCTACACCGGCGAGGCGGCGCTGCTGATCACGCACGACGAGACGGTCATCCTGACCGACTCCCGGTATCTCGAGCAGGCGGAGAGGCAGGTGCCCGAGCTGCCGCTGATCCACGCCGAGCTGAAGTACTACGAGGAACTCGCCCAGGCGATCGGCGAACGGGGCCTGGAACGGATCGGCTATGCGTCGTGGCGAACGACCGACTACGTCCTCGGCCGACTGCGGGAGATCCCGGGGACCGAGTGGATCCCGTTCGAGGACCCGGTGACGCAGCTTCGCGCAGTGAAGGACGCCGACGAGATCGCTGTGCTGCGAGAAGCGATCCGGATTGCGGAAGAAGCACTGGCCGATCTGCGCGACACGGTTCGGGTCGGGACGAACGAGACCGAGATCGCGGATCGGCTCTCGGCGAAGATGTCCGAACTCGGCTCGGAACGGGTGGCGTTCGGCCCGACGGTCGCGTCCGGACCGAATTCCGCGCTGCCGCACTACCGGCCGTCGCTCAACCCGCGCGACCTCCGGCGGGGCGACTTGTTGTTGATCGACTTCGGTGCGATCGTCGACGGCTACGCGTCCGACATCACGCGCACGTTCATTGTCGGCGAGGCGGACGAGAAGCAGGTGGAGATCTACACCCTCGTCCTTCGGTCGATGCAGGTCGGGATCGAGGCGATGAAACCCGGCGTCGCCGGCGACGTGCCGCATGAAGCGGCGAAGCAGGTCATCCTCGACTCGCCGTACGCGAAGGAGATCTTCCTCTCCCCGCTCGGGCACGGCGTCGGCCTCGAAGTGCACGAGCTGCCGAAGATGGGGCTGAACAAGAACGAACTCCTCGAGCCGGGGATGGTCGTCACGGTCGAGCCGGGGATCTACATCCCGGGCTACGGTGGGATTCGGATCGAGGATACCGTTCTGGTAACCGAGACCGGCTGCGAAGTGCTGACGAGCTTCCCAAACGAGACGCTGATCGCGGTCGGAACGTAGGGGCGACGGCCGGTCAGGTCAGCAAGCCGAGGAGTACCGAGATCGTCACGATGCTCCCGAGCGTCGAGAGCATCAGGACGGACGCGACGAGATCCGGACGCGCGTCGAACTGACGGGCGAGCAGCAGTCCGTTCACGGCTGTCGGCATGGAACTCTGCACGATCAGTACGTCGCGGACGAGCCCGTCGATCCGCAGTACCGTGACCAGCCCGAACGCGAGCAGCGACGGGAGGATCAGCTTGGCCGCTGCCAGGAGACTGGCCTTCTGCCAGACGTGGGCGATCCGGATCCGCGCGAGTTCCATGCCGAGGAGGATCAGCATAAGAGGGATCCATGTGCTGCCGATCATCTCGATCGGTCGGGCGACGGCCGCGGGGAGGTCGAACGACGGTCCCACGGCGCGCAGCAGGAAGGCAAGACCGACGGCGTAGATGTACGGGAAGCGAAAGACGCCGAGGAGCCGCTTCCAGCGGGACCCGTCGCCCGCCCAACCTGCAATCGACAAGCCGACGGTCATGTGGGTGACATTGTGGGCGATCATGAACATCGTTCCGATCACCAGCCCCTCTTCGCCGAAGGCGTACAGCACGATCGGCAGGCCGTAGTTGGCGCAGTTCTTCGATGCGACGGCGAGGACGGCCGCGCGTCGCTCTTCCGAGGTCCACCGGCCGATCGCGCCGATGCCGAAGCTGACGGCCGTGAGCATGGCGTACATCGCGAGCGCGATGAGCACCGGTTCGCCGAGCGTCTTCGCGTTCACATCGGCGTGCAGGAGCGTGGTGAAGATCAGCGCCGGACCGGCAACGCCGAACGTCAGGAGGTGAAGCGATCGACGGATCGCGGTCGAGATAGCGTCGATCGTCGCCGTATCGCTCGGCCCGATATCGCCGGAAGAGCGCCGCACCGATGCGGCGACC
>Ga0272443_10007464_pt1 | contig 10424 bp, 10 predicted proteins | sample SSMAcet12_FD_193581 | JGI IMG/M metagenome (GOLD analysis project Ga0272443, IMG submission 193581) | Marine sediment archaeal communities from Little Sippewissett salt marsh, Falmouth, MA, United States - SSM-Acet-12 | ecosystem: Environmental > Aquatic > Marine > Wetlands > Sediment ... | reverse complement strand
GGCGATTTCCGTATCACCTTCATTGGCCAAAGCCAGGACCGGACCGCCACGCGATGTAATTTCCCTGATATTGGAAATTATCTTGTCATAGTAGTCGTCCCTGGTTGGGGCGATGATGACGGTCGGGAATTGAGGGTCAATCATGGCGATCGGCCCGTGTTTCATCTCTCCGGATGAATACCCTTCAGCATGAATATAGGAAATCTCCTTGAGCTTCAGTGCTCCTTCCAGCGCCACGGGGTAGTTGATTCCCCGGCCCAGATACAGAAAATTCCTATAGTGGCTATACTTCCTGGCAATCTCTCGGATTTTATCTCGCCCGTCAACGATCTGCTGGATTTGGTCAGGTATCCTTTTGATATCGCTGACATAGCGCTCTATCCATGGCTCATGCGTGACATGGCGTAAACGGCGCAGATACAGTGCCAGCAGATTGAGGACCATGACTTGGGAAGTGAAGGCTTTGGTTGAAGCCACGCCTTGCTCCGGACCGGCATTAATATAAATTCCTCGTTTGGTCCGTCTGGCCACAGAACTGCCGACCACATTGGGAATGCCGAATACGGACAATCCGAATTCTTCGGCTTTCTTGATAGCCAGCAGCAAATCCGCGGTCTCACCCGATTGGGTGATGGCCCAGACAGCAGAATTGTCCGGAAAATGCGGCAAACGCTGATTGGCTAACTCTGAAGCATTCTTCCACTGGGCATAGAGTTTGCTGACTTCCTGCAGCAGAATCTCTCCGATCATGCCGGCGTACAGGGAAGTACCGGCCGCCACCATGAAATGCGCCTCAATTCGATTTAGAAGTTCCCGATGGTCTTCCAGTCCACCCAGCACAACGTGCTGGTTATCGAGTCGTCCGGCAATGGTGTTACGCAGACTAGCCGGCTGATTGCATATCTCCTTAAGCATGAAATGAGGATATCCATCGAGCTGAATTTCTTCCAGCTTCTGGGTTATCTTTTCAAACTTGGGAGAGATGGCAACCTTGTCCATATCACATACGACAAATCCTGATTGCCGGCTGACCATGCCGATCTGGCCGTCCTCAATATGCATCTGTTTATCGACCACGCCGATCAAGGAAGAAGTGTCCGATGCGACCATATACTCATTCAGCTGGTGGCCGTAACCGACTACGACCGGACTGCCATTCCTGGCAAAAACGATACAGTCAGGATGTTCCTGAAACATTACGGCTATGCCGTAAGTGCCCTCAACTCTTTCCAGAGCCGTACGCACCGCTTCCAGCGGATCACCATTGGCATATTCACTGATCAGATGTGCCAGCACCTCGCTGTCAGTATCGGAAGTAAAGACATGGTCTCGACCCACCAAAAATTCCTTAAGGCTGGCATAATTTGTAATTATGCCATTGTGGACTATGGCCACTTTGCCGCGGCATGAAATATGGGGGTGGCAATTCTTGGGATTACCCTCGTCGTCCAGTGCATCCGGATCACCGTGGGTAGCCCAGCGGGTGTGTCCTATGCCGATGGTGGCTGGGTGCTGCATAACGCTGGATTGCTCCAGCAATGCCTCCAGATCCTTGATCTTACCGACTCTCTTGAGGATCTTGATGCAGCCATCTTCTTCGAAAAGCGCCAGACCCGCCGAATCATAGCCGCGGTATTCCACTCTCTTCAGGCCATTTAGCAATACGGGCACTGCTTTATTGGGGCCAACGTAACCTACGATTCCGCACATATTAGTGCCTCCGTTTCTTTATGATAAAATGTTCTGTTTTTATTTTTTATTTTAATGTCTGCCATATATGTTCAAATATCATTTTATTGGTTTGAAATATGCCGGCATCGGAAATGATCAAGCCCATCGGTTTCTTCTCGGCATTGAGGGATATCATGGCCATCTGGCCAGCATAGATAATCATATAAGTGGGTGATCCCTCGGACTTGGAAATCCATCTCCTTTCATCCATGCCCCATAGTTCACCGCCCGAGCCCACGGCTATTACCTTGCATCTGATTTTCATCCTGACCCGTTCTTTGGCAAAATTAGGAAATCCCTTATAAAGGTGCTTCCTCACATCCGAAGCTGAATAGACATAGTACATTTTGTCCTCCTGTTCTGACATGACCTCCAGGACGTCTTCCAGAATATGCTTGATACCGCTGGTACCCTCATAGTATTTGACCACCGGCTTCTTGGCCGGTTGGTTATAAATTGACTGAAGCTCGGGCAGAGCCTTGTCCAGGTCCTCTTCTGACTTTTTTAAGAGGCTCATCTTTTCAGCCAATAGATTTTTCAGTCGCTCCGGATCCTCAGCCAGAAAATATTGGTTTCTCGCTTTATGAAAATAGCTAACCAGGCCCCTTTCAATCAGGGACTTTAATATATCATAGGTGGTGCCCCTGTTAACGCCTGATTTTTGGGCAATCTGGCGGACCGAGGATGGACCATTATTAAGCAGGGATAAATAAACATCGACTTCCTTGTCCGAAAAACCTAACTTTTTGAGTAAATTGGCGATTTCCATAATTAAAAACCATTATAAATACGCCCTGTTATTTTATCCCTGGTCTTTATTATTGTCAAATATTTTTCTACAAAATATATTTAAAGTACTTTTTTTATTTAAAATTAGCCAAAAAAATTATATAAATTTGTCAATACAAAATTACAGAATTAATTATTTATACCTCCTGTGGATATGTTTATTTACTAATATTGGCTTTGAGATACTGCTCTATAAACTCATTCAAATCACCGTCCAAGACAGCATTAACGTCGCTGGTTTCGTATTTAGTGCGATGGTCTTTGACCATCTTATACGGGTGCAGTACATAAGAGCGTGCCTGGTTGCCCCAGGCGGCCTCCTGATACTCCCCTCTCAAATTATCCTTCTCTTCTTGTTTTTCTTCAATTTGCAGCTGGTGTAATTTGCTTTTTAATATTTTCATGGCTGTCTCTTTGTTCTGCAGCTGAGAGCGTTCATTCTGGCAAGATACTGATATGCCGGTTGGATTATGTACTATCCTGACTGCCGAATATGTTGTGTTGACTGACTGTCCACCATGACCAGAAGACATGAACGTATCCACCCGGATGTCTTCGTCTTTGATATCCACGGCCACGGCATCATCAAGCTCCGGCAGAACCTCGACCAAAGCAAAGGAGGTATGTCGCATCTTCTCAGCATCAAACGGTGAAATCCTGACCAGCCGATGCACGCCGGCTTCTGCTTTCAGGTAACCATAGGCGAACCGGCCCTGGACATGAAAAGTGGCGCTCTTGATACCCGCTTCACCGCCCGTGGATTTATCAAGCTCCCGGACTGTCCAGCCCTTCTTTTCAGAAAAACGAAAATACATGCGCAATAGCATCCCGGCCCAGTCCTGTGCATCCACGCCGCCCGTACCCGCATGGATGGCCACGATGGCGTTTTTCTGATCATACTTTCCAGACAACATGATATGAAATTCAAGCCGATCGAATTCTTTCCTCAGTTCCTCCAGCTTTTTGCTGATTTCGGACTTCATGGAGTTATCATTTTCCAGCATTGATTGTTCTGAGAGCTCTTTTAATGTTTTTAACTCTTGGGATATTTTTTCCCACTCGTTTACCTCCTGTTTTAACTCGTCTAAAAGCTGACCATTTTGCCTGGCTTTTTGCTGGTCTTCCCAGAAATCTGGCTGGGCCATCTCATATTCCAGCGCGCTTATTTCAGCCTTGGTCTTATCCAGATCCAACTTCTGCCAAGTCTTTTCTATATTGGCCTGTAACGACTCAATCTGTTCTAATTCTTCTTTCATAATAATACCAATATAATAGCTGTTAATTTTTAGTTTGGCAAATTTGACACTTACGATCATAAATCCTTATACTAATCTAATATTCAAACAAAAAAAGAACTTTTTACACCATAAGGAGCAATCATGAAAAAAGCCGACATCCCCAAAGATTTGGCAGAAAAGATGCGGGGCATTTCCCATTACCGCCTGCTATTCACCGATGTCCTGGGGCATCTCAAGGAAATGAAAATCACCGATGATGAAATCATAGAAATCCTTGAAGAAGGCCAGGGATTTGACGGGTCGTCAATCCAGGGTTTCGCCCGCTTGGAAGAGTCCGACCTAATGGCCCATCCGCGGCTGGGTTCATTCCGCATTTTGCCGGAAAACCTGACACCCAATAGCCAGCCTGTCGGGATATTCTTCTGTGATATCCGCACGCCAAAAGGACGTCCGTTCTCGGGTTGTCCGCGCCAGCGCTTGAAAAAAATCAGAAACCAGGCCAAGAAACTGGGCTACACTTTCAATGTGGGTCCGGAGTTGGAATTCTTCATTTTCCCGGACAAATACACTCCTCAGCCGCTGGACCAAAGAGGTTATTTCGATTCAACCGCCGAAGGCCCGGGCTCAGCTATCGTGGAAGATATCGTGGATACATTGAAAAAAATTGGTATCCACGTGGAATGTTCACACCATGAAGTGGCGCCCAGCCAATTCGAGATCGACGTCAAATACCAGGAAGTCCTGACCGCCGCTGACCAGGTCATGCTCATCCGCTGGGTGGCCAAACAGATCGCCCAGCAGCATGGGAAATACATCACCTTCATGCCCAAGCCCATCAAGGGCGAAAACGGGTCAGGTATGCATACGCACATGTCTCTTTTCCAGGGCGACCAAAACGCCTTTCACAGCGCCACTGACCCCTTCAAGCTCTCCCCTCTGGCCCGGCACTTCTGCGCCGGCGTATTAAACCACGTCCAGGAATTTACCTCCGTGACAAACTCAAATGTCAATTCCTACAAACGCCTGGTCGAAGGCTATGAAGCCCCGGTCTACATCTCCTGGGGTCGGCGCAACAGGTCATCCCTGATCCGCGTCCCCCAGTACCGAGTGGGCAAAGACAAGGCGACCCGCATCGAACTGCGTTCGCCGGATCCTTGCTGCAACCCCTATCTGGCCTTCACGGTCATGCTGGCCGCCGGATTGGACGGCATCGATAAAAAAATGCCGCTAAACGATCCGATCGAAGATAATATCTTCGAAATGTCAGCTGCCAAAAAAAACAGACTGGGCATCAAACACCTGCCCGGATCCCTGGAAGTGGCCATGTACCTTTCCCGCAAAAGCGATTTCCTGAAAAAAGCCTTAGGCCGCCATATCTGGCACAATCTTCTGAACAACCTTAATCAGCAGTGGGAGAATCAACGCACCCACGTGACAGAGATGGAAATCGATGAGCTTATGCCGATCCTTTGATCTGACACCTAATACCCTCGTTTATTCAACGGGGGTTTCTTTTTGCTCGGCCATGGACATAAATTTATAAAAATCTGAGAATTTACTGCCCGGAACTACTTTTTCCAGGTTGGTGGTACTGTCGACGAATTCCTCTTTGGTCTGTCCCTTCTTTGACATTTCTATAGCCAAATCGATAATCGCCTGCAAAATATTGTCAGGTTTTGCCGCTCCGCCGGCACCCAATTGTTGACGGAAGTCTTCAATAATTGGCGCTAATTTTTCTGTGCTATTGGCCGCCAGTTTGGCTGGTGTCCAACCGGCCTCCGGATCATTGAATTTTTTCTTAATGACATCATATATCTCCTCCAATCCCTCTATAGTGTCGCTGCTCAGTCCTTTCTCCAAGTCAGCTGGAATGTTTTCTTCTGTTTCATCAACTACTTCTGCATCATTGTCCATTGGCTCCATGCCTGGTTGAGATTCTGTTTTATTCATAATCTTACATTTAGTTTATTAATTAGCGGCTTCTTCCAGTGTCGCTTGGATGGTCTTTTGCTCGCCGTCATGCATTATCAGCAATGTCACCGTATCACCCGGGCTGTATTTTTGCAACTGCCTGGCCAGGCTGTGGTCAGTATCAATCCGCTGGCCGTTGACCTCCAAAATTATGTCATTCTCTTCCAGGCCCGCTTTATCAGCCGGACTGCCCGGTACGATGGCTAATTCATCTTCTCTGCTGCCGCGTACGATCAGCGCCCCGTAATCAATCTCCATGTTATTGCGCTTGGCGATTTCCTCGTTGAGCAATAAATACCTGACTCCCAGATAAGGCCTAATTATTTTACCCTCGCTCTTGACGCTGTCCACGGCTTTTTTGACTTGGTTGATGGGTATGGCGAAACCAACCAACTGCCCTTCCACGCTGATGGCTGTATTCACGCCAATGACCTGTCCGGCCATGTTGATAAGCGGTCCCCCGGAATTGCCGAAATTAATGGCCGCGTCAGTCTGGATTATATCCTCCAACGTCTCTGACTGTCCGCTGCTGTCACCGGCCGTGACTGTACGTGACAATCCGGAAATTATGCCTTTGGTAACCGTATTGCTGTATTCCCCCAAAGTATTGCCGATGGCAATGACCGACTGTCCCAAGACCAGGCTGTCAGAATCGCCAAACACGGCTACGGGCAAATCTTCAGCTTCTATTTTGATCATAGCGATGTCATTAAATGGGTCTGAATCAACTACTGTGGCCTCATATTGTTCACCAGTGCTTAATACCACGGTAAACTTTGCATTTTGCGTGTCCACTACATGCTTATTGGTCAATATCAAACCGTCGCTGGAGATAATAAATCCCGTACCCGCACCCACCTCCTGTTCACCCTGGGGCTGCTGGTAATTATAAGGTAAATTAAACTCAAATAAATCCCCGAATGGAAAAGTATTGGGCCCGGTCGAATCAGCAATTTCACTCAAATCACGGGTGATAATGATACTGACCACGCTGGGACTGACTTTTGAAACCACCTCGATTGTATTCGATTCCTCTTCCACGGTCAAAGTTTGGCTACTTACAGACTCTTGACTGGCGCTCTCCTTGGTAGCCGAAGTAGTCGGCTGGATGAAAATATTGCTGCGTACCCAATCCGCCACGTTATCGTTGGTACTGGCCCAAGTGCCGAAAAGCAGTCCGGATATGCCACCGCCCAGCAGGCTGAAAATAAAAGCTGCTAGTAAAATTATCTTCAGGGTGTTTGAATCTAATGATTTTTTGTTATTTTGGTTTAATTTTTTTTCTGCCATATTTTTATTTATAGATAAAAAATTATTAGAAAGAATGACTGTCTATACTATTTACTACGTTTATAAATCCAAAATATTTCCGTAATAATCGCCCAAATTTCCCAGCGCCCAAGGAAGAATGAATATTGAAGCGATCAAGGGTATGACTATGAGCGCGATGCCGATAATTAATGTCCACATCCTTATTTTACGCTGTTTTTCCATGGCTGCCAATATCTGCTCAGACAGCTGAATATTCCTTTGGATCAATTGGGTTAATTCCTGTTCTGACATTATAGTAAATCGATTATTTTTACGAATTCATATCCCGATTCTCCCAGCTCCTCGATGATTTGCGGGACGATAGTAGCGGTCGTGGAATTACTGGCTTGCATCAAGATGATAGCGCCGTTGGAAATATTTGACAGCACTCTTTCTTTGGAGGTCTCAGCCGTATAATCAGAAGACCAATCCAAGGCATCCACGGTCCAGGTGACCGGGCAATAGCCTTGTGTGGCGACCGCAGCTACCACCGACTCATTGGCCTCACCGTACGGCGGCCGGAAAAAAGGCTTGGTAGTCTGGCCGGTGATTTGCGAAATCTGTGATTCGGCATCGGCCAATTGCTCGGCTATGGCTGTCTCGGACAGACTGTTGAACTTGGGATGGTCATAGCTTAAATTATAGACGGAAAATCCAGCCTCGCTAATCTTCTTGATTAATTCATTATTCTCCTCGGCCACGTCCCCCCGGGCGAAGAAATCAGCAGCCGCATTTTTTTCCGACAGAGCGGCCAGTAACTTATCAATTTCCCCTTCCTTGGTCGTGCCCACGTTGAATGTCAGCGATACTTTTTTTTCAGCGGCGGCGCCGCGTGAATAGACCCGGTCGCAACTGGCAATATCAAAACCATCTGCCTCTGAGCTGTCTACATTGACGTTGGTGTTATTATTAGAATTAATATTTTCATTGCTGTTAACATTGGTATTGCCATTTGAGTTATCATTTGTCTGGCTCTCGGCTGTGTCTGTTGGTTCTGGCTCGGCGCTCGTAGCCTCCATATTTAGCTCAGGGTTAAGATCACCAGGGTATGTGACTGTGACTTCCGCACTGGTGGCAAACAAAGATTTCAGTATCAAAAAAACTACTACGGCAATAGCCGCCCAAATGATGTATTTCAAGGCCTTGTTGCCCTTGAAATTAGAGCTTTTTTTCTGGTATTGCTGGTATTTTTGGTATCCCTGCATATATAACAGTATATAAAAAATTGCCTAGTTAGTAAACAAAAAGGAGCGGTATATTGGCCACCCCCTTCTGCAAATTGTAAATCTTATTTAACCGCGATATTAGCCTGTTTTACGCCCGCTTTCTCCCGTACAGCCAAATAATAATAGGCGATCTCGAATACGCCGAAGAATATTCCCGCATAGAATAAATCGCCCAGAGCTGCGTTGCGGAAAAAAGGTATGGCCATATAATAGGAGTCAAACAAACCAATTACAGTCTTGCTATAAAGCGGGGTGAAGACCCAGACCGCGAAGTTAGTCACCAAGAAAAAAATTATCGATCCGGCCAAACTGCCGCCCATGATACGCAATATATTCTTATTCTTCCGGATCCACCAACCGATCACGCCAAACAACAAAAATGATCCCCACGTAAATAATACAAGGCTATGCATACCAATAATCAGGTCGGAAGCCGCCATGATGACCAATGGCAAAAGAATGCCCCAGCGGGATTTGATATAAACACCGCTCAATAGCGCCAAAGCCCCGATCGGTATGAAGTTTGACGGATGCGGTACCAACCGCATGATAAAGCTGGCCGTTATGACGACGGCAAATATGGCTAATGTAATTTTGGTTTGTTTTTTCATTTTTATGTTCATTTATTTCTAAAAAATGCTTTCTTCAAATTTAAATTCAACCACATCACCAGGATTTAATACATTGGCGTCAGCGCCAATGGTAGCTGATTCTCCATTGACATAATAAATCCAATACTTGTTATCCTGCCCTCCCCGTAAGTCCCCGATCTGTTCCACTATCTCGCCAAAATCATACTGCGTGGTATCAAATGCCAAACCAGTTAATTTTACTGTTTCCTGCAAGGCGTCCATGACCGTATCGCCCGCTTCGATCTCCACATCCATGCTTAATACTGTCTGGTCGGACATATTGATGTTCATCTCAACCATTTCTACAGCCACACCAGCTACCCTGGTAGCATCGGTGGTGACCAAATTATAATTTTGCTCCTGTGACAGCTGGTCAATATTGTCATTAGCATTTACCCCTCCCCAAATCATTAAAGCAGCGGCCGCTACCGAAAATGCAGCGATAGTAGCCAAGTGGCCCCAATGATTTTTGTTTTGAATTTTTTCCATCTTTGATGTTCCTTAAAAAACTTAACTTCGGTGGGTACGGTTAAGCTGGTACTTAACTCCCTTTTTACCCGAAGGGACTTATTAGATGAAGGTGTCCTGGCTTACGGGTCATGGATGCTAGCCCGCCTTCCCAGATATTTATCCAGTGGCAAATGGGGCATCTACCCGAATACAGTGACGGGATCGCGTTGGACTCTAACCAACTTCCCTTCTTATATTAAATTATTAATAGTCGATCGATTCTCTGGCCAGTATGCCTGACTTAAATGGATGTTTTATTTCCTTGATTTCTGATACGTAATCAGCTAGTTGCTTAATTTTATCAGTCGCCCCGCGGCCGGTCAACACTAGTTCCACTTTCTTGGGCTTCTGCCCGATAAATTCCGTTACTTCAGACACGGTCAGCAATCTTTCCGCAACAGCGACATTAACTTCGTCCAATATGATGATATCGAATTTTCCTGATTTCATCTGCCTTTTAGCATAGGCCAAGGCCTGCTTGGCCGCCTGTTTATGGATTTTAAAAGGCTTGTTATCACCCAGTATCTTCACGAATCCCTGGCCCATGGCATGTATCTGCAAATACGGTTTTAACTTCTGGACAATATCCAGCTCGCCGGAACGCCATGGCCCTTTGATAAACTGTACTATCAACACCCTCTTCTTGTATGAAATGGCCCGTACGGCCAAACCCAGGGCGGCCGTGGTCTTGCCTTTGCCATGGCCAGTATAAACATGCACCAACCCGTGTGATAACTTTTTTAATTTCATATCTGGACTTGAACTAATTTAACCCAGGCTGCAGGCCGAATAACCGCAACTTGGGCAAGTTGAACAGCCTTCTTTGATTTCCATGCTGGTATTGCAATCAGGGCAGACTTCAATGACGTGATTGGCATGTCCGGCCGGTACCTTTACCTTTTCTTTATTTTCTTCTTTTTTATTCTCTACCTTGACCTTGGGTAAATCATCTCCATTATTGGAAAGTTCGGCGTAATTATAACTGAATGACTTCTTTTCTTTTTTCTTATTTACTT
>Ga0272443_10007463_pt1 | contig 10425 bp, 9 predicted proteins | sample SSMAcet12_FD_193581 | JGI IMG/M metagenome (GOLD analysis project Ga0272443, IMG submission 193581) | Marine sediment archaeal communities from Little Sippewissett salt marsh, Falmouth, MA, United States - SSM-Acet-12 | ecosystem: Environmental > Aquatic > Marine > Wetlands > Sediment ... | reverse complement strand
GTCTTTTATCATTACTTCCCGGGTCGGTTTCGAGAAAAAATCTTTTTCCTGCTGTACCAGCCGCCGCAGGTCACCATCGGTAAAAATACCGACCAGCACACTTTTATCATCAACAACCAGAGCTGTCCCCAGACGTTTGCCGGTCATTTCGATGATTGTATCATGCATCGGTGTCTCCGGTCCGACCACGGGAATTTCGGAATTGGTATGCATCAAATCCTCGACATTTTTCAGCAGGCGCTGACCCAGTGATCCACCCGGATGAAGAATCGCGAAATCTTCAGTCGAAAAATCCCGCTCTTTCAAAAGAGCCACCGCCAGAGCGTCGCCCATTACCATCGCCGCCGTAGATGATGACGTGGGGATAAGATTATTGGCGCAGGCTTCGGATTTGACCGAACAATCGAGGACAATATCGCACTTGGCGGCCAGGGGGGATTCAACCTGGCCGGTCATCAGGATTATTTTAACACCGAGCCTCTTTACGGCCGGAAGAATCTGGTAGAGTTCATCGGTGGCGCCCGATTTGGAGATGGCGATGACGATATCATCGCTCCTCACCAATCCCAGATCGCCGTGAACACCCTCGGCGGCATGCAGGAAGAAAGTGGCAATGCCGGTCGATGATAGCGTCGCCGCCACCTTTTTGCCGACCAGCCCCGACTTACCCATGCCGGTAATAATCACCCGGCCGGTACAATTCAGAATAAGATCGACCGCCTCCGTAAAGCTTTCGTTAAGACGGCCGGCCAGCTCCGCGATAGCCTCGGCCTCTTTACGAATAACATCTCTGCCGTTTTCCAGTATCATAATAAAAGAACCTAAATCAGAAATGAGGCCGGGTCAAGTCCGACACCCTCGAAATACGCTTTCAAAATTTCTCTGACCGCTCCCCGGCCGCCTCCGGCTTCAGTCACATAATCCACAACCTCAATCAGTTCCGGGGCGGAATCGGCGACGGCAATCGATAATCCGGCCTCTTTGGCCAGCCCGATATCGAGAATCTCATTGCCGACAAAAGCCACCTGCGACTTTTTTATGCCCAGTTTTTCCAAAAGCGGTTCAATCTGCCGGCGCTTGTCGCGCATTTCCTGAAGGATATATTTTACACCCAGGTCTTTCATCCGGGTCGTGGTTGCTTTCGAAGGTCGTCCGGAGACAACGGCAATCTCCAGTCCGGACCTTAGAGCCAGAACGATAAAAAAACCGTCCGAAATATTAAACTGCTTCAGTTCAAAACCATCGGGGCCAAAATAGATATTATCATCGGTTAAGACCCCATCAACATCGAGCGCCAAAAGCTTTATATCCCGAAACCGTTCGGCCAGTTCATCGCGGTTTAAATACCTGTTGCTTTTTTTCTCATTCATGATAAAAAATCTCACTGTTGCGTATTACGAACCTGAATGACCTCCTGAATAAGTCTTTCCATGCTGTCCAAAGGCAGCATCGCGGCGGCGTCGCTGAGCGCTTCCTCCGGTTTGGGATGCGTCTCGACATACAAGCCGTTAACCCCTATAGCCACCGCCGCCCTGGCAAACGGTATAATAAACTCCGGCTGACCCGATGAAAACTTGCCGCCGCCGCCGGGCAACTGAAGAGAGTGGGTGGCATCATAAATGACCGGGAAGCCGAACTTCCGCATAATAATCAACGATCTGAAATCGACCACCAGATTATGATAGCCGAATGATGACCCCCGCTCGGTCAGCATGACCTTGCCGGAGCGGGCCTTGGCGGCTATTTTATCCATGTCGTCGGGGGCCAGGAACTGCCCTTTTTTAATATTGATCCATTTACCAGTCGCCGCCGCTTCCCTGACCAGAGCGGTCTGACGGCATAAAAAAGCCGGAATCTGAACAATATCAACAACTTCGGCAGTCAACTGGATTTCCCCGGTTTCATGAACATCGGTCAGGAGATTAAATCCGAATTGCTCCGCCACGCGGCCGAGAATATTCAGCCCGAATTCAATACCATAGCCCGAAAACGAGTCCCCGGAAAGCCGGTTGGCCTTGCTGTAAGATGATTTAAAAATAATCGGGATATTATATTTTTCGGACAATTCGCGCAGTCTTTCGGCGACAGTAAAACAGACTTCCTCGGATTCAATCACACAGGGACCGGCAATAATATACAGCTCTTTTCCTTCAATAATTTTGTCGATATCGGGTTTCGTCGTCATCTTCTCACCTCCGGCTAAACAACATAGGTTAGAATTTCCTGAAATGCCATTTTATTATATCAGAATCACTGGTCATATATTTATCTGCGGCAGTCTGACCCGGAGTATCATTGACAGAATATACCCAGCCGTAACGCCCTTTGTTTTCCACCGAATCTATCCGCCTGACAAAAGCCCCCGTAGAGCTTTCGATATAACCGACATCATGGTTTTCCATCGTGATTTCAAGCACAGACCGGTCCCTCTGCCCGGTCAGGACAATGGTCATGCTGTCAATATCTGTCCCACTATCCGCCTTGCCGGCGTAGTCTCCCCCGCATCCCGTGATGAAACAGAATAAAATAAGCAAAAGATATATCTTTGATTCAACGGCTTTAAACATTTTAACCTTATTCAAACCTCCGCTAAAATAGGTTCTTGAAACAGGAAAGTCAAAGATTAGATTCCGGTTGGAATATCTGACATACGAATTCCATGACATGAAAATCCTGGCCGGACACCGGCTGTATTGTGTCATAATCGGTTCCCCGGCTGTCTGAAACAAATTGAGAGCATAAACGTAGGTTATCCATAGAATGGTACTCATTTTCACATGTCCATATATGAAGAGAGAACAATATGTTTAAGAAAATTTTGCTGGCAGTTTTTGTGGCTGTTATTATAGCGGCCGTCCTGTTTTTCGTTTTAAGCGGTTCGGGAAGTAAAAACGGGGGGCTTAAAACTCATAAGGTCGAAAAGGGCTCCATAATCGACAAGGCCCTGGCGGTCGGCAGGATTGAGCCGAGGCAGGAAATATCGGTCAAATCAAAAATTTCCGGCACGGTCAGAAAAATACATGTCGATATCGGCGACCGTGTCAAAATCGGTGATCCGCTTATCGATGTCGCTCCCGACCCGACCCCGATTGAATTTGCTGAAGCCAAAAGACAGGTCGAAATATACCAGGTCGCTTTTGATAATGCCAAGCGTGAATATAACCGCTCCCAGACACTTCTTGACAAAGAGCTGATTTCTTTTCAGGAGTATGATGCAACCAAAGCATCATACGATGAGGCCCAATTGAGACTGAAACTGGCCAGGGAAAAACTGGCCCTGATTCAGTCGGGTGAGACGGAAATCGCCGACATGAAAGTCGATAATACCATCAAGTCGCAAATTAACGGGATGGTTCTTTCGAGGCTGGTTGAGGAAGGCGAACCGGTCGTGCCGCTGACATCATACCAGGCCGGGACGGAACTGATGACCCTGGCTTACATGGATGATTTGATTTTCAAGGGAACGGTTGATGAAATCGACGTCGGCAAACTGAAAATCGGTCTCCCGGCTGAGATCAAAATCGGAGCCCTTCCCAACACAAATGTCAACGGCCGACTGGCCAAAATCTCCCCCAAGGCGCACCGCGATGAGGGTTCCACTCTGTTTGATATCGAAATCGAACTGACCGATCTGGGCGAGTCTTTCTTAAGAGCCGGATACAGCGCCAACGCCGACATTATTATCACCAAAAAAACGGATATAATTCTTATTCCCGAACGGTTGATAAACATTACCGACTCGCTTTCTACAGTCGAAATCGAGGACACGGCCGGGACTATAACCGTCCGTGAGGTAACCACGGGTTTGTCGGACGGCATCAATATTGAAATCGCTCAGGGACTCGAGGAAGGCGAGATGATTATCGAACGACCACCGAAAGAAATTGAATAGGTACCCGCATCATGGTAACGATTCTTTCCGTCAAGCAGTTTTTTAACGATGTCCGGCGGCAGAAATTAAGGACATTCATGACAATGGGCGGCATTCTCTGGGGAACGCTGGCCATAGTTCTTTTATTCGCTTTCGGAAAGGGTATCCACAAGGCTCAGATGAAATCGTGGAAGGGACTGGGTGAGAATATATCGATTATCTGGCCGGGATCGACATCGGAACCGTGGCAGGGACTTCCCCGCGGCAGAACGATTAGATTCACCGAGGATGATGTCTGCATGATGAAGGCGCGGCTGTCGTCGGTCGGCGCCATTTCTCCCGAATACGGTCGGTGGAACGTGCCCATCGTGTACGAACGAAAGAAATCACTGCAACATGTGGTTGGTATCTGGCCGGAGTACGGACCGATGCGAAATGTTATCCCGGAGATGGGCGGGCGGTTTATCAACGAGCTCGATATCGCCGGGAAACGACGGGTCGCTTTTATCGGCGACAGGCTGAAAGACGAGCTGTTCGGTGCAACGGACGCGGTCGGTCAGTATATTTTTGTCAATGATGTTCCCTTTCGGGTAATAGGCGTTCTGAAGAAAAAACCCCAGGACAGTTCGTACAGCGGACGGGATGAATGGAAAGTATTCATACCATCGACGACATTTCAGGGAATTTACTCTTACTATTATCCCAATAATATTATCGTCCAGCCGCGTGAGGGATACCATATGAACCTGACAAAAAAGGATATATACCGCCTGATGGCTCGTAAGTACAAATTCGATCCGGATGATACCGAGGCGCTCATGATATGGGATACGGCCGAGAATTTCAGATTCCTGGAAACATTTTTTGTGGCTTTCAGAATTTTCCTTATCGGCATCGGCGTCGCCACCCTGATAACCGGCGGTATCGGTGTTTCCAACATCATGAATGTCGTTTTGGAGGAACGGACCAAGGAAATCGGCATAAAAATGGCGCTGGGAGCCAAAAAAGGAATGATAATGTTTCAGTTTATTCTGGAAACGCTTTTCCTGACAGCTATCGGCGGACTTATCGGGTTTTTCCTGGGTCTGGGGATAGTAAAAATATTTCCTTTGTTCAATGTTGAAGATTTCCTCGGGGTACCATCAATCGATACGATCGGTTCCGTCGTGGCGATAGGCATACTGGGACTGGTGGGACTGGTGGCCGGATTTTTCCCGGCGCGGCGGGCGGCTAATCTTCAACCGGTACAGGCTTTAAAATTGTTTTAGACTATGAATCCGAGAATATTATACAGCATTTTCATTCGCGATTTTCGCAAACAGAAAAAACGAATGACCCTGACCATCATGGCTATCGCCTGGGGGACGATATCAATCATGCTTCTTCTGGCTTTCGGCGAGGGAATCAAAATCCAGATGGATCGCAACCGCAAGGGACTCGGTGAGGGTATCGTCATCATGTGGGGCGGGCGCACCACTATTCCGTTTCAGGGAATGGGTACGGGGCGCAATATCCGCTTTGCCGAAGAGGATGTGGAGTATCTTCAACGGCGGATGCCGGAACTCCGCCATGTCGCCGGTGAATATGTCCGGTGGGGAGTTCAGTTCAAATACGGGGACAAGGTGTATGCGGAAAGAGTTACCGGCGTATATCCCTGTTATGAGGAAATTCGAAGCCATTATCCGAGAGCGGGCGGAAGATTCATCAATGAAATCGATATGGAGCAGAAACGCCGCGTGGTTTTCCTCGGGCACACATTAAAAGAAAAACTGTTCGGTAACGAGGAGGCGGTCGGTAAACAGATACTGGTGAATTCTGTACCATTTACGGTTATAGGGGTCATGCAGGAAAAAAACCAGATGGGTATGTATAACGGCCCCGATGAAAACAAGGCTTCGATCCCGGCCGCGACTTTTGCGGCCCTTTATGGCCACCGTTATTTCAATCTTATCATATATCAGCCGCGTGAATTCGATAACATGGAAGGTATCGAACGGCGGGTTTTCGAAGTTCTTGGGGCCCGGCATAAATTCGATCCGAACGACAATCAGGCACTCTGGTTGTGGGATGTATATTCCGGAGCCGTCGAGTTTAATAATATGATGCTCGGCATACAGATTTTCCTGGGTCTCATCGGCGGCATGTCGCTGCTTATTGCCGGTGTCGGCGTGGCCAATATAATGTACGTATCCATCAAGGAAAGAACGCGCGAAATCGGCGTCAAGATGGCTATGGGTGCCAGGAAAAGATATATCCTGGTTCAGTTTTTGGTTGAATCGCTGATAATTGTCACCGCCGGCGGCGCCCTGGGAATGTCATTAAGCTATATCCTCACCGAGGGATTCAAAAGAGTCCCGATAGAAAGCGAAGTGATGGATTTCATGGGGCGGCCGACTATTTCGCCGGAAATAGGCATTATCGTAATTATCATCCTGGGGATTATCGGATTCGTTTCGGGGATTTTTCCGGCCATGAAAGCCGCGTCGGTTAATCCCGTGGAATCATTACGGTACGAATAGTGCAGGGAGAGATGATATGACAGCCATGATAGAAATGACCGGGGTTCGCAAGAAATATAACACCGGCAAAGTATTTTTCGAGGCCCTGAGAGGAATAGATTTGACCGTGGCGCAAAACGAATTTATCGCCATCATGGGGCCTTCCGGCTCGGGCAAATCGACCCTGATGAATATAATGGGGTGCCTCGACGTGCCCAGCGACGGTGAGTACAGTTTTGAAGGTGTAAATATCCGCAATCTTTCGAGTAACGCTCTGGCGGATATCAGGAATAAAAAGGTGGGCTTTGTTTTTCAGGCTTTCAATCTCCTGCCGTACGCGACGGCCTACGAAAATATTGAGGTTCCCCTGCTGTTCGCCGGGATGAAAGGCAAAAAGCGCAAACAGCGCGTCACGGATCTTCTGGACCAGGTGGGACTGGCCGATAAAGTCGACAACAAACCGACCGAACTCTCCGGCGGCGAGATGCAGAGAGTCGCAATAGCGCGGGCGCTGGCCAACAAACCGAATTTAATCCTGGCCGATGAGCCGACCGGCAATCTTGACAGTAAATCGGGAGAAGATATCATTAAATTGTTTCATCAACTCTGGAAGGACGGACATACCATAATCCTGATAACGCATGATATGAATATCGCCGGACAATGCCAGAAAATTATCAAACTGAAAGACGGTCAGATTCATAACGGGAATAATTCGATACCGAAATAGGTCTTGAATAAGGGCGGACCTGTGAAGAAAATAACCTTGCCATAATTAATTTAAAATGTTTTTTTATAATTGAAATCATGGACTACAGTAATCTGTTACAGAAATCGCTTAATATATCCTGGAAGCATAAGATTCTGTGGATACTGGGATTCTTTGCCGCTTCATCCGGATTCTTCAGCGTTTTCGAAAAAGAAGATTTCGGCGATATTCCGGCCGGCTGGTTTCACAACTTCGATATCAGTACTGTTCATGAAATCGGCGACTGGCTGACCGAAGGGCCGCTGATAGCTATCGGCGTGTCGGTTATCGGGCTTATACTTCTTTTGGTACTGGGCCTGTTTATCATGCAGTTGATTTCGGTGGCGGGACTGATTGAAGTTGTCAATCTTATTGAACAGGGCCGCGAATACAAATTAAAAGAATTATTTAAAACCGGCGGCAGGTATTTCTGGCGCTTTCTGGGGCTGTTTTTTATATCTCTCCTGGTCGGAATTATAATGGTCATGTTGCTCATCGGCCCGGTAGTAATCGGTTTTATTGTATTTAAGGTTCTGGGGCTACTCATTTTGATTTTCATTATCCCGATTGGCTTTGCCGCCGTGTTTTTCTTCGGAAATATATATTCGCTGGCCCAGCGCGAGATGGTAATATACGACACGCCTCTGATTGATTCGATTACGGAAGGATTCAGACTCCTTATAAAACATGTCGGGCCTAATATTATCATATTCTTGATTACATTATTCCTCTGGATGGCTATTGTCATATCCGGCGTGATAATTTTCGCAATATTCGCCATCCCGATAGCAATATTCAGTTCAATGTCGCTGGCATTCCTGATTATTTCCCTGGTATTTATCATTCCCGTTTTTTTGGCTGTCGCCATCATTGTAGAGGGATTCCTGGGGACATTTTTTAATTCATTCTTCACTCTTTTTTATCTCGCACTCCGGAAATTAACCCCCAAAGAGACAGTCCCGTCCAACGCCGGCCCTGCGCCCGCGGAATGATTATAATTTGTAATTAATTGCTTGATTTTATCGGTCGTTCTGTTCTTATTTAACCTCCATGAAAAGAATACTTATTCCAGTTTTTATCCTTGCGGCAGTATCCCACGTTTTGGCGCAGGATACCGAATTCGATATAACGCAATATCAACCCCCGGAACATTATATAAATGTCCCGGAGATAAAGCTGGAAAGCAATAACCTGTTCCTGATGAAAGCCTTTTACCCCTTGCATTATGAGAACGAATACGAAATCCGGCGCGATATAAGGTTTGTCAATAGGAACGATTCCACATTACAGGCCGATTGGGACAGTCTCGGCAATATTATTCTGGGAAGAACCAGCTTATACTCCGGTATCGACTGGATTGACGATCGTCGGACAATACATCTCATGAAATATCTACCGGTCGTCCGCCTGTATGACCCGCCGGCAATCCCGCTGGAAGGGATAAAGACAATTGACTATATCGAGGCGGCTCCCCATGGGTTGTATCAGCTTTTAAATCTCATTCAAGTTATCGCCGGAATGAATCTTCTGCAGTTAAACAGTCCGTTTTCAAGCAATTATTATTTATCGGACCACCCCCTGCTTCAGGAAAGCGCCTATCGTTTCGATATTGTCGCCCTGACGCTGGCTATGTCGGTAGCGCAGACAATTATCCCGGCTGACAGCCTGGCCATTATTCTTGATTCTCAAAGCTGGAAAAGGCACAATCCCGGCTGGAACGTATTCGAAAACCACTTTCGGTACAATTGGTTGCTATCATCGGACAGTACGCTGGTATCCTATCTGGCCGATGAGCCGTATAATTCGGCCCTGGTTGGCCTGACCACCCCTCCCCGCCCGGTTAAACCCAAAGCCACCGATACCGATGATGACGATACCGGCATAAAGCTCTCGGCTGGCGGCGGGCGGCTCGGCTTTTCGGTGTCAAGAACGCCCCTGGGATTGCTGGAGGTGACAGACATTGATTCCACCGGTCTGGCCTTTCTCAGCGGCCTGCAGATCGGCGATCAGATAAGACGTGTCAATGGTCAGGTTGCCAGAAATGCCCGCGATTTAATGGGCAAAATCATTGATGATATCAATACCGAAGGGGTATATCTGATTGTCGTCCGTGAGGATGAAGAAATCGGCCTGCTGTTGTTACCGGCCGAAGAAGAGTATTAGGCCCGGCCTTACTCATTATCTAACATAATACTAACAAAAATCTAATATAACCTTGACATAAGTCCGGGGCACATCTATATTCGCCACAATTTTAGGCTGGAAGAAGAACCGGAGTGAGGTAATTGCAAACCGATATCGAACCGGGCGTACGAAAATTCCTCGATTTTTTGTCCCGTCCCCGGCAATTGCGGTTCAAATCATGGCTTAAGCCTGTCGGACTGGCCTTTTTTCTGTACATTTTTATTCTCTCGATTACTCTTCTTGGAGAAGCATTCAAGCTGTTCGGGAAGGACTTCGCCGAGACTCTTCTTCAGACAACAGCCAATCCCGTAGTTGGGCTTTTTATAGGGATTCTGGCGACATCAATCATTCAGTCTTCTTCGACGACGACCTCCATAGTCGTCGGCATGGTGGCCGGGGGATTGATATCAATCGAGGGCGCCATCCCGATAGTTATGGGAGCCAATATCGGGACGACAATAACCAATACCCTGGTATCTCTTACCCATATCACCCGTTCGCGTGAATTCGGCCGCGCCTTCAGCGGCGCCATAATCCATGATATCTTCAATGTTCTGACTGTGATAATATTATTCCCGCTGCAATACTTTACCAATTTTCTGGGACATGTCGCCTTATATCTGGAGAGTCTTTTCGAAAACATGGGCGGATTGAAGTTCATCTCCCCCATTAAAGCAATCACCAAGCCGATCGCCGTTGAAATTATAAATCTTCTCGGCCAGAGCAGCTGGCTGTCAGCGATTGGGGCCGTTATATTACTCTTTATTGCACTGAAATTTATTGTCGATATAATGAAATCGATGGTTCTCTCCCGAGTGGAAGGCTTCTTCAGCAGATATATATTCAAGACTGTCTTCAGATCCTTGATGCTGGGGATAGTATTGACAGCCATAGTCCAATCATCATCCATAACGACATCACTTATAGTCCCGCTGGTGGGAGCCGGTGTGCTTTCCTTACGACAGATCTTTCCCTATACGCTCGGGGCCAATATCGGAACTACGGTGACGGCTATCCTGGCCTCCCTGGTGACGCAAAATGAAGCGGCGCTGGCGGTGGCATTATCGCATCTGCTTTTCAATATATGCGGAATCGCCATTTTCCTTCCTCTGGCCAGAATACCG
>Ga0272443_10007461_pt1 | contig 10427 bp, 8 predicted proteins | sample SSMAcet12_FD_193581 | JGI IMG/M metagenome (GOLD analysis project Ga0272443, IMG submission 193581) | Marine sediment archaeal communities from Little Sippewissett salt marsh, Falmouth, MA, United States - SSM-Acet-12 | ecosystem: Environmental > Aquatic > Marine > Wetlands > Sediment ... | reverse complement strand
ATGGGCAGCCGGTACGAGAAAGACGGGGCTGCGGCCTCGGTGGCGATCGAGTTCTGCCACGAGCAGCGCGAGACCGTGCGCCTCGGTTCGGGCCGCACCCGGGCCGACCATGTTGCAGGCCGGGTGGGCCGACGATGCCATCATGCCGGCCAACGCACCGCCGGAGTCCTCGATGACCGACACGTGCCAGAAACCCTGCCGGTTTTCGATGAAATAGCCGTAGTCCGTGTCGCGCCGGATGTGGGCGATGGACTCCTCGAGGTCTGCGATGCGGGCGACGTCGGCCGGTGTCGCGGGTCGGACCCGATCCAGCAGAGGCGGGCGTGCGCCCAGCCCGCCGGCCGGCACGGGCAGGACCATGTCCTGGTAGACCGCGCGCGGCACGAACCCGCGCCGCGTGTAGAGCGAGTAGGAGTCGAGGTTCATCGCACTGGAGACGAGGCGGAGCGGCTTGCGCTGCGCGTCGGCCCGTGCGACGATCGCATCGAGCAGTCGGGCGGCCACGCCCCGACCGAAGTGGTCCGGGTGGACGTTCATGATCCCCAGCGACACGTGCGTCGGCCGGACATGGTAGAAGCACGACCCGATGACCCCCGGCGGCGCGTCGATCTCGGCGACGAGTCCGCCGCTGCCGGGCAGGTCGTGGTAGACGTCGAAAAAGACGGCCGTCGCATCGGGGTCGCCCTGGAAGATGGCCGACCGGCCCGCGGCCACGTACCAGCGATTCGTCGACTCGCGGATAAGGGCTGCGACCATATCCCGGTCGGCGGGCGTCATTTCGCGGAGGCGCGGCGCGTCGGCCATCGGATGCTCCCCCTGGATCACCCTTGGCAGAGGCCGGCACGGAAACCCGCTTCCGTCAAGGCGTTCAGTGCGGGTCCACGCCGTCCCAGCAGTAGGTGCAGAGCTTGTCTTTGGGCAGGCCGATCGCCTCGACGAGATGTTCGAGCTTCTGGTATTTCAGCGATGTCAAACCCAGTTGCTCACGGATGCGTTCGACCATCGCACAGTGCTTGCCGCTGCATTCGTCCGCATAGGCGGCCGGGCATTCGTCGCGACCGCCCTCGAGCTCGCGGATCGCGCGTCGGGCGGCCAGGTTGGATTCGGGCCTGGAGCGCGAGAAGTTCAGATACTTGCATTCATACACGAGCGGCGGGCAGGCGGGCCGCATGTGCACCTCGCGCGCACCGTTATCGAAGAGTCGCCGGATCATATCACGCAACTGCGTACCGCGGACGATCGAGTCCTCGCAGAACAGCAGCCGTTTGCCCTCGATGAGGTCGCGGATCGGAATGAGTTTCATGCTGGCGATCAGGGTGCGCGTCGCCTGATCGGAAGGCATGAAGCTGCGCGGCCAAGTCGGCGTGTACTTGACGAACGGGCGCGCGTACGGAACGCCGGCTGCATTCGCGTAGCCGATGGCGTGGCCCGTCCCCGAATCGGGGATGCCGGCCACCGCGTCGATCGCGACGTCGTCATTTTCGGCCAGCAGTTTGCCGCACCGGTTGCGGACGACCTCCACGTTAATGCCCTCGTAGCTCGAGGCCGGGTATCCGTAATAGACCCACAGGAACGAGCAAATCTGCAACCGCTCGCCCGGCGGGGATTTCTGCTCGACGCCGTCCTCGGTCAGCAATACGATTTCCCCCGGCCCCAGGAACCGCGTCACCTCGTAGTCGAGATTCGGCAGGGCGCACGTTTCGAGCGTGACGGCGTAGGCGCCCTCTTTCCGGCCGACGACCAGGGGCGTACGACCGAACCTGTCGCGGGCGGCGTAGACGCCCTCATCGGTCAGCAGCAGTATCGAGCAGGAACCCTCGATGGCTGCCTGGGCGTTGCGGATGCCGTCGACGAACGAGGATTCCTGGTTGATGAGGGTGGCCACCAGCTCGGTCGGGTTGGTCGCGCCGCCGCTCATCTCCGAAAAATGGGTGCGGCGCCGTTCGAATGCCTGCCGCGCGAGGGCTTCCGCGTTGGCGATCCGTCCGACGGTGACGATCGCATAGACGCCCAAGTGGCTGCCGATGATGAGCGGCTGGTCCTCGTAGTCGCTGATGACGCCGATACCGCGCCGGCCAAACATGGCTGCCACGTCGTCCTGGAACTTCGAGCGGAACTGCGAGGTCGTGATGTCGTGGATGACGCGCTGGAATCCATTGCCGTTGAGGACCGCCAGGCCGCCCCGCTTCGTGCCCAGGTGGGAGTGATAGTCCGTGCCGTAAAACAGGTCCGAGATGCATTCATGGCGTGAGACGGTGGCGAACAAACCGCCCATTGTCAGGTTCTCCACGTAGAGTTTCAGCGCCCGACCGGGTCAAATCTCTGCGGAGCCGGGCTGATAGCTGCAGGATAATTCCTGTTGGCCGAGCCGACAAGCGCCGGAGCCCGCCGCGCCGCGATGCCGGGACAACGGCGTCTGCAAAGCGTACCAGGCCGCCCGGCGACGCAAAGTCTGTTCGATCCCGTTGGCCGTCCGTGGGCAGTGCTTTTGACGTTTACGGCGATATTCTGTCACATTAGCCCCCTCCGGCCGTGGCGGCGGTAGTGGTTAAATCCCTCGATCATCGCCTCGATGTTGGTCCGCGGCGTGCCGGGTACGACGCTGCTGCTGGCACCGAGCATGAAACCCGCGCGGGGCCCGTGCCGGACGAGCCACTTCATCTCGTCGACGACGTCCTGCCGGCTGCCGCGGGGCAACGTTCGCGTGACCGAGACGCCCGCGATGATGAAGAGCGGTCGGCCGTCACGGTCGGTCATCCGGCAGATGCGCTCGTAGTCCATCCCATCTTCGTACTGGAAACCCTGAAACCCGCTGATGCCGACCTCGATGAGGCGCGGGACCATCTGCATGAGGTTGCCGTCGCAATGCCAGATGAGACGGACGCCAGCCTCCCGAAACGGCGCGATCGCCCGGGCCAGGTGCGGGAACCAAATCCGATCCAACGAGGCGATGTCCACAAGCGTGCTGCGCGAGTCAGCCATGTCGTAGTCGAGACGGACGAGCGGGGGCAAGCCCCCTTCCACGATCGCACGGGCGGCTGCCTTGTTCTCGAGGACGGCCAGGTCGGCCGCCTGCGCAAAGTCCTTCTCCATGACCTCCGGGTAAAGCGCATAGGCCATGAAGTAGTTCTCGTAACCGTAGACGTAGTTGTGGAAGATGGGAAAGCTCTGGAATCCGTCGGCGTACGGGCCCTTGAGCAGGTCGAAGCCGAACCTCCGTTGAACTGCACACTCCTGATCGATCAGCCGCCGGATGACGGCCGGTTCTTCCGGGTCGAAGGTTCGCAGTTTTTCCTCCCGTCTCGGAAAAACGAACCGCTCCATGTGTTCGATGACGGCTTCGGGCGAGTCGATGCGGATGCCGTCGACCTCGGCCACGCCCGCACCGGTCGTGATGGTCCGGGGCGCGTTTTGCTCATGGCCGGCCGGGCCCATCGTCAGGGGGTTGTCGGGGATATACTGATCGATGTAGCAGACGCCGGCGTGTCTCTGGAAAGCCAGGTAGACCGCGTCGGGGTCGCGCGCGAAGTCGCCCGGCGCGTGGCCGGTCAGCTGCTCGATGAACGGAATGTCCATGACGTGCACGAGCCAGATCGGGATGCCGCCGGTCGTTTTGCCCTCGATCGTATCGAGCGCCAGCCGGGCCCGCGGACCCCAGCACCTCTCGAAATCAACGTAGGTTTCCGACAAGACCTTCCCCTTCATTGCGGCAGAAAAAGCATCGTCCAGGCGTTCGAATCGCACGACGGCCTCAGAAGATATGTGAAACTACTCTCTGTGCCTGCTTCGGGCAACGTCAGCCACACCCCTCGGCACGGCGTAGCAGGCCATGGCAGCGAGGACGGCCGTGGCAAACGGGTACAAACGTCCTGCAGTGGGTGGCGCTGGCCTCCTGCCAGTCTACCGATGTGCGCTCGCGCTGGCGGACAAGTCCAGACGCAGCGGGCCCTGCTCACCAGGAATAATACATTAAGAAAACGGCTCCGACCCCGGATTACCACCCGTTCACACCTCGCGGTGAAAGCGATCGTCCGCCGTCCTGCGCGTCGCGTCGGACCGTGCGAGCCAGCCGCTGCGCACCGCCGGAAAACTGTCGAAATCCGGCACGTAGGGCTTGATATCCAGCAACGGTGCGCCATCGAGAATATCCAGCTCCCTGATGCGCAGCACGCCGCTTTCCACACTCAGCAGCCGCACGCACGACAGGCCGATCGGGTTCGGCCGGCCCGGTGCGCGCGTCGCGAACAGGCCGCGCGCGACATCATCGCGATAGGGCACGACGCGCGGCCGCCATCCCACGGCCCGGTCGCACCAGTACAGCAGCCAGATACGGTCGAATCCGTCCAAGTCCACCAATGCGTCGCGGAACGGCTCGAACACCTCGACCGAACCCTCGAAACCACCTCCGTACACCGGTTGAATGGGTGTGCCGTTCGGTACCATGAACGGTGAATGAATGACGCCGATCGGCTCAACCTCGTACCGCGTTTGACCGCCCACGCAGGCACCGCCTTTCCGCCACTCCCGCCCTACTTACGGCAACCGTGCAGACCACAAATAACTGGACCGCACGTGATTGTCGTTTTCAGCCAGGTAGAGAGTACCGTCCGCTGCGACGGCCAACTCGTGAATCCGCGCCGGCCCTTCACCGAGAGCCGGGTCGCGCAAGGGATAGAAACTCTCGATGCTGCCGGATCCCGGCCGCCAGCGCATGACCTGGGTATGCCCGTTCATCCCCCCACCGCCATAAAGCGTCCCGTCGTCGGCCACGGCCAACGCGGGGAACCGCCCCGTCGCCATCACGTGCGCGATCTTCTCGACCTTGTCGGTGGACGTGTCGATCCTGCACAACACGCCGGCCACCGTGCCGGCATAAAGGTACCGCCGCCCGTCGTAGACCAAGCTGTCGCAAAACCCGAAGTCCTCGTGGTGACGTGTCTCAGCCAAGGCGGAGGGTACATCGGCCGGCGCGGGCGGGTCAGCCGCGAGCTGCCGTCGGTCCGTGCGGCGCGGCAGGCCGTAATCGAAACAAACCAGCTTGCGCGTTGCCGGATGGTACTTGAACAGCCGGATGGGCATGTCGCTCAGGATCTCGTCCCACGCGCGCGTTTCAGCGTACGTGCCCCAGAACCACCCGTCACGGTCGACGGTGACGTTGTGCGGCTGCGACATCATCATCGCGTTGCCCGTATACGCAACGACGCGGCTTTGGCGGGTGTGGAGGTTGAACTCGAAGAATGCCTCGGCCGGGTAGGTGAACCCGCAGATCCAGCCGCGCTCAAAGTCGGCCGCGATCGACTGGATGTAGAGCATCGGCACCGGTATGCCAAGGATCTCGTACGTGTCCGAGGCTGGATCGTACCGGACGAGCTTGCCGCCGCCCGCCTCGGAATGTTCGGCCACTTCGTGCAGCATCGATGTGCCGAAGTAGAGGCAGCCGTCGGCGGGATTGGACAGCAACGTCCGATGGATCTTGACGTCGAAGCGGTCAGCCCATCGTCGGCTGTTCAAGCTCGTGAACGTTTCGCTGCGCGGGTCGAAGCGGTAGAGGATGTCCGCATCGATGGAGTTGAGACCGCAGTAGACACATGCGTCGCGCGGGTGGTACGCGACGGAGTCGAAGCTGATCCAGCCGTCGCGCCACGAAGCGTCCGCACAGAGGTCGCGGTAATGCCATTTCCCGACGATCTTTTCGTGCCAGCCGGCGAGCCGATAATCCCGCAGCACGTGCGCCTTGACCTGCAAGCCGCGCATCCGTTCCTCCCCGCTGCCGTAGCTTTCCTGCGGACTCTGTTCGTCCGCATTGTAGCAGCCGCTCGCGCCATCCGCCCCACCACGGTCGACCACGGCGCGCAAAAAAACGGGGAGCATGTTCGGTCGGAAGAGAATCCCGAACCGCTGCTCCCCGTAGAGTTCACATCCCGCCGAAACTCGAGGGTGCAAATTCGATTGCCTGCGATCCGGGCACCATCGAGTTTGCCGACGGGAGGCGACGTTAACCTTTCCCCCGATCGTTCGTCGAAACGTGCGCCGCGGCAACGGGTCGGCGAAACTCCCGCATCCGCGAGGCACGCTGCATCGCACCTTTCGCGCCCGGTAGCCGGGCGTTGCGCATGTTATCGGCTCGGCCGGCGCCCCGCCAGCATATTCCTGACGAAAAAAACAGAGATGACGGCGGAAAAAAGCGCTTAACTGACTTATTGTCAAACAGTTATGAACCGACCCCGTGCGGAAGGACGCAACAGGCCCCGGCGCTTCAATCGGAGGTACCCACGTCACGGCTGAACGCGAGCGAAAGAATGAGATTCTCCCGGTCCGTGTGGTGATTGATGATCTCCATGAGGTTCCGGATGCGCCGGCAGCAATCGAGCATGGTCAGGGGCTGGTCCGGGCTCAGGTCGCAGAGTTCGTCGTAGATGGCCTTCATCAGCACTCCGATCTCGCGGTGCTCGGACCGGAGGTGCTCGACCTCGCCGGTCAGCTCGGGCCACTGCTCGAGGACGGGCGCGAGGCAGCCGCCTCCCTCTTCCAGGGCCATGTGCTTCTGGTAATGCGCGCGGAACCGCTCGAACTGGCCCCGCAGGTCGTCCAGCCATCCGGAGAGGTTTTCGGTGGGGATGCAGGCCGCCGCCTTGCAGAGCCGCCCGCTCAGCTCGTCGACCATCTTCGATTCGTTCTGGATCCATTCGGCCATTTCAGCCGCGGATCGCATGGGGACGCCTCCTGTACATGGCGATAACGGGGCAAAGATGCAAGCCCCCCCTCTGCTGATCTATTTTAGCCGGCCGGCAGGCCCGCGTCCGTCGGCCAAGAAGGCTGACATAAAAAATATTCGCTCGACGATCCGGAGCAACCCCGCGATGCGCGAGCACGTCAGGCAGACGAACCCGTTCCCGAGACCTCCGCCAGCCACTTCTCCTGAGGGTTTTCCGCCTTCAGACCGGCCACGAGCACGATGAGCGGCACGACCGCCGCGGCCGCGATGATCCCGTGGTAGCTGCCCGACAAAGCCTTCGCTTTGGCGAAGAGGACCGGCCCGATCGCACTGGCGAACACCATGATGCACATGTTCAGCCCGGTGATGGCGCCGAGGTGCCGCCGCCCGAAAAAACGAGGCCAGACCACAGCGGCCAGAAGAATAAAGAGGCCGTTGGCCAAGCCGTGACCGAAGATGAGCATCGCCCAGCCTACCGGCCGGCTGAAATCGAGCAACCCCAGCGTTCCCACCGACTGGCCCAGCAGCATGAGGATCAGCAACCACTTGAGCCGGAACCGATCGCTTGCCCAGCCGGCTACCAGATTGGCGAAAACCGAGCAGGCGGCCATCGGTAGAAAAATCGCATAACTGCGACCTCGATCCAGGCCCAAAGCGTCCCCTAACGAGGCAATGTGAAACGCGACGGCCGTCACGATCAACGCCTGCGTAGCGAGCGCGATGTTGAAAACCCAGAACGCGAATGTTTTGATTGCTTCGATCCGGTTGAACTCTTTCCGTGTCTCGGGTACGCGCTGCTCCATCCGCGCGCGCCATGCCGGATCGACCACGCCGTCCATGACCAGCCCGCACTGTTCGGGATTGTCACGACCGAACAACCAGACAATCACGGATATCGTGCCGCAAAGTCCAACGGCCAGGAGCAGGCACGCGGTTCGCCAGCCGTGTGCGCCCCTCAGTGCGTTGAACACTTGCGGCGCAACGCTGAAACCAAAGGTCACGAACATCCCGTTGATCGCCATCGCCAGACCCCGCCGATGATCGAACCACTTGGAGATCATCACCCGGCAGGTCATCGTCAGGCATCCCTGCCCCATGAACCGTATGAGCAGGAAACCGAGAAAAACCGCTGCCGTGGACGCTGCCACCGAATTCGCCCCAAACCAGACCGTGAGCCGGTCCACGCGCGAAAGCAGCACGAGGCTGAACCCGAGTCCGACGCTGGAGAGCACACCCATTGCGCGTGCACCGAGCCGATCGAGCAGCGTGCCGGCCAGCGGAAGCAGAAGACTGCTTCCGATCGTCCCCAGCATGTAGGCCGTGCTCAATTGAACCCGCGTCACGTCCAGCACCGCCATGAGGTCGTCCGTGAACACGCCCACACCGATGGTCTGGCCGGGCGTGCTGGCGAGTATCCCCAGGGTTCCGATCGCGACGATCATCCAGCCGTAAAAAAAGGGCCACCGCCTCGGCGCAAAGGGTAGGTTCGCGTCCGTGAAGCGATGCCAGAGACCCATCCCAACCTCCTGCGATCGATGAAAAACGGGCCGGCCCCTCTCGGCCGACCATCCAGTCCGGCATGGACACGCCGAGAGGGTAACGGAGTCGATCTCGGTCGGCCAACTCAGCCTGATAAAACGATCTTAGGCGGACAGGCGGGATTCTGCGTGGTATCGCACTCTGTTTTCCAATGGCTGCATGCCCTGATGCATTCGGGCCTGCTATAGTCCATTCAGTGACCGCGTCCGCATCGACGCCACAAAGGCTGCCTGTCGTGTGCGCCATCGCGGTCGGCCACCTACAGAACCCCAAGCTCGCCGGGAGGTCTGAAACCCATGGCCCAGATGACGGTAACCTCAACCGCGTTCGAAATGAATCAGCCCATCCCCCCCCGTTACACGGGTGACGGCCAGGACATGTCGCCCCCGCTCGCCTGGTCCGGGGCACCCGAGGCGACCCGGCAGTATGCCTTGATCGTCGACGACCCTGACGCCCCGAGACCTCAGCCGTGGGTTCATTGGGTGCTGTACGCCGTCGGCCCCAACTGCACGCATCTGCCCGAGGGCATTCCACCCGCACAGCGCGTATCCGACCCACCGGGCTTGATACAGGGCACAAACTCCTGGGACAAGGCTGGTTACGGAGGGCCCGCCCCGCCACCCGGCCACGGTGTGCATCATTACCATTTCAAACTTTACGCCCTCGACAGCGCGCTCGAACTCGCGCCGGGTCTGAGCAAAGAAGCCCTTGTCAAGGCCATCGACGGTCACGTCCTGGCCGAGGCCGAGCTCATAGGCACCTACTCGCGCGGATGATATTCTGGATGGCTCATCGACACGGGTTTCCAGAAGCCGCCGGAATATGCAGCCGCGGCTCGATGGATGGACGGCGCACCCGATCGTGAGGGACGGCCCGCTCGAACAAAAAGCGAGAGGGCTGCCATCCGACGATGCCGTGTCGAGTGTTGCAAGGTGGACCGTGCCTGATAAACGCGCTCATCGCGGCCCGCACCCTGAGGACGAACGGTCGTTCGCCCCGAAATGTCAGCCCCTTCTGCGCATGGCCGTCGCGCATTTTTCCTGGCTGTTGACGCGCGGGTACGCAGAGAAATCCGCGCTTAAGATCGTCGGCGACCACTTCCAGCTCACGACGCGCCAACGGATGGCCGTCCTTCGCAGCGCGTGTGCCGACGACGCCTGTGTGCAGCGCCGGAAACGCGAACAGAGCGCCCGCAGCGTGGCGGGCCAACCGCTCCTGATCGACGGGTACAACGTACTGACGACGATCGAGGCCGCCCTGGCGGGGGGTATTCTGATCCTCGGTCGCGACGGCTGCTACCGGGACATGGCCAGCATGCACGGTTCGTTTCGCAAGGTGGCCGAGACCGCACCGGCCGTCGAGATCGTCGGCCGCCAACTCGAGCACCTCCGCGTCGCCGGCTGCACGTGGTACCTCGACCGCCCCGTCTCCAACAGCGGCCGGCTCAGAACGATCCTCCTGTCAACGGCTGAGCGGTTCGGCTGGCAGTGGCAGGTCGAGCTTGTCGACAATCCGGACCCCGTCTTGGCCGTCAGCCCCGAGATCGTCGCATCGGCCGACAGCGTCATCCTCGACCGCTGCCGGCGCTGGTTCAACCTCGCCCGCCGGACGGTGGACGCCGCCGTCCCGCAGGCGCGGATCATTGCGATGGACGACTCCACCCAGCGTGATTGAACCGGCCACTTTCGGCTTTATACTGACCCGGATGGGAATCAGACGCCTGCTGCTGGGCTTGCTTCCGACCCGCACGAATCGACACCGTCGCGCCGCACTGCGATTCGCACGCACGACGCTGTCGCCCGAACAGCGCGTGCTCCTCGAAGAGACGCCCGGCTGTTTGAGCGCCGAACAGGGCGCGGTGCTCTATACGCTGGCAGCCTATCCACCGACCACGGGCACCGTCGTCGAGATCGGCAGTTTTTTGGGCCGATCGACCTGCTGGTTGGCAGCCGGCGTACGACACGCGGGTCGCGGGCGCGTCGTCAGCATCGATCCGCATGCCGGCCACGAAAGGCCGCCGGTCCACCTTCAAGAGCAGGACACCTCCGCCGCCCTGGCCCGTCACGTCCGGCAAGCCGGCCTGAGCGAGTGGGTCGAGTTCGTCCGCCGGCCGTCCGGACAGGCAGCGGAAAAATGGCATGAGCCCATCGACCTGCTCTGGATCGACGGCTCG
>Ga0272443_10007460_pt1 | contig 10428 bp, 7 predicted proteins | sample SSMAcet12_FD_193581 | JGI IMG/M metagenome (GOLD analysis project Ga0272443, IMG submission 193581) | Marine sediment archaeal communities from Little Sippewissett salt marsh, Falmouth, MA, United States - SSM-Acet-12 | ecosystem: Environmental > Aquatic > Marine > Wetlands > Sediment ... | reverse complement strand
GCCCCTACGGAAAAATCGGGTTTGTCAGGGTAAAAATTAGGGTGTATATCGTTTGTCCGTATATCTTGCGCGGATTTTGGTTTGGTTTTATTTGCAATGGTATTTTCCATCGTATTTCAATATCGCTTGCCATCAAAAAATTGTCAAGGGAAAAATGAAGAAGATGGAGGCATTTTTCATAGAGTATCGTAACGTCGTGACAAGTCGATAAAGTTAACTGATTATTTGTGGTTTGAAATTCGCCCGATATATTTCGAAACAGTCGACTTATAGCGGATGAACGCTTTTGTGTATTTTTTTTCGAGGAAGGCCTTTTCCTGTTTGACATTCCAATTGGTGATGGTTATCCAGAACATCGTGATAATCACGAAAAGGTAATTGGCCGGCTTTGCGTGCAAACCGATAAAATTTAAGCCGATCATGAATATTAAACCGCCGACATACATAGGATTTCGTGAGAAACGATATATGCCTTTTTCTAACAGGCCGCCAGGCGATCTCAAAAACTCAATTATCGCTGCGCAATTTATCGCGACACCGATAATTATCATTGCGAAACCCATCCACATCGGCCATCCAGAACCGAGTGGAATGAACAGTGTCACCGCGAGAATGGCGATCATTTGCACATAGCCGAACATGTATGCGACTTTTTTGCCGGAATGCTCGTAAAACTTCTTTCCCTCGACCGGCACGCCGCGCTTTTTGTTCTCGAGGATCATTGCGAGCCAGAGGATTCCATAGCCGATAACATAGAAAAGCCAGACATTTGTGAGTGAGATGTTCATATCATTTCCTAAAATACATATTTTCCCAACAATATCGCGCCTACCAAAAGCGCAATCGTGCCGAAAAACAGCCAATAAAACCCTATCGTGTTGGCGAGGTTCATAGTCGGATCGAACCATTTAATCTGTTTCGGGACAAAAAAGCGGGTTTATCAGGGTAAGAGTTAGGGTGTATATCATTTGTCCGTATGTCTTGCGCGGATTGTGAGTGGTTTTTATTTGCAATAGCTTTATCCATTATACTTCAATATCGTATATCAAAAAAATTAGTCAAGGGGGAATTAGATTTCTCTGAATAATCGTCATACCCTAATAGATAAAGGGTTCGCGGATATTGTTTATGCCAACGATATGTCCCTTTTTCAATTGTCCTATTTCAGATAGACGATTCGCTTGATGGTTGACGTTTCGGCTCCGCTCAGCGACCGGGTGTCGAAGCGCGCCCGCACGAGATAGATGCCGGAGGCGATGGATTCATTCGGTGTCCATGTGAAGGAACCCCCTAAATCCCCCTTGAGAAGGGGGACTTCCATGCCTCCCTTTTCAAGGCCGGAAGGTCCGGTGCCAGAGGTGGCCGAAGGCCGGAGGGTTTTAATATGGCGACCGGCGATGTCGAATATCTCGATTTGTAGGGGCAATACATGAATTGCCCCTACGGGCGCGTCGATTGAAATCGTAACCGACGAATTGAACGGGTTGGGATAGGCGGATAAAGACTGCGAAGTTTGTAAGTAATGTCTTGTTTCTCCCACCCGAACGACATCCGTATAATGATTCCACCAGATACGGCTTTGACCGTCGCACTGGCTTAAAAAATCAATCCTTCCGTCGGAGTCGAGGTCTCCCACTCCGATCGCATTATGATGCTCCATGAGCGAACCGATATCGGGCACCCACGCTTCGGTGGAATCGCCGAAACCGCCCGTGCCGTTGTTTATATAGACCATCGGATGCCGGTTAAAGCGATCGTAACGGGAATGCACAAACACCGCCCCTATGATAATATCGAGATCTCCGTCCGAATCGACATCGGCGAACCGCGCGTCGGGTTTACTGAAAAAGGCATCGCGCGGGAGTGAGTCGGTGGCATCAATAAACCGACCCGAATCCGGATTATAAATGAGAAGAGCGCTTTGCGACGAGCTATCGGGCGGCGGATCGTCCGTGATATAACCGTTTACGAATATAATATCCTTATATCCATCGCCGTTGACATCGCCGAAACGGGCCGCGGAGGTGATTGCGTTTCCGTTCGTGCTAGCGGGAATAAGCGAATCCGTGGCGTCGAAGTAAGTGCTGTCGCCGTTCGATAAAAGCAGAACATTATGCCAACCCAATGTAAAATCCAAAAGAAAGGAGTCCGTTTTTGCGATGATAATATCGTCGAGTGAGTCGCCGTTGATATCTGCAAAATCCGAATAACCGCTGATCCCGATTGAAGTGGCCGGTATCGCACCAGGAATATTCACGAAATTATCCACGCCGTCACCGTCAATATCTCCACGATTTAGATATAGTGCATCCTTTTTATTGCTATCGATCCCTACGATAAAGAGGTCCGGTCTATTGTCGCCATTAGCGTTAATAAGAAAAATATCCTTTGCCGAAATATCCGTTAACCATGGGATATTTAATCGTGTGCTATCGGCATAAGTGCCGTCGCCGCGATTAATATGAATATGGTTCTCGATAACCGGATTATTGGGATCGCTTCCTCCGAGTACAAAATCGCAAAGGCCGTCGCCGCTTAAGTCGCCGAAAGCCCAGCTTCTAACGCGAACCCTGTCGCTACCCTCGGTTGCCCATTCTTGCCCGACTATCCTGCTCGATGCGCTAACAAAACTATCCCCCACATTTTCGTAGAAATGAAGCGAGTCGTCTCGACCGCCGTAAAAAATATCGAGATCGCTGTCGTCATCGATATCGAAAGGGTAAATCTGGTAATCGTCGGAAGCGTCGTGAGGATAGCGCGAGAAGGTAATATCTCGAAAACTACCGTGGTTATTTGAATAAAGGCGATTTTGTTCCCATGAATTCCCCGCGAAAATATCCATATCGCCGTCGATATCAGCATCAAACGCGATCATCGCGAAAACCGTGTATTGGTTTTCCATATTATTGTTCGGGAAATGGGATTCGGTAAGATCAACAAAACTTGCCGTATCGGACGGATCGTTCATGAAATATCTGATTATCTGGTCGGCGATAACGACATCTGGAAGCGAATCGTCGTTAAAATCCTCGAAAATCGCCTTTCGCCTGAATCCCCAATGCGGAAAGGTCGGGAAATCCCTCTGCGAAAATCGGCCGGTGCTGTCGTTGATGAAAAGCAACGGCATTTGATCGTAAGTTGATATAAGAAAATCTTCGTCTCCGTCGAGGTCGATATCGGCATGATCGCCACAATAATAATGATAGTTGCCGAGTAGCGTATCCGGCAGTGCCGATGAATCGGCTTCCTCGAATCTGGGAACGCAGCCTATCCCATGACAGCGGTTCATGAGAAGCCTGCACGATTCGACCCGATTAACAAATAGAATGTCGGGATAACCGTTAGTGTCGAAATCCGCGACAATTACCTCGCGCGTGCAGGCTGAATCCTCCCATACACTATCGATAAAAACCGCGCTGTCGAAAGGATCGTAGAAAATCCAGAGGCTGTCGGCATTCTTATAACCTGAATTAATGAGGATGTAACTTCTATCTTTATAGACCGTGCTGTCGTAATAGGAGCCGTTTGCCACAACGAGATCGTTCAGATCGTCGCCGTTCAGATCCGCCGCGACAATCCCGTTCGTTCGGTCCCGAATTCGCGGGATAGCGCCGGAGTTTTCCTCAAAATAACCTCCAGCTTCCTGAATAAGCACGATATTCTCCATTCCACCGAGTCCCCAGCTTTTCTGCATCGCGAGAACGATATCCGAAAGCGAATCGCCGTCAGCATCGAAAAGTCCCAGACCGTGAACCGACGTCGTATCGATCTCGATTCTCGAATCGTCGAAATAAAACTCGAATCCGCCGTCGCCGTTTATATCGTCGCCGGTATTCATATAAACACGCATCGGTGTGTCGTAGTTCGACGCTACGATATCGGGAAAACCGTTGTTGTCGATATCCAGAGTGACCAGGTCGGAATTACCGTCGAAATCCGGCGGAAGGTTGTAATCGCGAAAACGGAAATGTGTATCGCCAAACGATGATAAAGCGAGTATTAGAAATACGGTGAATAATAAAAAAAATTTTGAAATGGTATTCATTTTAAGAATAATAATGCACGACCGATGGATTTGTCAAGGTGTTTTATAGTGCTGTCATCGGCAAAAAAGGCCGACCCACCGGATTGCCCTAATCCCTATTTCAAATAAACGATTCTTTTGGTGATCGTTCCGCTGCCGGACGCTTCGTCTCCGCTCAGCGACCGATTGTTGAAGCGCGCGCGGGCGAGGTAGACGCCGGAACCGAGGTCTCGATAAGGATATCTGCTCTTCCTCGCCATTTCCGCCTCCCATTATCAGTTATCTTATCAATTAAAATAACTCTCTAATTATTATAATTATATATTTAATGATTTCAAGATATATCTCTATTAATTAAATTACTCTTATTACTCTTATTTATATTTAATTTATGATTATTAAAAGAGAATATAATAATAAGAATACTTATAATATGATTTAATTATATCTATTTAAGATTATTTTATATCTACTTATTAAATAAATATAATTACTTAAAATTAAATAATGAAAATATAAGATTAAAATATATCGAATTACTCTTTAAATATACTAACTTAAGAAAATATAATCTTATCTTAAGATTATATTACCCTGTCTCATTAATTCTTTTCGATGAAATTAACCCCCGAAACGCCCTATTAAAGCCATTTCACACCCCTTCGACGCGGAGCATCAAAACATTTAGAAAAGCCACGCTACTTGAGGGTAAGCTCTTGACAAAGTGGTAACCGTAAACTAAATTAAGAAGAAGGAATAATGCGCTTCATAAACGGTTGAAATAAGGAGAAATCTTGAAAAATACATCGTCCTCAAAGAAAGAGAATATCGAAGGTAAATATCGTGAAGATATATATTGTCTTGAGAAAGTAGATAAAGTCTCTGGAGATGAAGAAACCACTGCATTCAAACAGCAGGCTCGCATCCATCAGTCTCATTGGCGAGAAGATAGGAAAATACCAATTGGTTATCAACCGATTAAGCCTAAACCAGGCGTAACCTCTCGTAAACTCGGAAGTAGAATCGAGTTACAACATGCAAAAAACAAGGAAGCAAACTTTATTACCGACGATGTTAAAAAAGCGGTTCGCAATCGAGTTGCTAATCCTGAACCACACCAAATGCTATATTTAGACCGTCTATACGCCGACTTACTCTCTTCAATGCCTATGTGCTTTAATCTTTTCGGTTCTCTTTATGGCGACTTAGAACGCGCTTCAAAAGCGGTAAATGCTTGGTGGCCAGATATCCCCGGAAAAGTAAATAATATTAGATTTGAATGGTCACCTGGTCGTGTAATCCCCGGCCGGTTCTTAGAAAACCGTAGCGCTTTTGATGTAGCGTTTGAAATTGAGCAGCCCAACGGTGAATTGGCTGTAATTGGTATTGAAACGAAATACCACGAGGACTGTAAAGGAGAAGCGATACCCAATGAAGACCGATTAAGGCGCTATAGGTATGTATCCGAAAAATCGGGTGTTTTCAAACCAGTTGCGGTAGAAGCTATTATAGGAACTAAGTTACAGCAGATCTGGCTTGATCATTTACTTGCCCTTTCAATGTTGCAGGATTCGTCAAGTATGTGGACACGGGCTAAGTTCGTATTGGTGCATCCTCAAGGCAATCCAAGTTATTCCAAAGCTGCTGAAGCTTATTCTAAGCATCTAAACGACTTGTCGACCTTCGAAGTGCGGACAATAGAATCCCTTTTAGCGGAGAATGTTCTACCCCAAAAAGCAACAGAAGCATTTAGGGAACGTTACATCTGGTAGCGGGTGTTTTTGGGAAGAAATATTTATGATTATTAAGCGACGGAGAACAATTTATGGACATCGTTTGGGACGGTATTATAAAAGCGGGAATATTAAAGGACAATATCGCAACTGCTCGCTCTGCACTTGCAGATGCTGCCATTGAAACCAACTGGCCCCGTGTGTTCGAGCTGATTTCTGAGCATCGAGATTTCGTAAATTCGTGTCGCCCTGGCGATGAATCCCTATGTGGGCCATTGCATATAGCCGCCCTCAACGGCGCAAATGTTGAAGTCGTTCAGCGCTTGATCGAACTGGGAGCGTGGCGGACACTTCAAAATGCCAACGGTAAGCGCCCTGTAGATGTAGCAAAGCGGCAAGGACATCAGCACTTGCGAGAAGTTTTAGAACCGGTCTTGAAACACAATGTTCCACAAGGTGTGCTTATGAAGATTCAAACCCAATTTCACGAAGTAATCCGGGGACGAATTGACCGGATACTACCTGACCTTGGTTTGAGGTTGCCGGAGTTAGAACCGCTATTGGAACTGAATAATCCGAAGATGTGGTTCCCCGTTCCCGGCATGTATGGCGGGTTCAGCTATCGCCTTGAATCCACTGGTGTCGAAGCCAAACTCATCTCAGAGAGTTGGTGCCGTGTGGTCGGTGGATCGGGCCAACGACACGAGATTACGTCCGAGGGCTGCCGTCTCGTCGAGGAAGGCTTTGTTTAAAACGATGAAGGTAGGCTAATCGGTTATTTCTATCCCCAGAAGAAACCTTTCTATCGTTTCGTGTCGATCGTTGATTTATAGTATTTCCCATTTGTCATTTGACATTCATTCATTTGAATTTTGAGCTTTGTCATTTTCCTCACTATTTCAAATATACCACCCGCGCCGTGGTTTCGCAATCGCCGATTGACGCGCGCACGAGATAGACCCCGGAACCGAGGGACTGATCTGGTCGCCAAACGACAACATCTTGCGTAGGGGGCGGCCTATGTGCCCTCCCGTTTTCCGTTTCATCGACATTCGGGAGCACACGCAGGTGCTCCCCTACGGGCAATTGTGCAACGCGCTGCCCATTCACATCATATATTGATGTTCGCTACGTTTATAACTCTCATCTTCACACCGGCCATATATATGGTGAACGAAGATATTCGGGGGCTTTTTCGCCGGTCTCCGAAGGCATTAAAGGAGAATGAAAATGCGTAGGTTTATTTTATTCGCAACACTTATAGTTATTGCAACAACCGGATTGGCTCAAGAAACAGAAACAATCCAGATAACCATGGATGAATTTCTCGAAATAATCAAGGATGAGCATCCTTTGCTGAAGCGCGTCGAGTTCGGCGAGCAAATCATCGAAGCCGAAAGGGAAGGCCTGACCGGCCAGGAGGAATGGAACATCTCGGCAAACGGGGGCGTGAACCGCTATTCTGTAACCGGCACTCAACAGAGTTCCGGCATGGAAAACTCGACGACCTTCAGTCTTGGAGGAGGTGCGTCTCGATTATTCTGGAACACGGGCGGGATGATTAGCGGCGATGTTACGCTTTCCGGTTTGGCTCTGGGATATGCGGACGATCCTATCTATTCATCGTTCGATAAAAGCGCTTGGGATAATTCGATATATGTGACTTACGTTCAACCCCTTATGAAAAATTTCAAGGGAGTTCTCAATCGACTGCCCTATGAAATGAAGCAAATCGAGATCGAACAGGAAAAGCTCGAGGTAACCGAGACGGTCGAGTCTTTCATGGCGGAGAACGCAACGTATTTTATCGAATGGGTGTATTACCTTGCGGTTAGCGATATCCTCGATGAACGCCTCGAACTGGCAAAAGAGTCCCTCGCGCAAAACCGCAATAAATATTCGAGGAACATTATCGACGAGGTGGATGTTCTTCGGGCGGAAAGCTCCGTGAAATCGGTCGAGTTGTCTATTAGTATGAATAACGCGAGCCTAAAATCACTGCTGAAAAAACTCGAAACGATCACAGGTATCGAAGATTTGGGTTCATACATACCCGTTTACGACCTATACGAGACTCACCAGATCGGCTCAGTGGATGAAGTATATTCGCGTTTTGAATCGGAATCTCGAACCCTCGGATCGCTAAATCAGTCGATCGACCTTTTAGAGATGACCCGTAACCTAAATAAGGAAAACGCTAAGCGTGATCTTTCCCTCACCGCAAGGGCCGGAATTAAAGACTATGATGGCGATTTCAGCGATGCGATCCTCATGGACAAAGCGGATTTATCCGTAAATCTGGTTTATGATTTCCCGGTGGGGAACAAGTCCGCCGAAGCGGATATTCAAAGAACAGAACTCTTGATTATGGAATTGCAGGCACAAATTGAAGAGACGAAGCTGGAATTCAACGCGACAATATCATCCCTGATGTCCCAGATAGCAGACATCGAGCAAATTATCGAGATTAATCGTCAACAGATCGAGCTGGCAAAAAAACAGACGAAAGAAGAACTTGTCTTATACGAGCGCGGCCAAAGCGATTTCAGTTTTGTGATTCAAAGCCGGGATAGCGAGGAAAACGCTAAACTCGCCCTCGCACAGAATGCACTCAGCTATCAAAAGCTCTATTTGCAATTACTCAGTATTATAGATGAGTTTTACGAAATCTAAACCCGGGTTCCCCCCCGTTTCTAGGGTCTCCCGGCGGAACAAAATGAGGAAGCATATCGCTTTATGCTGCGCTAAATTCGTGCAACATCTCAGCGATGCTTTGGCCAAAGTAGCGTTTTAATTTGTAGCTGAACTGAGACGCGATACTATATCCGACCTCGTAAGTGGTGTTGTAGGGTTTCGCGCCCTCTACCGGTGCGTTTTTTCGATGACGAACCTCTCGCGAAGGCCCCGTTAAGGTTGTTTTTAAGGCTGGTTGGACTACGTTGGAATCGGCGACGGCGTTTATTTGATATAAACCGCCGGCATTGTGCATACCCGCCCCTCCCTCTCGACTCTGACCAAATAGACCCCGGAGCCGAGGGATGCGGCGGGTTGCCAGATGAAGGAAACCCCCTGACCCCCCTTCGCAAGTGGGGAAACGTTGTTGCCTCCCTTATGAAGGCCGGAAGGTCCGGTGCCAGAGGTGGCCGAAGGCCGGTTGGTTGAAACGCGGCGCCCGTTCACATCGAATATCTCTATGGTACTTAACAGCTCCGGCGATTCGCTCTCAAAGTCAAGGCTTATCGTGATTGAAGAATTGAAGGGATTGGGATAGGCCGAGATGGCGATTGCTTCTGGGAATCTTTGTTCGTGAATATTATCGACCGAATATTGAAATGTGCCACAGATAATATCGTCAGGATCATACCAGAGAAAATCGACAGTATCCGCAAGCGGAATTCTTGCCCAATAATAACGGCTTTCCGGTGAGATTGTAACTCGCCAAATCGAATCTTCGGAATGGATTTCTATCGGAATAGGATTAGTGAACAAAGTGCAATTTGGTAATACCTGTTCCTGCCATATGTTTATATCAGCATGCCATCCAAGTGAATCGCAACTAATATAATGTCTAAATCGATATTTGGGATAACCCATCTGATAGATCCATTGATCAAGATACCAATCCCAATCCAGCGAAGTGAAATCTTCAAGAGCGAGCAACAGCGAATCGGTAACAATAATTTTATATTTGTATCTTTCATAATAATAGTCCAAGAAGGAGAAGAAGTCTTCATCGCCCATCATCCATCGGAGCATATTCCACCAGCAAGCGCCTTTATTATAAGGAACTGGCGAGAGGAAACTCTCCGGATTGTAAACGGGAAAATCACCATGCGAAGAGACCCACGTTCGATAATAAGATTCTTCATCCGAGATATAGTCCAGCCCGGCGGGTTTACCGTGGAAATATTCTGTCCACAGGGCTTCGGAATAAACAGCTATTCCTTCGTTAAGCCAGAAATCCGCCCAATCTGCAATACCAATACAATCGCCAAACCATTGATGAGCAAGCTCGTGGGCCACGACTGTCTCATAACTTCGCGTACCGGTGATTAGATAGGAACCGATATTGGGCAAGGTCTGATGTTCCATCCCCCCGGCTCCTCCCCACACTGTCATGGGTGTTTCGACACATCCAACCGTAGAAAAAGGGTAATCACCGAAAATGGAATCCCAAACGTAGATAATTTCAGGAATGCGAGTGAAATCGTAGTAACCGTCGGCAGAATCCGATGGAAAGACAAAAGATCGAACTGGAAGAGCTCCGTCCAATGTCATAGTATCAATAATATTATAGTCCCCCACCGTGAATGAAATATTATATGGACATACTTCTCTCACATATCGGAACCGCCATGTAGTATGTTCTGGAATCGTCGTATGAGCGCTACTATCGGTAAGAATTCCTCCGCAAGCGGCAGTGTAATTTTCGGGTATATCCATAATAAGGGTGCAGGTTGCTCGGTCGGCGGGATGATCGATACAGGGAAATGTCTTCCGTGCCAGAGATGGCCAGAACAATGAGTATGTATAGTAACCGTCGGTTACCGCATCGCAGTAGAAGCCGGTTTGTCTTTCCAGATACCATCCAGAGATATTTATAATAACGGTATCCCCGATTTCGTAGATGCTATCCAGCGAATGAGTTATGCCCTTTATTCCCAACAGGGA
>Ga0272443_10007459_pt1 | contig 10429 bp, 11 predicted proteins | sample SSMAcet12_FD_193581 | JGI IMG/M metagenome (GOLD analysis project Ga0272443, IMG submission 193581) | Marine sediment archaeal communities from Little Sippewissett salt marsh, Falmouth, MA, United States - SSM-Acet-12 | ecosystem: Environmental > Aquatic > Marine > Wetlands > Sediment ... | reverse complement strand
TAATAAAAATGAAATAAACATCGAAAAGGTAGGCATTGGCTGCATGATAACTTGCGAAAACGAAAAACAAGATAAAATGACATTTGTCATTCTAGGTCCTTGGGATGCTGATCCTGAGAAAAATATTCTTTCTTTTCAGTCACAATTAGCACAAGTAATGAGTGGATTAACGATCGGCGAAAAATTTCGTTTCCATGGCGAGAATTTTACCATACTAAAAATTCAAAGTTTTTTTAAATAAAAAATCATTCCTGAATTAAGCCTGTCTTTGTTATGTTAAAAACAAAAAGTTACATGTTAAGTGATGAATATGATAGAAGAAAAAACAAAAAAACTCTCCTCCATACAAATTATTATTGCAAGCAAAAATGTTCATAAAATAAGGGAAATTAAAGCAATTCTTAATCCAATCGAATATTTGGATGTTTTATCTCTTTGCAATTTTCCAAAATACATTCCTCCTGAGGAAACCGGAACAAACTTTTTAGAAAATGCAAAAATAAAAGCCTTGTCTGCAGCAAAAGCATTGAACCAATGGGTTCTAGCAGAAGATTCGGGTCTAATAGTTCCCGCCCTTAAAGGTGACCCGGGAGTGTTTTCTGCCCGATATGCCGGCAATGAAGCTTCCGATGCCGATAACAGGAAAAAACTTTTGGAAAATATGCAATCTCTTTTGGATCAAGATAGATCTGCATATTTTGAATGCTGCATGGTTTTAGCATCGCCAGATGGTATAAAAAAAACAGTCACCGCCAATTGCGAAGGGGAGATTCTGACAAAAGAAAGGGGAGGCGGAGGCTTTGGTTATGATCCTGTTTTTATAAAAAACAATTATAATAAATCATTTGGCGAGTTGGAAGAATCCATAAAAAATCGTATTTCCCATCGTAGAAAAGCAATAGATAAGCTTCTTTTTGAAATAGAATCCATTATCAAATAAAAATATGCACTACTATATTGACGGATATAATCTTTTATTTGCGGTTATTAATTCAAAAGAAACGTTAGAAAAAAAACGAGAAACAATTATTAAACTCATACAAAAATATCTTATTCCCATGCACGTTGAGGCAACCTTGGTTTTTGATAGCAATCAAGAAGATATTGATTTTCATGACATTGATACGCTCCGCATTGTTTTTACAAGAAAAAAATTATCAGCCGATCAATATATTTTAGATGAACTTTCCCTGTCTGCCAATACAAATAAAGAAACTGTTGTTACCTCAGACAGAGAACTTTCACGTTTAGCCAAAAATTTAAAGGCTCATACGCTTTCAATTTCTTCTTTTATAGAAAAAATAAAAAAAATTAATCACAAAAGAAAAAAAAAGATACATGATATTGAAACTTTTGCCGATACAGAAAGCAATATTCAAAGGCTTTTAAAAATATTTGAAAAAAAAATGAAAGAAAATAAGGACAAACAAAAATAATTTTTTTGTATAAAATATCAATACCAGATTTGGAAATCCATATACTGATATTTTGCTTTTTTAAATTTTTTGTTGATATTGTCCACACGAATTTTTTTAGGATTTGTCTGAATGTAGTTTAGTAATTTCTCTAATTGAGATCTGGTTCCTTCTGCAATTATTTCAACACTGCCATCCGATAAATTTCTAACGCCCCCTTTCAATCCAAGTTTATCAGCATATTTTTTTGTTAAATCACGAAAAAACACATTTTGAACTTTTCCCTTTACAATTGCATGCATCTCTTCAATTATTTCATTTTGCATAATCTTTTCCCAAATTATATTTTCTCTTGAAAATCCTTCAAAATTGATATTATCTCTTTTGGGGTTGAAGCTGTATTTATAGCAAGTCTCAAAGTTTTTGCTCCTTCAAAAGATTTCAAATACCAGCACCCTACCTGTCTCATATTAAAAAGAGCCTTTCTTTCCTGCTCAGTATTTTTCAAAATTAATTCAAAATGTTTCAATAAATGTAAAAAAACATGATTTTTTTTCATTTCAGATTTTTTTTCTTTATAAAACATTTCTTTAATTTCCTGAATTAACCAGGGCCGTCCCAAAGCACCCCTTGCCAACATAACGCCGTCACACCCTGTTTCCATAAACATATCAAAAGCATCTTGTGCCGACCAAATGTCACCATTGCCAATAATCTTAATATTTTTAGCCTTTTGTTTACAAAGTCTAATAATTTCCCAATTAGCTTTTCCTTTATACCCCTGGCTTCGAGTTCTTCCATGAATAGTAATAGCCGCCGCTCCTGCTTTTTCAGCTATTTCAACAAGTTTTTCCGCAATAATATTTTCATTATCCCATCCCATTCTTATTTTTATAGTCACTGGAATATTTACAGATTCGACAACTTTATTTAAAAGATCTTCAATCAAATCAGGATACAATAACATTCCTGAACCGCTTTTATCTTTAATAACTTTTGTAACAGGACATCCGCAGTTAATATCTAAAATGTCAAAACCTAAGTCTTCTATCATTTTAGCTGCAATGGCAGCGACAGAAGGATTGCTCCCGCAGATTTGAGCTCCAATGGGTCTATTATTATTATCATATTCCAAATATTGCAAAGTATGAAAATCCTTTCTAACAAGAGCTTCAATCTTTACCATTTCACAAAATATTAATCCGGGACTATATTCATATATCATTTGCCGATATGTTTTATTACTACAGCCGGCCATAGGAGCAATAATAATATTATTAGGAAGGGTTAATGATCCTAGTTGAAAGGGCTTCTGAAATCCTTTCATGCTATGGAAAACCTCAATAAAAAATTAATAACAATATTTTGTACAATTTTTAAAATGAAAAAAGCAAGCATGGGGCTAAGGTCCAAAACCCCTCCTATTGGAGGGATAAAACGCCTGAAAAAATTTATATATGGGTCTGTATAATAGGCAATAAATTGCATCAAATGAGAAGCTTGAAAACGAGGAAACCAACTGCCTGCAATTCTGACAATAATCAGCCAAGAATAACAAACAAACATAAAATTTATTATTTTAACAAAGAACATATTTTACATCTCATTTAACTGGCTAAATTATACAAATTTTTTCTTTTTTTTCATAATGTTTATCATTTTTCAAAATTATTCTTACTAAAAAAAAGATCTAATCTGTAAAAAACTTTTCTCTAAATTCATTAATCTGTAAACTTTTGCATCTAAGGATTAAAAAAACATGCAAATAAACGGAATAAACGAAGATAACGAATTTATTTTTCTTTCAACGCTACGAAAAAGATTTCGTTCAATAGAAATAATAAAACTGGAAACTTTTTCAAAATCAGAATTTAAAACGAAAACAAAGGAAAATAAAAATATCCTATCTTCTGCTTTGCCAGCAGAACATACATTAATAAAATTTCATTTTTTTAAAATTAAAAATTCATATCTTCTAAAAAAAGCATTGCTATTTCAAAGCCGCCTTCTAACGTCGCTTGATCCAAAAGATTATGTTTTTAATTCGTTAATACAAAAAAAATTAAAAGATGGATTTCCCTCATATTTCTTTTTTGTTACTAAAAAAAATTTATCTGATCATCTGAAAAATTTTAAAACTTTAGATTGCGACCCTGATCATGTAACCACGGAAATAATTGCTCTGATTAGATTTTTCAAATCTATTTCTCCCAAAATTCGCTGTGGTTTTGTGATTCATATAGGAATGAAAAAAACACTTTGTTTCTATATGAAAAACCACCTCCCCCATTTATTTAATATCATAAATATTGGCATAAATCATTTTCTTGATGATCTTTCTAATGACATACTTCATTTTGAAAAAACGGACGAATTAATAAAAAAAGCAAATTCTTTAGACCTGTTGAATTTAGATACTAAAATTTATATGAATTTACATAAAAATTTATCTCTTTGGAAAAACCAAATACATCAAGCTTTTTTCTCTTTCATGCAAAAGGAAAAACAAGGATCGTTACCTTTATTAGTAACAGGGCAAACTTCATTTTTTAAAAATATGAAAGATTTTATTTTTTCTTCCCAATTCGCCTCAAAACTACTGTTTCCCCAACCTCAGAAAATAGAAAAATATGCCATTAGTATTGGAGCAGCTCTAGATCAGATTGCAAATGATCATACAACTGTTCAGTTCAGAAAAGATAATTTTATGTCAAAAAAAACGATGAAAAAGAAAATCTTTTCAATATCTTTTTATTTTATTTTTTGTACTGCCGTTGCATTTCTTACATATTTTGCAGGCTGTAAAGTCATTGATAATAGAAAAGAGCAAATAAATAATCGAATTTTAGAAATTATTCAAAAAGACCCTTCTTTTAAAGATAAAAAAATATTTCAAAATTATAAGGATCCGGAAAATCTTTTGGAAAAATGTGAAAGACAACTCAAAATTGACATGAAACCATTTCCTTTTATACCAAACATCTTCAAGATTTCAGATATTATCGCATGGCTGCAATCTGAAGAAACTCTAAAAGAAAGCAATAGTGAAATTACAAATTTTTCTTATGAACTTATTGATTATCCCTCTATTAAAGAATCTCATCTTCCATATAAAGCAAAGATTACCTTTGAATTTTTATGTCATGACCCAATAAAAGCTCGTCAATTTCATAAAAAAATTTTAGCAAGATCAAATATTATAGATTTAGATCAAGAAATTGAATGGGAAGTTCTTCTAAATGATCATTATCGAACATCCTTTTTTCTAAACAATCTTTCAATCGAGAAAATTTATGATGAAAAAATTTACTAAATATTTAAATTCATTTATTTCCTCAACAAATAAATTTTGGGTTATAATTGTAACAGGAATCCTTCCGATTTTATTTTCCTTTTTCCTTATTTTTCTTTATTACCAAGAAACTGCTTCATTAGAAGATAGAACCAGCGACCTTGCACTAATTGCAAAAAAAAGCTTTAAAAAACGCTATATAAAATTTGAAACATTAAAAAAATATTCCACATCTAATCCATATTATTTAAACCATTACCTTGAACCCCTTCTTTTCTGCAAAAACGAAATTCTTTTACTAAACCGTCTTTCATATCATCCTGCATATATCAATAATGAAGAAATAAAAGAAAGGCTGGATTTTTTGAAAAATAATAATTCGATGAAATTTGCAGAGGAAGACACAAATAACAACTCTATTGTTAAAGAAACAAAGGAACATTTATGTTCTCCAATTCAGATCGATTATCATGACCTAGAAAAAATATTGTCTTTTGTAGAAGGAAGGCAAATCAATGAAAATATTCCTCCAAAAGATAGACCTCAGCTTTTCATAAAATCGTTTTCATTAACAAAAGAACCTTCTATCTCCTCCAATGAAATTTTTCATTTGGAGATGCAACTAATAAAAAGAGAATTTATGCCATGAAAAATTATATTATTATTTCATTTTTTTTCATATTTTTCGGATGCAGCCAATACAGATCAAATGCAATTCAAGATGAACTTGTAATGATACAAACAACAGATAGAAACGGCATTTCCGAAACAATAAGTTCAAAAGAAAAAATAAAAAAAATGAAAACACAAGATTTTTTAAAACCTCAGCCCTACAAAAAAGTACTCAGGGTTTTTGAAAAAAGAAAAAATGAGAAAAATTTTTCAATAATAACAAGCTATCATCCAAATGGAAATCTCTTTCAATTTCTTGAAATAGAAAAAGCAAGAGCAAAGGGATGTTACCGTGAATGGTTTTCAAACGGAGTACAAAAAGTTGAAGCCATTATCATTGGGGGACCCGCAGATTTGTCTTTTTCTTCCCAAAAAGAATGGATTTTTGATCAAACATGTTATGCTTGGGATGAAACAGGAAAACTTGTATCAAAGATCTCCTATAATCAGGGGGTATTGGATGGCTCTTCATTATATTATTATCCAAATGAATCGCTGAAAAAGATTATTCCTTTCAAAGAAGGAAAAATTCATGGGGACTTAATAGTTAATAACGAAAAAGGTAAAATTATTTTAAAAGAACTTTTTGAAAATGGAAAAAAAGAGGGTCCTTCTTTCGGATATTGGGAAAATGAAAAAGTTAAATTTATAGAAGAATATAATCAGAACAAACTATTAGATGCCCAATATTTTGATAAAAACAACAATCTAGCAGGATATATAAAAGAAGGAAAAGGAAACAAAGTCTGTTTTAAAGATGAAATAATACATTCATTAATTGAATATCAAGATGGAATAGCTGAAGGAAAAGTTGAATACTTTTCACCTGACAAACAACTCATTTCCTGCCATTTTTCAAAAAACGGAAAAAAACAGGGTGAAGAATTATTTTTCTTTCTTCAAGAAGAAATTGATCCTCAACTTAAAATGCCTGCTCAAAATAGGCTAAATAAACTATCTCTTACATGGGACAGAGGAGTACTTCATGGAGTAATGAAAACATGGTACAATAATGGGCAAATCGAAAGTCAGCGTCAAATGAGTAAAAATAAAAAGAATGGAACGAATTGCGCCTGGTATAAAGATGGATCAATAATGCTTATCGAAGAATATGAAGAAGATATTTTAATTAAGGGACGTTATTATAAATTTAATAGCAACGATCCCATTTCAACAATAGATAACGGCATGGGAATTGCAACTCTTTATGACTGTAATGGCATTTACCTTCGCAAAGTAAAATATAATAAAGGCAAACCTGAAGAATAAAACAACAAACTAGTAAAACAGCTTTACAGAAAAAAAATCAAAAATACATTATTGTTTTATTATTTTTCTTTTGAACATGGAGGACTGTCTTCTGTCGCTTTCTGCTTTTCTTTTTTTGGCCTGCAATAATGCGCACCCTGTCCATAATTCGCATTAACATACGCTCCCGGCTGTACCTCAACATCAATTGAATAATTCCCACCATATGGACACTTCCAGATTACCATGTATGGAGTAAGTGATTTTTCCGGCTGATCAACATTTTCTTCAATACTATAATCATCACTTGTCGATAGTTCAGTATTCCATATTCTCTCTTCACGCGGCTGAAGGATTTCTTGCCCAAGCAATTTACCTCCTGCCGATTTGATGAGAGCTGTTAATTCATAAGGAGAATCATTATACAAAGTAAGCGACATTGCATAGGATGTACCAATAAAGAAAAAAATAGAGATTAATAAAAATAAAAGACTCTTTTTTTTCATAATGAAGACCCGTTTTTTTATTTTTTTTAACAATTTCCATATTGAAAATCAATAAAAATTAGTTTTTCCGTTTTTAAATATTTTTGTTTGAAAAAAAAAGATATTTTCTTTATTTCTTACATTAATATAATGAATTATCTTAAAGCGAAGATATTATATCTTTGTAAAAAAGTTATTTTTATATTCCAAAGGAGGGATAACATGAAAGTAAAACTTAATGTCATTTTGCCCGCTGTAATAGCTTTAATAGCTTTTTCAGCAGGTTATTGTGACAGAAACGACGATCGCTATTATTACGATCAAGACAGTAGTCAAAAAGAAGAAAAAAGCATTAATGATCAAGGTTATGATCAAGGACATGCTTCTTCTGAACAACAAATGATTGGAGCTTATAACACACCTGCTCGCATTGATGTAAAAGGCGCTTTGGATTTTATGATTAGATCCAGTTTCATATATTGGCAAGCTTTGACCCATGACACATATATGGGAGTATATAGTAATTATAATAGATATACAGAGGCAAACTTTCCAGTACCACACCATAATCTTTTTGCTGATTTTAGTTATGATTTTCATCCAGGGTTCAAAGTAGGTTTAGGTCTCAATTCTTCTCACGATAACTGGAACTGCTTCTTTGACTATACCCGTTTCTATATGGATGAAAAAGGGAAAGCTTCAAACACAGATACAGGAGTAACGTTATTATCTGCATGGGAGGGTAATCATACCGCAGATATTAACAATAATATTCCTTATGCCAAATGGAAACTGATGATGAATGTCTTAGACTGGTCTTTGGGTAGACCATATTATGTCGGCACATTTTTAACATTCCGTAGTTTTATTGGATCAAAAGCTTATTGGAACTATGAAAGATTTTATACTAATGTTCATGATGGATGGCACACACATTATGTTAATAAAAATAATTCATGGGGATTAGGTACAAGAGGCGGAGTCGAAACAAATTGGTTGTTTGGTTCCGGATTTAGATTATTTGGTAATACAGCTTTTAGCTTAAACTATCAACATTACAAAATCAAAAAGTATGCCTTCGCAAGCGATAACACAGACACACCAGCGCTTAACAGATTACCATTTGAAAATCATAAAGATTCACGCAGCGCCGTTGTACCGGTAGCTGAAATGGCTCTTGGATTTGGCTGGGGAACTTATTTTGACGAGTGTTCTTGGCACATTGATCTTTCAGCAGCCTATGAATTCCAGGTTTGGTGGGATCAAAACAATTTAATGTCCTATGCTAATGTTGATCACAGATATTATTCTACAACGCTTCTTTATAACTCCAATATCCCATATAATCCGACAAAACTTATGCTTCATGGACTAACCGTACAAGCAAAACTTGATTTCTAATTGTTGATACAACAAATATAAAAAACCTCAGCAAAAATTTTTTATGCTGAGGTTTTTTATTTCCTTAAAGAATTTTAACATAATATAAACCAAATACTCTCCATAAATTCTGTGAATCATAATTACCGCTGGCATGAAACCTCATCAAAATATTTTTCTAAAAAAAGGTTACAGATTTATTTTTTTATTTTTCTATTCTTGTCTTATTGAAAAAAAACGTTTCTGTTAGTATTCTATGAAAAAGAAAACATACCATTAAAAAATGGAGACCAAAAAAATGAAAAATCTTTCCAAAAAGTTGCTATTAGCAGCAGGTCTTTTTGCTTCTGTTTCACTATTCTCTACAGAAATACAACAGGAAAAAGACTACGATCAAGGACATGGCGTTCAAGAACACCAAATGATGGGAGCTTATAGCGCTCCAGCACGATTCGATGTAAAAGGATCTTTGGATCTTTTCATCACAGCAAGTTTTATTTACTGGCAGCCAATTCAAGAAAGCCTGTCTCTTGCTTATACCACTTATTCTTCTCCTGTTACAAGCCGAGGTAAAGTCTATGATATGGATTTTAGCTTTAAACCAGGCTTTAAAGTAGGAATGGGTATTAATTTATCCTATGATAATTGGACAATGTATCTTGAATATTTAAGATTGCATTCAAAACACAAGGAAAGCATTAATGTTCCTACAAGTGCAACATTAAGCTGTTTATGGAGATATTATGAAGGATCACTTCTTTCCAGCAACCATATTTCAGGTCATTGGGATTTTGATACAGATCTTTTAGATTATTATATGACCCGTTCATATTATCTAGGTACAAAACTAACTTTGAATCCATTTGCCGGTTTAAGAGGCGGCTGGATAGATCAAAAATTGGATGTTAGGGCTACCGACACAAACAATCATCTAAACAAGACTTTCGTTGAATCTGATACATGGCTTGTTGGTCCTCGTTGCGGTGTTGATGGCTTTTGGCACCTAGGAGAAGGCTTCAGGGTTTTCACAAATATCGCCGCAAGTCTTTTTTATCAACATTTTAAAACTGTGCTTAAATATTATACGGTAAATGCTGACACTTTGGATTATTTTGATTCTAAAAAAGTTGGTCGCATTATTCCAAATATCGATCTATCTCTTGGTCTTGCATGGGGAACCTATTTTGCTGACAATGACTGGCATATAGATTTATCAGCAGGATATGAATTCCATCATTTCTGGAACCAAAACACAATAAGATCATTATATGAAACAGTATTTACAAACGTTTTAATAACACCGGCCGATCTTATGCTGCATGGTTTAACTATTAAAGCAAGACTTGATTTCTAATATTAATTTGAGATCTTTTCAAAAAAACCGGATGAGCAAAACCTCATCCGGTTTTTTTATATAAAATTTCTTTTGAGTTCTCATTGAAAAAAAACATCATAAGCAATTATCTTAGGTATTAAAAAATCAACCTTAAAAAAATGGAGAAACATGGTGAAACGATTATTAGCTTTTTTTATTATCCCTCTATTAATATTATCAGCAACATATTCTGCTGCTTATAATAGCGTTGAAGATTCACAAGAAATGGAATCTACCGAACAAAATCAAGGACACAGTTCCGATGAAAAAGATCTAATGAGTGCCTACAACGCTCCCGCAAGAATTAATGTTAATGGGGCTTACGATCTATTTATTGCAGGAAGTTACTTATATTGGCAGCCAATCCTACAAGATCTTATTTTAGGTATTGAATCATATACTGATGCAGGTGGAACAACATTTGTTAATGATATTGACATAAATACTGATTACACTTCAGCTTTTAAGGTTGGTGTAGGAAAAAACTTTACTTACGATAACTGGGTTGCATATGTTGAATACCTAAGATTTCATTCAACAAACAAGAAATCATATACATTAC
>Ga0272443_10007457_pt1 | contig 10429 bp, 7 predicted proteins | sample SSMAcet12_FD_193581 | JGI IMG/M metagenome (GOLD analysis project Ga0272443, IMG submission 193581) | Marine sediment archaeal communities from Little Sippewissett salt marsh, Falmouth, MA, United States - SSM-Acet-12 | ecosystem: Environmental > Aquatic > Marine > Wetlands > Sediment ... | reverse complement strand
TGTTTACCTGAAAACAATTCATCCAATGTGATAAAATTACCCAGTGACCGGGCCATTTTCTGGCCATTAATAGTAATCATATTATTGTGCATCCAGTAACGCACTGTTTCCTTTCCCCCGCATGCTATATTCTGGGCTATTTCACACTCATGATGTGGAAAGGTTAAATCCATTCCACCACCATGTATATCAAACTGTTCACCCAAATATTTGGTACTCATTGCAGAACATTCAAGATGCCATCCGGGAAAACCATTACTCCACTCAGACGGCCATCGCATAATATGTTCTGGCGCAGCTTTTTTCCAAAGAGCAAAGTCGAAAGAATTTTTCTTTTCATCCTGCCCTTCCAACTGACGAGTGTTTGTCTTGATGTCGTCAAGGTTTCTACCTGAAAGTTTACCGTATGAATATTTTTTATTGTACTTTTCTACATCAAAATATACAGAACCATTTGATTCATAAGCATATCCATTCTTCAGAATCGATTTTATTACCTCAATCTGTTCAATAATATGGCCTGAAGCACGAGGTTCAATACTTGGTTGAAGCACATTTAAATCATCCATATTTCTATGGAAAGTGTTCATGTATTTCTGAACTACTTCCATGGGCTCCAACTGCTCAAGTCTCGCTTTTTTTGCAATTCTATCTTCACCAATCCCTTCAATTTCATTTTCCAAATGTCCAACATCTGTAATATTCCTTACATAGCGGACCTTGTTACCTAAAAAGTTTAGATAACGATAAAGTAAATCGAAAGTGATAAACGGACGGGCATGACCCAAATGTGAATCACTGTAAACTGTTGGTCCGCACACATAAAGGCCAACTTTTCCCTCAACTAAAGGTTTAAATTCTTCTTTTTTGCGTGTTAATGTATTATAAATAACAAGTGGATTTCCCATTCTATTCAAAATGAAATATGAGTTACAAAGGTAAACTAAATGAAAGAAATATATGGGGCTATCCCATTTAAGAACCTAATCAGTTACTTCATTAACTACTTGAAAAGATTCTTCTTCTTTTTTCACTTCAGGTTTATTAAAATACTTTCTATAGAAAAGCAGTATGGAAAAAATACCAACTGTTATTGCCGAATCGGCAATATTAAAAACGGGTCTGAAAAAGATAAACGGGTTTCCACCAATTTTAGGGAACCATTCAGGATAGCGCCCTTGAATTATAGGGAAATAAAACATATCTACCACTCTCCCGTGAAGAAAACCGGAATATCCTCCTTCTTCGGGAAAAAGGGTTGCTACCTGCCCGATACTATGATTAAAAATTATTCCATAGAAAAGACTGTCTATAATATTACCAATTGCTCCGGCAAAAATCAGGGAAATACATAAAATAAAACCAAACGGCATATCTTCTTGTTTCGCCAGTTTAAACAAATACCATCCAATTGCTATTACAGCCAAAATCCGAAAAACACTTAAAAACACTTTCCCATATTTACCTGCAAATTCAAATCCGAATGCCATGCCGTTATTTTCAACAAAATGCAAAATAAACCAGTCTTTAAAAACTACAATTTCCTCACCAAGTGAAAAGTTAGTTTTTATCCAGAATTTAAGTATCTGGTCAGCAATCAGAATAATAAAAATTACGATGAGGGCTTTTAAACTACGCGACATATCAGTGTTTTAAAATAAAAATGCTCCCGGAATTTTCAACAAATGAAGTTTCCGAAGAGCAAATTCAAATGTTTTTTCTTTTATCTACTTTTGACTTTTTTTAGCATCAATACAAAGTGTTGCATGTGGTACAGCTCGCAATCTTTCTTTTGAAATCAATCTGCCTGTATCACGACAAATGCCATAAGTCTTATTTTCTATTCGCACAAGTGCGGCCTGCAAATGTTGTATAAACTTTAATTGACGTTGCGCCAACTTACCTGCTTCCTCTTTTGATAATGTTGCAGCTCCTTCTTCCAACACTTTGAATGTTGGTGAAGTATCTGAAATATCATTGCCATCTTCATGTGTAATAGAATTTCGGTACATTTCATAATCTTCCTGGGCTTTTTGAAGCTTGATGTAGATTATTTCTTTGAATTCCATTAGCTCCTGGTCTGAGTATCTGTTTTTTTCTCCCATAGTCTTAGGGTTTTTAGTTTCTTTTCAACAAGCCACTAAATTAATAAAATTTTAAAATGTTTCTTCTCTGTTATAAGTTTATATTATTGCTGTTTCTGAACCACAATCCGGGCCACTACATCTTTGTCTATCTCCACCTCATTCACTCCTGTATCATCCAGCCTATCAACCAATTCCAGCGAATTCGACAAGGTTTGAGTACAGATATAATCCTGATGGTTTATTACAGCATCATTGTATTCTACGTGTTTTTCAATAACCAGGTTTATGCGGTCTGTCACTTCAAAATTGCTTTCTTTGCGCAGATTCTGAACTTTATTGATGAATTCCCTGGCAATCCCTTCCTGTTTTAACTCTTCGGTTACGTTAATATCTAATGCAAGAGTCATCTGTCCTTCGGTAGCAATTGTCAATCCGGGAATATCCTCGGTTTGAATTTCTACGTCCTCAAGGGTAATGGTTATTTTTTCTTTACCAGCTGATATAATGCACTCTCCTGTATTTTCAAGGCTAGCGATATCACTTTGTTCCAATTGATTTACAGCACCTGCAATTTGTTTCATCAACTTCCCGTATTTAGGGCCAAGTGCTTTAAAGTTTGGTTTTATTTTCTTTTTAATTACACCTGAAGTATCCGTCAGAAACTCAACCTTTTTTACATTAACTTCTGCCAGGATAATATTTGAGACGGCTTCAAACTGTTCCTTAAAATGAGGATTTAAAACGGGAACTATAATCTTGGAAAGTGGTTGACGTACTTTCAGTTTTTCCTTCCTTCTTAATGCAAGAACCATTGAAGAGGCCTTTTGTGCTATTGCCATTTTTTCTTCCAGATCCTTGTCAATTAAACTCTCTTCAAACTTAGGAAAATCAACCAGGTGAACACTTTGGTCCGTTTCTTTACCGGTCGCTTTATTCAAGTCAGCATAAAGTAAATCGGCATAAAACGGGGCGATTGGTGCCATCAATTTAGCCACGACTTCCAGACAAGTATAAAGTGTTTGATAAGCTGATATTTTATCTTTTGAATACTCTCCACCCCAATAACGCTTACGACTTAATCGAACAAACCAGTTACTCAGGTTTTCGGTTACAAATTCAGAAATTGCACGACCCGCCCGGGTTGGTTCGTAGTTTTCATAACCATCACCTACCTCTTTTATAAGTGAATTTAATAGTGATATTATCCAACGATCAAGTTCAGGTCGTTGTTCTACCGGAATTTCTTCATCAGAATAATTAAATCCATCAACATTGGCGTAAAGAGCAAAGAAATTATAGGTATTATATAGTGTCCCAAAAAACTTTCGTTTTACCTCTTCCACGCCTGCAATGTCAAACTTCAGGTTATCCCATGGTTGAGCATTTGTAATCATATACCAGCGCAGTGGATCGGAACCATATTTCTCAATAGTTTCAAACGGATCAACCGCATTTCCCAATCGTTTAGACATTTTATTTCCCTTACTATCAAGGATCAATCCGTTGGAGATAATATTTCTGAATGAAACAGATTCATCGATCATAGTTGCAATTGCATGCAACGTAAAAAACCACCCACGTGTCTGATCCACTCCTTCTGCAATAAAATCAGCAGGAAAAACCTCTGCAAAATTTTCTTTCCATTCAAATGGATAGTGACGCTGTGCATAAGGCATAGCACCCGAATCGAACCACACGTCAATAAGGTCAGGTTCGCGAAACATCTTTTGTCCGGTAGGTGAAACCAAAACGATCTTATCTACATATGGTTTATGCAAATCTGCTTTATCGTAATTTTCTTTTGAATTGTCTCCAGCCTTAAACCCCTCGTATGGATTTTCGGTCATAAATCCGACTTCCATTGCCTTTTCAATTTCGGCCATCAGCTCTTCAACTGAACCAATACAGATTTCTTCTGAGTCATCCTCAGTGCGCCAGATTGGAAGAGGTGTCCCCCAAAAACGAGAACGGCTTAAGTTCCAGTCAACGAGATTTTCCAGCCAGTTTCCAAAACGACCGATTCCCGTTGATTGCGGTTTCCAGTTAATGGTATTATTCAGTTCAACCATTTTGTTTTTTACAGCGGTTGATTTAATAAACCAGGAATCAAGTGGATAATAGAGCACAGGTTTATCTGTTCGCCAGCAATGAGGATAACTGTGAACATGCTTTTCGATTTTAAAAGCTTTGTTCTCCTGTTTAAGCATCACTGCGATATCAATATCCACAGTTGGAGCATCATCATCCGGTTTGTCATCGTATTCATTTTTGACTGAACGACCTGCAAAATCATGGTATTTTTCTTCATTTACATACTGTTCTACAAAGTTTTTGCTCAGGTCTCTCGTTGGGAAAAATCGTCCCTTTTTATCTACGAGTGCCTGAGTTTTACCTTCGACATCTTCAACTATAAGTGGAGAAATTCCGTTTTGTTTTGCCACCCGGTCATCATCGGCACCAAAAGTTGGTGCAATGTGTACAATACCTGTTCCATCTTCGATAGTAACAAAATCACCCGTGATTACTTCAAAAGCTTTTCCTTTGGGTCTTACCCATTCGATCAGTTGTTCGTACTGCACGCCGGCAAGTTCCTTCCCTGAATATTCACCTAGAATTTTGAATGGTATCTTTTTATCTCCGGGTTTATATTCTTCAAACGGTAATTCGGCATTTATGGAATTAAAATAGACCGGAAATAAGTCTTTTGCCAAAATTACTGTTATTGGTAATCCTGTATATGGATTAAACGTTTTTACTTTCACATATTTGATTCCAGGCCCAACACAAAGCGCTGTGTTCGATGGTAAGGTCCATGGAGTGGTCGTCCAGGCCAGAAAATATAAATCAGCTTCAACACCCTCAAAAAGAGACTCTGATTTTTCATTTCTGATTGCTTTAAACTGAGCTATTGCTGTTGTATCTTTTACATCGCGATAACAACCCGGCTGGTTTAATTCATGAGAACTCAAGCCAGTTCCCGCTGCGGGAGAATACGGCTGTATAGTATATCCTTTATACAACAATCCTTTATTATAGATCTGTTTCAACAACCACCAAACGGTTTCAATGTAACGGTTATCGAAAGTAACATATGGGTCATCCATATTTACCCAATATCCCATTTTGCGGGTAAGTTCTTCCCACTCACGGGTATATTTCATTACCTCTTTACGGCAAGCTTCATTATACTCTTCAACAGTAATCTTTTTTCCAATATCTTCTTTGGTAATGTTCAGGGCTTTTTCCACACTTAACTCCACAGGTAAACCATGTGTGTCCCATCCGGCTTTACGGTGAACACGAAATCCTTTCATGGTTTTATAGCGACAGAAAATATCTTTTATGGCACGTGCCATAACATGGTGTATACCCGGCATTCCGTTAGCCGATGGCGGGCCTTCATAGAATACAAAAGTTTCGTGTCCTTCGCGGGTAGAAATACTTTTATGAAAAGTATCATTTTCCTCCCACCTTTTTAACACTACTTTGTTTATCCGGGATAAATCTAACTGTTTGTATTCCTGAAACTTATTAGTCATAAGAAAATCCTCTAATCTGCTGATTTTAAAAAACATGCAAATATAGAAAATTTTATGGTGCGACAACGGAGTTTGGGGAACAAAAGAAGTTATGGTTTGTAAGTGTCCGGATTATTTAAGATCAAATCGAAATCGCGGTCTTTATGAATGATATTTGCCGGTTTTTTTAATGCATACAAGGCAATTAAACAATCATTGCTTTTACCAATGTTAATTCCTTTTTTTCTTAAGTGTCTATAAATGGAGGCAGCTCCAATTGCGGCTTCAATTGGATTATCATTTAAAATATTAAACACCAACAATGACTCTTTGATTTGAACAAATTGTTTGGCATTACTAATGCTCTGAAGTATTTCCTGAATAATAGTTGGGCAAAAATATTGGGGTAAATCTTCATCTATATAGTTGGTAAGAAGATCAGTTTGATCTGACTTCACGCCTAAAAAGAAATCAACCCAAATGCTTGTATCGAAAAGAATTTTTTTATTCATACTTTTCTCCTATCATCCAAATCTCCTTCCCATTTAACTTTACCTTTCTTTTTTAGAAGTTTCTTTCTTTTTTATCCTGAATGGTTTTTTTCAACGAAAAGTTTACAGCTTCTTTTACTGATTTCAATTTATATTCGGCCATTACTTCCTGAATAAAAGTCATATCAATTTCAACATTTATCCTTTTATACATAATTGTATTTTATACACAAAAAAATCATTTTCTTACACACATATATTTTCTTATACCCCTTAACCTTATGGCGGAACTTTTCTAAAAAATAATGATATTGAGACTTGAACTTCGCTCAGTCTGACGATCACAGTGAATCCCGAGTAATCGGAAAACTGTGGTTCACATAGTTGTAGATTAATTCCGCTAACGAGTATCCTTTATACAGTTTTGAGTTTTTTTAGAAAGACGATCTCAGGTAATTTTCTCTGCCACGCATTAGATCAACAGAATTAGTAGAATTACTATTACTGAATTGTGCATTTTAGATTATTTTTGGTAATTGATTTCAACATAACCTGATTTTAACAAAAATCTAAATTATACTTCAAAATGAAACAACTAAATCTAAGTCTATCGATTATCTTGATTGCCACTGTGTTGTTCGGATGCGAAACAAAACAAGAAGAGCCCAAACCTCCTAATATTTTATTTGCTATTGCTGATGATGCTTCTTGGAAACACTGGGGTGCCTACGGATGTAATTGGGTAAAAACACCCGGTTTCGACAGGGTTGCAAAAAATGGTATACTGTTTACAAATGCGTATACACCGAATGCGAAATGCGCCCCATCAAGAGCATGTATACTTACCGGCAGAAACAGCTGGCAATTGGAAGAAGCTGCCAACCATTCTCCTGATTTCCCGGCTAAATTTAAAACCTATGCCGAAGTGTTGGGAGAAAACGGTTATTGGGTTGGAAGTGTTGCCAAAGGTTGGGCACCAGGCAATCCCGGTGAAATCAATGGAAAAAGACGACAATTAACCGGTCCTAAATTTGATGAGTTTAAAACCAATCCTCCGGCCAAACATATTTCAAATAATGATTATGCTAAAAATTTTGAGGCATTTCTGGAAGCCCGGCCGGAAGGACAACCGTTTTGTTTCTGGTATGGGAGCATTGAACCACACCGTCGATACGAATTTGAGGCAGGAATAAAATACGGAGGAAAAACAACCGATGAAATTGATGAAGTACCCACATTCTGGCCTGATGTTGATACCGTAAGAAAAGACTTGCTGGACTACGCTTTTGAAATTGAATATTTCGATAACCACCTTCAAAAAATGCTAAATAAACTGGATGAGATTGGAGAACTTGAAAATACCTTAGTTATCGTAACTGCCGATAATGGGATGCCATTTCCACGTATTAAAGGACAGGTTTATGAATATTCAAACCATTTACCTCTGGCAGTTATGTGGCCAAACGGAATAAAAAATCCGGGTCGTGTGGTTGATGACTTTGTGAATTTTATTGACTTTACACCTACTTATCTGGAAATTGCCGGATTAAAAGCAGAAGCAGTCGGTATGCAACCTGTAACAGGAAACAGTTTAACAGATATTTTTAATTCAGAGAAAGAAGGCAATGTAATTCCTGAGCGCAACTTTGTTCTGGTTGGAAAAGAACGTCACGATGTTGGCAGACCCGATGATCAGGGATATCCGGTAAGAGGAATTTTAACAGACGGTTACCTTTATTTACGCAATTTTAAACCTGACCGCTGGCCCAAGGGGAATCCTGAAACCGGCTATCTAAACTGTGATGGCAGCCCAACCAAAACTTATATTTTAGATACCCGCAGAAAAAAAGGTAATCTGGAATACTGGCAACTAAACTTTGGGAAACGTGTTGCTGAGGAACTATACCATATAGAAAAAGATCCATTTTGCATGAATAATCTTGCCGAAAACACAAGTCTTGCTGAAAAAAAAGCAGAAATGATTGATGAAATGACACAGAAGTTTACAGAACAAGGTGATCCGCGGATTTTGGGGAATGGAGATATTTTTGATAATTATAAATATTCAGGAGCTGTTCAAAACTATTATAATCGCTACATGAGTGGTGAAAAAGTAAAAGCCGGTTGGGTGAATCCAACTGATTATGATTCGGATTTGATTGGAGAATAGTATACAGAGATTAAAAATACAGAATGAGGGACTCACTCAAATTGAGTCTCTTATTCATTTTCTGACTTACAGCAATTGGCTCCAATACAGGTAACCAAAAAAAAAATGAAGGAATAAAAATTTCGAGACTTTACGAGATAGTGCTTTAATGCCAGATTTCAAATTCCGTTTATCCGTTTTTTAGTTGATTAGTTTTTGATATGAACTCTCTAACCCTCACTTCATCCACTTCATTCTCCCAGTTACCATCTTTTTTAAAAGAGGAACCTACAATAAATCCATCCGCGAAATCCCAGAATTCATTAAGATTGTCAACGTTTATTCCTGAACCAATCAATACAGGAATTTCCACTGCTTGCTTCACTAATTTAACCTCATTAACAGAAGCTTTGCCTCCTGTTGTATTTCCGGTTACAATTACACCGTCTGCCAGAAAGAATTCGGCGGCTCTGGCCGTTTCGGTAATCGAAATGTCATTTGAAATGTTGTGTGAGGAGTGCTTCTTTTTGACATCTGTAAAAACCTGAATATGATCCGCACCAATCATTTTCCGGTAGCGTAAAAGTTCACCTGCATCGCTATTCATCATTCCTTCATCTGCGAGATGTCCAAATACAAAACCTTCAGCACGAATAAATTCATATCGCGATGCCAAAGCAACGGCCAACGCTTCTTTATTTGCACCGGCCAGTATCTGAATTCCCAGTGGTAATGAAACTTCTTCTCTCAGTTTACACGCTACAGCAGTCATTGACGCGACCACCCCGGGGCCAACATTACGATTGAGATAGGGACGATCGTGCATATTTTCAATCATAATTGCATCAACTCCCTCACCTTCCAGAATTTTTGCTTCTGAAACCGCATTTGAAATTATAGTTTCGATTTTTTGTTTATGATTAGGAGTGCCGGGCAGAGCCCCGACATGTACCATCCCAATTATACTTTTATTTAACGTGAATTCGGGATAAGTTATCGTCACAGCTTTAGAAAATTTTTTCATAGACAATTCAAATTTTTGCGGGACTATCGGGATAATCCAAGAAAATTTGCAGCAGGATGTGAGAATATTTTCAAAGCCTGAACAAGGAAAGTCCTTAACACACCATCTTTGAATTAAAAAGTTTTTAAAATAAAACATTATTCTTGCATCTTTTTAATTCAAATCTGATACACTAATGACTTTCTGTGATTGATATCTTATCCCGAAATCACGTTATTAAGTTTCAAAGTTAGATCTTTAGTTCCTGGTTAAAGTTAATATGATTCCTTAAGAAATCAATGAACGATTTTAAAAAGTTGGAAATTCACTTCAGCAGTAAAATAAAACCTAATGCTAAAACCGTAAGGTCAAAAAACAAAAAACCGCATCCTTTTCAGGAAACGGTTTGAAATATTTTTAATGATTCTGTCTTTAATAAAATTTAGATCGTTTATCGACTATCTCAACAGCGTTTTGGTGTGCTTCAAAAGCTTGTGAACTTGCCCTGAAACCTAAGCTTTGAGCCAAACTTGATTGTTCAGCACTCACATCTTCCACTGCTCCCTCATCAACTGAAGTAACCTTAACAATATATACGCCGTTATTTCCTGATATTGCATTAGATACTTTATCAACATCCAGGTTGGTAACCGTTCCGATAACTGCTGGTTCTAATCCAACCCCTGGAATTGAGTAAGCAGTAAAATCAATACTTGAGGCATTTTGTACAGTTGCATCAAGTTCAGCAGCTATAGCCTCCATGTCCGTCTTTCCTGCTAAAGCTGCATTAGCTTTTTCAACCAGCATTTCAGCCTTTTTTTCTTTAACAACAGCGAGTTCTACTCTTTCACGAACTTCCTCAAATGTGGCAACTCCTTCTTCGGTTGCTTCTGTCAATACAGCAATTACAAAATTGTCTCCCAATTCAAAGATTGGTGACTCTTGTTGACTCATAATAATATCTCCAACTTTTGCTTCATAAGCTGCTCTGATCAATAATCTGGCATTTTCCAAACCTGCAACCTGGCGATCATTTTCACGAACTGAAGCAACACGTTTACTTAAATTTTGTTCTTTTACAGCTTCCTGAAATTCTTCACCGGATCTGTTTTCTCCTGCGAATTTACTGGCCTGTGCATAAGTATCCTGATAAGTTTTGGTGCTTGGTTCGACTATGCGCA
>Ga0272443_10007456_pt1 | contig 10432 bp, 7 predicted proteins | sample SSMAcet12_FD_193581 | JGI IMG/M metagenome (GOLD analysis project Ga0272443, IMG submission 193581) | Marine sediment archaeal communities from Little Sippewissett salt marsh, Falmouth, MA, United States - SSM-Acet-12 | ecosystem: Environmental > Aquatic > Marine > Wetlands > Sediment ... | reverse complement strand
GGTTTGGTCTGAATCATGTTACTTAAAATACTTTCACCTTTTTCGAAAATTACTGCAAGACGCTCGTTTTTCTCTTTGCCGACTGATTTTTTGCTTTCAATAACAATCTCCTGCAGAATTCCATCGATAGTGCGCCAAGACTCAATCCATTCGGCACTAACAAATTCTGTCGAATACAAATCGGCCTCGATAATTTCATAATAATCAGGCCAGCCAGAGATTCCTTCCCTTCGGGATTCTTTGAATTTTTCATCATATATCTCGCGCATTTTCGCATTCAAAGAAACAAGTATTAAATTTCCTTTTTGTTGATGAACCACCCTTGTGTGATAACCTATTCCCGCTTCTTGACCACTATCGGTTATATTACTAATCAACGGCTCGAATTTAGCCGCTAAATCTTCACTTAAACAAAATGGTGGTGTGGCCATCACGCCTACCATACCCAAATATACTATTTGACGTTGAAGCCATACTTTGCCATCAACTCTACGTAAAATACAATCCTCAAACGATCTTTCTTTTAGAGTGTCCTTATTCTCAGATGCTACACTTCCAGCAGATAATACAGCAATCAGGAATATCAAAAGATAATTTCTGCCTACCATAACGGCTCCTTTCTTAATTTCACCGAATTGCGGCGATGGACAGCTACAATTTCATCGCTAAGCAATGCCAGATTCGATTTATCATCTGTTAATAGAACAGAATTCTTCATGTCGATTTCACAGAACTCATCACCTGTGAATCCGTAATTGTTCAACTCGTAACGTTGAATATTTCCTAAATCTAAAGCAGTGCTGCTCGCAAAAACAAATACATGCTGAAGTTCATTAGCAATACCACTTTGTATTGAAGTTATAAATGGAAATATTTCCTGGATTGTTCGCGTAATTGCCTGAATTGCGGAATGCTCCGGATAACCGATAAGCCGTACTGCAAAAATACCATTTGTGTTTAGATGTTTGTTAACCAGTTCGAAGAATTCTTTCGTATATAAATGCTCAGGAACGGTTCCTCCCAAAAACGCATCTAAGATTATTGTGTCATATTGTTGCTTATCCCGTAAAAGAAAAGCACGTCCATCTGCAATATTGATTTCAGTCCCCATGTCGAAATACTTTTCGCCTAATTCAATTACAACCGGATCTATCTCTACGCCCTGTATATCAATTCCATAAAGACTCAGTGCCCTGCTATGCAATCCCGCTCCGACTCCGATGAGTAATCCAGTCTTAGCATTCGGTCTAAAATATGGAATCAATTCAATAAAGTCACGACCACGAATAAGCGTTCCTTTAACAATTCCAAAAGGTAAAGCAGGTTGAACTGTTTGAAAAATGCCGTTGCATACGAGAGCAAGTGTTCCATTATGTTCTAAGATTTCCAAACGGCCATATAAACTTTCAACTTCTTCCAAAATACTCATTTCTCCTGATGGCTTTTTTGAAGGATTGACAATCCATTCTGACGAAATGTATAGCAAACCGAAGAATATTACCACAAGAACAACTATCCACTTACTTGCAGAACCAAATACAACAGCAGCAATTATAAAGGTTCCTAATGCTAAGACTAATAGTGTCTTTGATAATCCTAAATATGGTATAAAAAACAGACCGGTTATAGCTGTCCCTATTATTCCACCGATAGTACCTGCTGCCATCAAGCCTCCAACTACAGTACCGGCACGAGTCACTGTGCCAACCATAAGTCGGGCCAAAACAGGTTGAATCGCACCTAACAAAATAAGAGGAACAAACATAATAAAAATCCCGGAACATAATGCTCCGGTCACAAGCGACATACTTCCAAATACTATTGGTATATAACCCCCGAAAATCCGAACAAAAACAAGAGAAACCGCAGCAAGAAATAATATTATAGCTATCGTTATCACCGATGGACGAATATCAATGACTTTGCCGCCGAGCCAATAACCGACGGCTAAAGCAGCAAGTGATACTGTAATAGCTATCGTCCAAATTTGAATTCCCATCCCGAAGAACGGCGTTAATAAACGTACCCCTACTAATTCAAATGCCATAACCGCAGCGCCTGCCCAAAAAGACACTGCTATAAAAGAAAGATTTATTCCCCGATAGTTCTCCTTTGGATTATCTTCCTGATTATCCACTTCCGCGTTTCCTCTTTAGTTCCAGCTTTTAATCACAAAACGAAAACTATATCAAATCTAACTTGTCGTCAATGATTCAATTCGCTGTCTATTTTCTAAGCCATTCAACAAATTTTGTCAGGCCGGTTTGAATTTCGGTCCTGGGATTATAGCCGAGCTCCTTTTCCGCCCTGCTCACGTCGGCGTAAGTACGTTCGACGTCACCCGGCTGCACTGGAAGATATTGCCTGACAGCTTTTTTTCCAAGGGCATTTTCTATCGCTGCAACTAAATCATTGACTGTAACCGGCCTTGATTCACCGAGGTTGTAAATATTATAGCCGTTACATTTTTCAATAGCCGCTATTGTTCCGTCAATTATATCGTCGATGTATGTAAAATCCCGCATCATCGAACCGTCACCATAAATGGGTATAGGTTTATCCTGCTCAATTAATTTTGCGAATTTATGTATAGCAAGGTCCGGTCTTTGACGCGGCCCATAAACCGTGAAAAAACGAAGACATGTAATAGAGATATTATATAAATGATGATAGGTATGACAAAAAAGCTCCCCAGCTTTTTTTGTTGCAGCATAAGGCGAAATTGGAAAATCAACATTGTCATCTTCCGAGAAAGGGACTTTTTTGTTGTTGCCGTAAACACTCGAACTTGAAGCGAAAATAAACTTTTCAATGTTATATTTTTTCGCCGCCTCAAGTAAAACCATCGTTCCGTTCATATTGACATCGCAGTAGTAAAGGGGATTTTCTATTGATGGACGAACGCCGGCACATGCAGCTAAATGGATAATTATTTCTATTCCATCACTTACAGCTTTATCCATAGAGGAACTGTCACGAATATCCGCTTCTATAAGCTGGAAATTTTTATTTTCAAGACTAACGCTGATGTTTCGTCGTTTTATCTGAGGATCGTAAAAATCGTTAAAATTATCGACACCAACAACAGTTACGCCGTCCTTTAGTAATCGCTCACTCAGATGTGAACCGATAAAACCCGCTGCTCCTGTTATTAATGCTTTCATGCTTTTACGCTATCCTGAATAGAGATGCATTTTATTTTGACTAAGGTCTAACAGATGCCCTTCCTATACTATGATATTCGATTCCTGCTTTTTTAACTACATCAGGATTGTAGAGATTTCTCCCGTCGAAGATAACCGGCTTTTTAAGTTTTGCGGTGATAGTTTCAAAGTTCGGATTTCGAAATTCCTGCCAATCCGTAAAAATAACAAGAGCATCAGCCTCATCAAGAGTATCATATCCGTTTGCAACTGTTTGGATTTTTCCATCTAATACTTTCATCGCCGAAGAAGCCGCTTCAGGATCATAAGCTGTTATCTTCATACCACAGTCAAGAAATTTTCTTATGCAGTTGACTGCCGGCGACTCTCTGACATCATCTGTTTTCGCCTTAAAGGCCAGTCCCCAAACAGCTAATTTTATCTGTTCCTGCCTATCTGCAAAATAATCAATTACGCGCTTCGCAAAACGCTCCTGCTGATGAACATTTACCTGCTGCACGGATTTTGCTATTGTCATCTCGATACCCTGTTCAGAACCGGTATGAACGAGAGCTTTAATATCCTTTGGAAAACATGCTCCGCCATAACCAACACCGGGAAACAAAAACGCCGAGCCAATTCTCGAATCACTTCCGAGCCCCCTTCTGACCTGCTCGATATCGGCGCCGATTTTTTCACACAATCCGGAAATTTCATTCATAAAAGAAATTCTCGTCGCCAGCATTGTGTTAGCCGCATATTTTGCCATCTCGGCAGAAATTGGATCCATAAATAATATCCTGCTGCTTTTACGCATAAACGGACTGTACAACTGCTGCATTAATTCACGAACAGGGGGATTATTCGTTCCAATAATTATCCTGTCAGGACTCATGCAATCCTCAACGGCGGCGCCTTCCTTCAAAAATTCAGGATTGCTTACATAATCAAATTGTGTTGAAGTTATGGAACTTATAATATCGATTACTTTTTTAGATGTTCCGGGCGGGACAGTGCTTTTGGTCGCTATAATTCTGTATTCATTGAGATTTTCTGCAATACCTTTGGCAACAGAAAAAATCGCCGATAAATCGGAGGAACCATCTTCCGCCGAGGGAGTACCGACGGCGAGAAATATTATGAGTGAATTATCCACTCCATATTTCAAATCAGTGGTAAAATGCAGTCGTCCGAGCTTTTCGTTACGTTTTACAATCTCAGTCAAACCCGGCTCATAAATCGGAATGACACCATTTTTCAAGCCTTCGATTTTATCATTATCGTTATCCACGCATATAACATTATTACCTGCTTCTGCCAAACATGCGGCTGTCACTAATCCTACGTAGCCGACTCCCGTAACACATATCTGCATTTCACAGTCTCCTTGTATAAAATACCCGGGCCAAGTCTTTCAAATAAAATAACAAAAGAATATTTTACTGTTCCACAGGTTCTATTAAATCGATATCTATTTCGACACTTGCAGCCTGACCGAGCATATCAACCTGTAAAACCAATCGCGCCATTCCTTTGGCTTTTACGACAATACCCTGTACACCGAATAACGGCCCTGCGATAACCCTGCATTTCTGGCCCTTTTTAATATATTTATGCGGCGTCACCGGGGCGCCGGCCTGAAGAACACGTTCAATCTGCTCTAATTCACAGAGAAATTTTTCCTGATCCTTTACCTCAATCATGTTCGCAACACGATTGGTCTTCAGCAATTCGGTTCGTTGACTTTCATTCCCGCAAAAAAACAAATAACCTCCAAACAAAGGCAAAAGTGACTTTATAGTCCTTCGACTGCTGCGTCGAACTTTCCAGGCCATTGGAAGAAAATAACTTATATTTTTGCTGATTAAATCATGTGCCAGAGCTTTTTCGTTTCTGCTTTTTGTATGAGCGACCCACCATTCACCGACAAACTCGCGGATTGAATCTACTTCGGGCCATATAATCGGAGGATTTTCACTTACATTTAACAATTTTAGCTACCTAATTTCCCTGATAAAATTTCAATATAGTTCTCGCAACATATTCAATTTGCTCGGATGACAGCTCCGGATAAATCGGCAGTGACAATACCTCATTGCACAACTTTTCTGTAACCGGTAAATCACCCTGTCCATAACCAAGCTCACTAAAGCAATCCTGCAAATGCAGGGGCTTGGGATAAAATATAGCCGAACCTATCTGGTTCTCAGAAAGGTATTTCTGCAAGTTGTCTCTGTCCGGAACAGCTATCGTATACTGGTGATAGGTACATATATTATTCGAACTAATTTTCGGTGTCGTGACAGGTGAATCACAGAAGAAATCATTATATAGAGCAGCGTTTTGTCTGCGTTTTTCATTCCATTGATCAAGATATTTCAGTTTAACATTAAGAACAGCCGCCTGAATAGCATCAAGACGGAAGTTGCCTCCCACCATATTGTAGAAATATCTCGGCTTCTGGCCGTGGTCACGAAGAATCCTGAGTTTTTCTGCAAGAGCTTCTTTACTTGTCGTAACCAAACCTCCATCTCCAAAAGCACCGAGATTTTTTGTCGGGTAAAATGAAAAGCAGCCGAAATCGCCAAAGTTGCCGCACATCGTACCATCCTGACTTGCACCGATTCCCTGAGCGGCATCTTCAATAACTGCAAGGTTATGACGCTGCGCTATTTCAGTTATTGGTTTCATTTGAGCCGCCTGGCCATACAAGTGGACCGGGATAATAGCCTTGGTTTTATCAGTGATTTTTTCTTCTATCAGGTTCGGATCGATATTGTAAGAATCCGGCTCAATATCTACAAAGACAGGTTTTGCGCCCACCCTGATAATGGAACCGGCGGTAGCAAAGAATGAAAAAGGTGTAGTAATAACTTCATCGCCCTGCCGGATATCCAGAGCCATTAAACTGACCAATAGTGCATCAGTTCCGCTGGATACTCCGACTGCGTATTTACAGCCGCAGTATGCAGCGATTTTCTGCTCGAACTCGGCTACCGCAGGACCAAGGGCAAAATATTGACTCTCGCAAACATCGCTTATTGCCTGCAAAATTTCGTTTTTAATAGTGGCATACTGTGCTTTTAAATCTAAAAGTGGAACCTGCATTGAAACTCCCATCTGAATTGCATCCTGCATATTCTAATTCTCCTTTGCGGATTTTTTTACAAGTACCGCCTGATAAACTACCCAAAACCATAAGTTTATGATGATAAGGCAAAATTGTCAAAAGAATTGATGAAAATGTTTTCCTATTTTTGCATGGCTGAAATTTATATGTTGACTATTTCCTAATTTCATTTAAATAATTAGTTATTAAATCCAGTGAATTGGAGCAGAAAATTGAAAAAGACTAATAATCTGAATATATTGTTCACCTGTATCGGCAGACGTGTATCCCTGCTTGAAAGTTTTCGCAAAGCAGCCGGAGACCTGAATTTAAAAGCACGCTTTTTCGGTACAGATACAACGGAATTAAGCCCTGCTTTGCAGTTATGCGACAAGAAATTTTTAGTCAAACCAATAACTCACTTCGGATATATAAAGCAATTGCTGTCCATAGTTAAAACCAATAAAGTAAAACTTATCGTACCGACGATAGACCCGGACCTGAAACTCTTGGCAGAGAATAACTCGAAATTTGCTGCTATGAATTGCCGCGTACTTGTATCCCCGGAAGAAGTAATCAATATTTGTCAGGATAAAAGAAAGACATATCGCTTCCTGAATAAGAACTGCTTCGATACTGCCGATACAATGAGTATCAGCACTGCTTTATCAAAGAAAAAACTCAACTGGCCATGTTTTCTGAAACCATGGGACGGCTCTGCCGGCAAAGGAAGCGTTATAGTCAATAACAGAAAGGAATTATTGTTCTATTCCAAAAAAACTCCCAACGTTATATGCCAGGAATTTGTTAAAGGAACCGAATACACCTGTGATATCTATCTTGATTTCGATATGAAGGTTCGGTGCGTTGTTCCGAGAAAGCGCATCGAAGTCAGAGCCGGCGAAGTAAGCAAAGGGCAGATTGTAAAAAATTCATATATCATGGATAGAGCTGCGAAAGTTATCGAAACTCTTGGCGCCGGTCCGGGTGTAATAACGCTGCAATTATTCCTGACAGGGAAAAACAAGATAAAATTCATTGAAATAAATCCAAGGTTCGGAGGCGGCGCGCCGTTATCTATTAAAGCAGGAGCAAATTTCCCGAAATGGATATTACAGGAATTAGTCGGGAAAAAAACAAAAATAAAATTCGATGGTTTTTCGGATAATATTGTAATGTTACGTTACGACAGCGAAGTCTGGATCGATAATTTGAAAAAATAATTTTCACAAAGAGGAACGTTCATAATGAAAAAAATAAAATTACTGCTTATTTCATGGGCACTCTGTTTATGTCTCTGCTCGGAATCTTTTGCACAAGAATATGAATTAAGCTCATTCAACGAAAATATACAATTAAAAATCAATATCAACAAACAGATAGAATATTCGGTAACTCACAACTCCAAACTGATTCTATCTCCTTCGCCCATATCACTTCAAATTGGCCAGGATTCGATGCTCGGGAAAAATCCTAAAGTAATCAATGTCGAACGTAAAAAAGTGGATGAGGTTATTACGCCCCCTGTTAAAATCAAGAGTAGTGAAATTCCAGATCAATACAATGAAATAAAAATTGATTTCGAGGGAGGTTATTTCCTGATTTTTCGTGCATATAATGATGGTGTTGCTTACAGGTTTGTAACTGATATAAATAAAGAAATAGAGGTTACTATAGAAGAAGTTCAATTTAACTTCCCCGAAAATCATTCAATCTATTTCCCGGAAGAGGACAGCTTCATTACGCATTCCGAACGCTTATACAAATATTTGAAGCTCAATCAAATATCAGATAGTAATATGTGCTCTTTGCCTACTCTGATAGATATAAGCAACGGCCCAAAAGTCCTGATTACCGAAGCAGATTTGAAGGACTATCCCGGATTATATCTTAGAGGTAACAGCAACCAGAGCCTGACGGGACTCTTTCCAGCTTATGTCTTAGAAGACAAAATGAGCGATGATCGCAACCCGGTAGTAACCAAACGAGCCGACTATATTGCCAAAACAAACGGCAAGCGCAGCTACCCATGGCGTACTTTAATTATCGCTGAAAAGGATGGCGACCTTATCAAAAGTCAGATGGTTTATAAACTCGCCGGTCCATGTAAAATTGAAGATACTTCCTGGATTAAGCCGGGCAAGATCGCCTGGGACTGGTGGAACGCCAATAATATATACGGCGTCGATTTCAAATCCGGCGTAAATACCGAAACGTATAAATACTATATCGATTTCGCTTCCAAATACGGCATAGAATATATTATTCTCGACGAGGGCTGGTATGTGCTCGGTGACTTGCTTGACGCCGTTGATGATATGGATATTGAGGAATTGTTCAGATATGCAAAAAGCAAGAACGTTAAAATTATCCCGTGGGTAATCTGGAAAACACTGGATGACCAGTTGCCGCAAGCTATGGAACAGTTTGAAAAATGGGGAGCAGCAGGACTCAAAGTCGATTTCATGCAGAGAGACGACCAGTGGATGGTTAATTATTACTATAAAATAGCTGCTGAAACCGCCAAACGCAAAATGCTCGTGGATTTCCACGGAGCATATAAGCCAACAGGCCTGCAAAGAGAATTTCCGAATTTCATTACAAATGAAGGTGTCCAGGGAAACGAACACAGCAAATGGAGCGACACTGAAACACCTGAACACAACGTTACTATTCCGTTTATAAGAATGGCAGCCGGCCCGATGGATTATACACCGGGAGCAATGATAAATGCCCAGCAAAGAAATTTCAACGATGTATTCGAGAGGCCGATGAGTATGGGCACCCGCTGTCATCAATTAGCGATGTATGTTGTTTTTGAAAGCCCGCTGCAGATGCTATGTGACAGCCCCTCAAATTATCTTAAAGAACCTGAGTGCATGGAATTTTTATCCAAAGTTCCGACCGTATGGGATCAGACAAAAGTCCTTGATGCTAAAGTCGGCGATTATGTCATCATTGCTCGCAGGAACGAAGATAAATGGTACATTGGTGCAATGACCGACTGGACAGCAAGAGAATTCACGATTGATTTATCCTTTTTAAGCCCAGGTCAGCATACTATGAAATTATACAGGGACGGAGTAAACGCCGACCGATATGCGAGTGATTACAAAATGGAAACTATCAAAATTACAGCTAATGATAAACTCGAAATCAAACTGGCTCAAGGAGGCGGCTTCGCGGCAATTATCGATTAGCCAGCATAAAAAAATCAATCGTTTCCCTGAGAGACTCTCTGAAGGTTTTTTAAGAAATCATCCGGTATTCGATGCCCCTGAGCCTCGATTTTATAAACATCCTCCCATGTTTCATCATATCGGCCAAGGGCAAAATATATAATTGAGCGGTTAAAATAGGCTTCAACGCATTCAGGTTCAATCTCAATTACCTGTGAAAAATCTGAAATTGCTTTTTCGTATTCTTGGGTTTTTATATAAATTTCTCCACGATTCATATATCCATCTTTAAAATCAGGAGTAATTTCAATAACTTTTGTAAAATCAGAAACTGCTTTATCAGTCTGCCCCAGTACAAAATAGTAAACAAGACCTCTATTATAATAAGCCATAGCGAATTGCGGATTTCTCCGAACAGCCCTGCCGAAATCTGCTATGGCTCTTTCATATTGCCCCTGAATCGCTGAAGTGATGCCGCGTTTGTAGTAATTTTCAGCATCCGTTGCATTTTTTTCGTTTATTTCCTCTTTTCCCTGCAGTTTGTCCTGCCACCGCAGTTTCGGAATATTCAGAGATTCCTGAAACTCTGACCGCCACTCGTATATTTGCTCCAAAAGAAGTTCTCTCGTTCCGGTTTCAAAAACAACTCCCGATGGCATATATCCGGTTCTTTGCAGAACTTCACAGCTAATCGGATTATTGATTTTTGCTGTGACATAAGGAATTGATTTAATCTTTCGTGCGTTTATAAAAGTTTCTTTATATCCGATAGTTTTTTTTAATACGATATCAAAGGGAAGGCCGGAGCGTGTTGTTACACCGATGATTATATGTATGAATCCAAAACCAATAATAATAAACACAGTAGCAAAGCATAAGGTGACAGAAGTCCGCTGATGCCATTGTTTTTTTCTCTTATATTTTTTTCCACAATGGGGACAACGTAACGCTTTATCACTGATTTGTTTTTCACATTTATTACATTCTACGAGTGCCATTTT
>Ga0272443_10007454_pt1 | contig 10435 bp, 15 predicted proteins | sample SSMAcet12_FD_193581 | JGI IMG/M metagenome (GOLD analysis project Ga0272443, IMG submission 193581) | Marine sediment archaeal communities from Little Sippewissett salt marsh, Falmouth, MA, United States - SSM-Acet-12 | ecosystem: Environmental > Aquatic > Marine > Wetlands > Sediment ... | reverse complement strand
AAGTGAGAAGGAATAAGAATTGCTGCCGCAGTCAAAAGAGAGATTAGCTTTGTTTTTGTTTTGATTCGCATTTTCTTAATTCATAAACATAAAGTTCTTCAAAAAATATTTTTTTTGTTGCAAGGATTTTCTTTTCATAACCGCTGAAATTTACTCCTCTTGTTAAACTTGAAATTAATAAAAATATTTTTGCTTTCTTATTTAGAAAAAGTTTGGAGCTTTTTAAGAATTTATTAATTATTTTGCTACCTTTTTTTCCTCCAGTTGTGGTTAATTTTGAGTCTTTTGGTTCTTTTTTATCTTCTGGAAGATAAGGAGGATTAAAAATAATTAAATCAAATTTTCCTTTTAGATTTGAGAATAGGTTTGATTTAATGACTTTAGATTTTGGGAAACTCTTTTTTAATTTTCTAATGACTCGGGGATTTATGTCTGCTAATGTTAAATTTTTTGAGTTTATCCCCTTATCTATTAAAGTCTGAGCTTGAATTCCAGAGCCAGAACCCATATCAAGAATTTTTAATTTATCACTAATTTTAATTTTTTTAAGTACATCTGTTAAAAGATAAGAATCTTCTGCTGGAGAATAAATTTGGGACATTTTTAATCTAAAAAATTATTAAGGAAATTAACTAAATCTTCTTTAAACAAAAAGACTGAAACTAAAATTCCTAAGAGAACTACAAGAATTATTACTAAAAGAATCGTTACCATATCTTTTTTTGGTTTTTCTTTTGGAATTTCATAATTTGAAACTACTTGTTTAGTTTTTGCTTGAGGAGAAGGTTTTTGCATAAATTGGGCAGGTAAAACTGATGCACTTGTTTTTTTAATTAATTTCTGAGAAGATTTGATTATTGGTTTTGCAATTGTTTGCGGTCTAAATCCATGAGTTTGCAAAATCCTAGCTGCCTCTTCAATTTCCTCTTTTTTATATCCTGCATTATAAAAGCTCTGCATAGCTTTCTGCAAGGTCTCTCCTCTTGAAAGGGCCAATTTCAGTCCTCCCACGAGATCACTTTTTGCCATAAAATATTAAAGAAGAATAGATTTAAAAATGTAGTTATATATTCAATGAAAATTAATTGAATGGTCGGAAACTTATTTCTCGTTTAAACATATCTTTCTAGCAATACTTCTTCTCAGCCCCCAGGTATTGGCCCATTTAGCATATGCATTCCATCCTTGAAAGCTTTCAAGAATCTTTTCTCTGGGCAATTCTCCTAGCTTGTACTTTCTAATTTTAAAAAGAATCTTTCTTATATTTCTTGTTCTTAACAATTTAAAATAGTAAAAATCTCTAAAACCAACAAAATCAATTCCCTTGCTTAGTGGGATTACTTTAGACTTATCAGGATGAAGTTCTAAATTTAATTCGCTGTCCAAAAATTTATCTATCTTCATTTTCCATTCTTTTAATTGTAATTTTGATTTGTGTAAAATCACAAAATCATCAACATATCTTAAATAATATTTTGCTTTTAATTTGTGTTTTACAAAATAATCTAGTTCATTAAGATAAACATTGGCAAAGAATTGTGATGTTAAATTGCCTAGGGGCATTCCTTTAATTTTATTATTAAAATTTTCTAATATTTGTCTGATTAACCAAATAACTTTTTCATCTTTTATTTTTCTCGAAATTATTTTTAGCAAAATACTGTGATTAACTTCTTGAAAATAATGTCTAATATCTGCTTTTAGGCAATAACCTTTAACCAGATTATTATTAAAAAGTCCTTTAGTCTTTCCGTTTTCAGTTACTTTCCTCTTGAATTTATCAAATCTTTTGAGGGCAAATAAATTTCCTTTGCCTTTTCGATTTGCACAAGAATCATAAATAAAACCCTTGTCAAAAATTGGTTCAATAACTCTAACTAATGCATGATGAACTATTCTATCTTTAAAATCAGACTTTGAAATTTTTCTAGTTTTTGGATCTCTCAGAATAAAATTCTGCAAAGGTTTTGGTTCATAAGTCTGATTCTTTAATTCTTCATGCAATTTAAGCAAATTTTCTATTAAATCTTTTTCAAATTCTATTACATAATCTTTTTTAGTTTTCCCTTTTCTAGCTTTTCTCCAAGCTAAAAATAAATTTCCAAATGAGATTATCTTCTCATACAAATTTTTGTAAGTTTTCATAAGCATAATTGCCTTAGTTTCTAGAGCCATTCCAAAAGCAAAACCGTTGTTGTTGTCGTTCCAGTTGTTGCCATTAACATGCAACCTATCATCATCAATGTTCCTATTGGAATTAAGACTGGCGACTGGATTATGTAGCACCATACTTTAAAGTAAAATCACCAATACTTCATATTTCAGTTAATCTCCAATTCACTTACTTAATGTTGCATTTGCATTTCATACTCCTAAGAGCATAAGCATGATGCGTGTGGCCCTAGAAAAGCATAAAATGCTCACTCTAAGGCAAAAAAGAAATCAAAAAAGTCTTTTAAAAGCTTTTCATGCAGAAGCACGGCGCAAGCGCCTACTTAGACACCCCAAAAGCAAAACCGCCGTAGTAGCTGCCGTCCCAGTCGTTGCCATAAACATACAACCCACCATCATCAATGTTCCACGTGGAATCAAGACTGGCGACTCTCTGTTCTGAATTTTCACCTTCATTAACATTAACACCAAAAGTCATTGGTTTGTACTTAAATTTAGAAGCAACTTCTCCTAATTTTTCTGCTCCCTTAATACCATAACTTGCAACAACATCTCCTTGTTTTGCTAATTCCTCTGGTTTATGCTCTCCTAAATCATAAGAATCTTTTGGAGCAAATCTAACACTTCCATCTTTACTAAACCTAATCCCTCCCCAACTAAGCTCCTTTGCTCCTTTAAGTTTTCTTTCAAGAACTTTAGTATCTAATTTTTCACTTAATCCTTTTGCTTCAGGATCAGAAACAACATAAAGTCCATTAGGGGTCCATAAGTTTCTATTAAAAACCCAAATCCACTTATTTTTCATTGTGTCTCTTACTTCTTGAAATTCTGGGGCTTGAACACCTGAACAATAAGAAGCATGGATTAATGAAGCAGTATAATCTCCGTTAGGCAATTCTAAGTTTCTTGCTTTAAGACCTCTTCCAACTGTTTGATAATTATGAGGGCCTTGACTAGGATGAATAAAAGCTATTTCTCCAGCTTCATGTGGAACAATAATTCTTGTTGTTCCTCTTTCAATTCTTGGTAAATTATCTCTTGTCATTTTCTTAATTTTTTTTCGCGTCGCTACGCGAATTATCTAACACCCCAAAAGCAAAACCGCCGTCGCCGCCCCAGCCCCCAACATGCAACCCACCACCAACAATGCCCCTACTGGAATAAAGACCGGCGACTCTTACAATAGGTTCACTTACTGAATCAAAATAAATAACATTTACTCCGTTCTTATAATTTCTTGGAGAAGCTATCTCCCTCAAATTTTTAGCAACTTTTTCAGGGGTATGTTCTAAAGCTCTTGCCAAACCTCCCTGTGCAAAAGTATCACAATCTTGTTTTCCTCTTTCAAAACTCTCATAAGGGGCAAAGGCTACACTAGTATTAATTAAATAAATTCCATTAACCTTTTCTGCTGAATTTAAAAGTTGTTTTAGTTTCTCTGGATTAGTTTCAGGAGTATTAGTAAAAACACCATCTTGAGTTTTTACAATATATCCTGCCTGAAGCCATCTTGGATCAAAAATCTGTGGTTTAGCCATATTTTCAAAATCATAAGTAACAGCAGATATAGATTCAGCTGTATTAGCTTGTCTAAAATTCATTGGCTTTCCTGTTTTTGGATGAGTATAAGTTTCACCAACTTTCTGCAAATTTCCTCTATAAGTTGAAGGCCCAAATGAAGGATGTCCAACAGTCAAATCCCCATCGCTATGAGGAACAACCAATAGTTCTCTAACTGGAAATTGTGGTTTTTTCTGTTTTACTAATCCATATACTTTTCTAGACATATAATATTTATTCAAATTGGGAGGTTTATAAATCTTTCTTTTTGTTACTTTTATATAGAAGTAACTAATCTACTTAAGAATCAACTTCTGTCCATCTTGAAGAAGATGACATTCTTTTCCTGCCCGGTATCCCATTTCTCTTGCAAGTTCTATCATTGGAGTTAATTGTTGGGTTGAGCCATGAGAAGGAATTATATTTTGTGGATTTACAACTCCAAGCAAATCTCTAAGATCTTCTCTTCCTCCATGACCAGAGACATGAACATTATCAAATATTCTTACTCCTATTTTTCTAAATCTTTTATCCATATTTTCTTTATTTGCTATATTTACTGGTGTTGGAATTGTTTTAGAAGAAAAAATTATATTATCATTATGTTGAAATTCAAAAGGAAGTTTTCCTCTTGCTAAACGATCCATGATACTTCCGGGCTCTCCTTGATGACCAGTACAAACCACTAAAGAATTTTTTCTATTTTTAGCTACTTGTTTTAGAATTGATTCTACTTGTCTTTTGTAACTTCCCATATGAATATTATTTTTAAAAGGACATTTTCCAATATCAATTGCAGAAGAAACATATTTTCTTAAACTTCTTCCAAGAAAGTAAACTTTTCTATTAAGTTTTTTTGAATAATCTACTATGCTTTTTAATCTTGCAATATGAGAAGAAAAAGTTGAAACAAAAACAGCAGAATTTGTATTTTCTACGGTGAGCAAAACTTCTTCAACCATCGCTCTTGCTATTTTTTCGCTTGGCGTTTTTCTATCTGACCCAGAATAAAGAGAATCTACAATTAATGCTTTTACTCCGCTTTTTGCAATTCTCCTTAATGCATCGTAATTCGGAGGCAAACCCATTACAGGAGTGTTATCTAATTTAAAATCATTAGCATATAATACAACTCCTTCTGGAGTATGTAATGCTATCATTGCTGTTTGCAAAGTTGAATGTGTGGCGTTAATAAATTCTGCTTTGTAATTTCTTTTCTTTCCCTTAATTATAAAATATCCATTTGGTTGAATTGGATGCATTTTATTTGGAATATTTATTTTTTCATCTTCAAGAATTTTTTTTAATACTGAAAGTGTGAAGGGGGTTCCTGCGATTGGAGCCTTATATCGATAACTCATATAGGGAATTGCTCCGATATGATCTAAATGGGCATGGCCTAACAAAATAGCTCTTACTTTATCTCTTAAACCTAACTTATCTAACATTAAATCATCAGGTATTGCTCCTATGCTTCTTAATTTTTTTTCAGAATATGCTTGTTGTTGTTCCTCTTCTTCTTGCAATTCTACAACTGCGGGTAAAAAAAGCCCAGCATCTAAAATAATTGCATCATCTCCTGTTCTCACCACAGTCATATTTTTTCCTACTTCATTAAACCCGCCTATTGTGTATATATCCATCTTTTTTCTAAAACTAATGAGAAAGCAGGGTTTAAGAATGTTTTTAGAGATAGTTTTTTAAATGAAAAATAATCTGGATTTATATGAGACTTAAAGAAATAATGCTACAAATGGTAATTACTAGGGAAGGAAGAAAACATAACGAAGACTTTCAATCAGCAAGAACAGACCTAATATTAGCTTCTGCTCTTCAACACCTAGGAGAAGGATATAGAGAAATTGATTCTGGGGTATATCAAAGTCAAGATGGGAAGAGACAATTTAGGATGACTGATAAAGATTTAACCGCAACAAAACCACATGTTCATTTTGAAACAACTCAAGGGCCAAATGGAGGTAAAAGGGGAAAAAGTTATCATGTAGGAATTATTGATTAAAGAAGGTAATTATTTAAGTCTATATTTCTTAATTGAAAAATGGGAAGCACACATAAGAGAAGTTTGACTAAAGGGATCATATGGGAAGCAAGCATGTTTATCTTAGCCACAATTATAATCTATATTTGGTCTGGAAACCTAGTCGGCTCTATTGGAGTTAATTTATTTATTCTCGCAATCAAAAGTTTTCTTTATTATGTTAATGAAAGAGCTTGGAAAAAAATAAAATGGGGAAAAATATAATGAAAGCAAATAAAAAGGTTTTCATTCATTCGCTAAATAAAAAACAAAAAAATTTATCAAATGAAAGCATTAATTCCATCACATAAGGAAAATAAAAGATATCTTTTAGTTAAAGGGCAAATTCAAGATATTGAAAAATCTATTTTAGAATTTATTGGAGTTTTAGGAATGTCAAAAACAGGTTTAAGTTGGATAAAAAAGTCAAAAAATTCTGCTATTATATGTATAAATCGTGAAGCAGTGAATTCTGTTCGAGCTAGTTTTTGTGCTTGGAAAGACAATATTTCTGTTGAAAAAGTTAGCGGGACTTTGAAGGCGTTGGGGAGGAAATAATCCTCTGGTTTTTTTGTTTTTAAAAATAGAATTATTTTTTCTTAGAAATAATTGTTGCTACAAAAGCTATTATTGCCAATAAAGTTCCTAAAAAGTGTGGGGGCATTAAGGCAATATATGCTAAACCCCCCGCAGGTTCATTACTTTTAATCCAAAAAAGCATGAAAAAAGCAATAATCTCTAATGCTAAAGCAATAATCAAAATTATTAAAGACCATGTTTTAAATTTTCTCCCTTTAGGAAATGAATACATTACTCCTGTTATTCCAACCAACAAAGGGCCTAACAAATAAACTAATAGATAACCTAATGTTCCAAAAAAGGTCCTTCCTGAAAGAGAAATGCTAAAAATAAATGCAAGTATTATAATTAAACTAATTAAAATAGAGATAATTCCAAATACGCTCTCTTTTTTCATATATCTATGAATTAAATACCCTATATAAATCTAACTAAAAACCAATTGTTTTTTTATTTTTTTCTCGCTCTCTACATTGTTTCCTCCTCAATTAAGGGGGGTTATTTACTTAAAAACCCTAAAGTTTTCATCCGAAAGCTCTATATGCCCCACATAAGAATTGAGGCTCGGCGTATAAATTTTTCATAATTTGAAGCCGAAAACTTTATAAATCCCCCATATTTCTAAGTTTTGAATAGAGAAATAAAAAAGAAACTAAATTATTGAAATTCTCTAAAAATATCAAAAAAATGGACATGCCAATAGACATGCAACATCAAGCAATGGGTTATGACCGGACTGCGACCATGTTTTCGCCGGAAGGACATTTACTTCAAGTAGAATATGCTGAAAAGACAGTTAGACTTGGGAGTTCAAGTATTGGAATTGTTTGTTCTGATGGAGTATTTATAATTGCGGACAAAAGAGTCAAAGACAAACTAATAATTCAAAAAACAGCATCAAAAATATATGAAATTGATGAACATCTTATCGCAAGTGTTGCTGGAATTGTTTCAGATGCAAGAGTTTTGATTGAAAAATCTCAAGTTTTAGCACAACAACACAGAATTACTTATGATTCCCCGATTGAACCAGAATTGGTAGTTAAAGAAGTTTCAAATCTTAAACAACAATTTACTCAATATGGTGGAGCAAGACCTTTTGGGGTTTCTCTTATGGTTGCTGGGGTGAACAATAAAAAACCAGAACTTTACACAAGCGATGTTACTGGAAATTATTTTAACTATCATGCAAATGCAATTGGAGAAAAAGATGAACAAATAAAAGAAAAATTAAGGGAAAAATATAATGAAGATTTAACAATGAAAAAAGCAATCAAGGTTGCTTTAGATATTTTAAAAGAAGTTAAAGATAAAAATCTTGAAGTTAATGATTTAGAATTAGCTTATATTGAAACTAAAACTGAAAAATTAAAAAGAATCGAAGGAAAAGAAATTATGGAGTTTTTAAAATGACACAAACATTAGCTAGAATTAAGAAAGCAGGAAAGAATTTTGAGATTATTGTTGATCTTGATGATGCTCTGAAATTTAAAAAAGATGAAATTTCCTCAATAGAAGCAGAAGGAGATAGAGTTTTTACTGATTCTAAAAAAGGACAAGTTGCTTCTAGGTCTGATTTAAAAGAAGGTTTTGGAACAGATGATATTAATGAAGTTATAAAAAATATAATTAAAAACGGGGAAGTTCAATTAACACAAGAACACAGAGATGAAGCCAAAGAGCGAAAATTCAAACAAGTGGTTGACTTCCTTGTTACTAATGCTATTGATCCACAGAGCGGAAATCCTCACACTGCAGAAAGAATTAAATCTGCTTTAGAACAAGCACATGTTAATATTAAAGATACTGCAGTGGATAAACAAATTAATGAAATTATTGAACAAATAAGCAAAGTTATTCCAATTAAAATCGATTTTAAAAAAGTAAAAATAACTATCTCGGCTATCCATACTGGACAAGCTTATGGAATAATTGCCCAATATAAAAAAGAAGAAAAATGGCTTGACAATGGAGATTTAGAGGTTATTGTTGAAGTTCCTGCAGGCATTGTAATTGATTTTTATGATAAATTAAATTCAGTAACACATGGAAGTGCGTTAACAGAGGAAATTAAAGCAGAATAGTGCAAAGCTTTTTAAAACCTCTAATAAATTAAATAAAATGACAAGTGATAGAAAAATAATAATTCCCGGGGAAGTGATTGTAAAAGGAAATGATTTTTTGCCTGGAGAAGGAACTGAAAAAAGAGGAGACGAAATAGTTGCTTTAAAATTCGGATTAGCAGAAGAATCAAATAAATTAGTGAAAGTAATTCCTTTATCTGGAACATATTTGCCAAGAAGAGGCAATGTAGTTATTGGAAAAGTGGAAAGTGTTAATTTTAATGGATGGTCAATTGATATTGGTGCGGGAGAAAATGCTTTTTTATCTTTAACAGAAGTTCCAAGATATGTTAATAAAGATGGATTGGAAGAAGTTATGGATGTTGGAGATATGGTTGTTGCTAAAATTTGGACAATTAACAAAAGAGGAATAGATTTAAGTATTAAATCAAGAGGTTTAGGAAAAATAGACGAAGGAATAATTTTAAAAGTAAATTCAAATAAAGTTCCTAGAATAATCGGAAAAGAAGGAAGTATGATAAAAATGATTAAAGATGAAACAAAATGTAATATTACTGTTGGGCAAAATGGTCTTATCTGGATAAAAGGAAATAAAATTGAAGACGAGTTATATTCTAAGAAAGCAATATTATTTGTTGCAGAAAAATCTTTTGTTTCAGGTTTAACAGATGAAGTAAAAAAATGGTTTGAGGAGCAGAAAAAATGACATTCAAACGAGAAGACGGAAGAAAAGTTGATGAAATAAGGCCAATTAGTGCTAAAGTTGGAATAATCCCAAATGCAGATGGAAGTGCGATGTGGCAATCAGGAAAAACAATTGCAATTGCTGCTGTTTATGGTCCAAAAGAACATCATCCAAGAAATCAAAGAGATCCTGAAAAAGGAACTTTAAGATTTAATTATAATATGTTAAGTTTTTCTGTTACAGATAGAATTAGACCAGGTCCTTCTAGAAGAAGTACAGAGATTAGTAAAATTTCAGAATGGGCTTTAGCGCCGGTTGTAATGTTGGAGGATTTTCCAAACATGGTGGTTGATGTTCATGTTCACATGATTCAGGCAGATGCAGGAACAAGATGTGCTGGAATTAACGCTGCTGCAATGGCTTTGGCTCACGCAGGAATTCCAATGAAAAACATGGTTTCAAGTATTGCTGTTGGGAAACTTGATAAAACAGTTGTAGTAGATGTAAATAAACATGAAGAAGACTATGAAGAAGGTGAAGGTTCAACAGATATCCCAATTACTATGACCCCTGATGGAAAAATCACACATATCCAACTTGATGGAAAAATAACCAAGGAACAATTAATGGAAGCAATTGAGATGGCTAAAAAAGCAACAAAGGAAATTTATGAAGTCCAGAAAAAGGCCTTGAAGGAGATTGGAAAATGATTATAAAATCAAGAAAAATTATGAAAATTGAAGGCGGTCTTGGATTAAAATTAGTGGATTCATTTTTAAGGGAAGGGGTGGAAGTAGAAAATTACAAAAGCCCAATTCAAAATAGTCAATATGCTGGGGAGCCTACTCTAACAAGAAGAAAGTATAATCGGGGAGGGAATTTATATGGTGGAAGGGGAATGATAAAAAATGCTTAAAATGGAAACATCAAAAATAACCGGCAATAGAATAAAACAATATTTAGCTAGTGGAAAAAGGTTTGATGGAAGAAAACCAGAAGAATTTAGAGACATTCAAATTGAAATTGGAGTTTCAAAAAATGCTGAGGGAAGTGCAAAAGTTAAACTTGGAAACACAGAAGTTTTAGTTGGAGTTAAAATGGGGGTTGGAGAACCATATCCAGACTCACCAGATAAAGGAAACCTAATGGTAACAGCTGAATTACTTCCACTAAGTTCTCCAAGATATGAAAACGGACCTCCAAAGTTCCCAGCTATTGAACTTGGGAGAGTTTTAGATAGATGTATTAGAGAAAGTAAATTTATTGATGTTTCAAAATTATGTATAAAAGAGGGAGAAAAAGTATGGACAGTGTTTA
>Ga0272443_10007452_pt1 | contig 10437 bp, 8 predicted proteins | sample SSMAcet12_FD_193581 | JGI IMG/M metagenome (GOLD analysis project Ga0272443, IMG submission 193581) | Marine sediment archaeal communities from Little Sippewissett salt marsh, Falmouth, MA, United States - SSM-Acet-12 | ecosystem: Environmental > Aquatic > Marine > Wetlands > Sediment ... | reverse complement strand
CTTCAAGGTGGGCCAGTTCAAGCAAATATTGTTAGATTAGCAAAACAAATGGGACTAAATACGGTTGTCATTGATAGGGATCCCGATGCTATTGGACTTAAAGTTGCAGATGTTGGTGAAGCAGTTGACGTTATTGATAAAAAATCTGCATTAAAAGTAGCAATCGAGCATCATATCGATGGTGTTTTGGCTGGTGGAGATGTAAGTTTGCCAACTGCTGCATATATTTCGAAGAAATTAGGATTAATTTGCTTAACGTCAGATCAGGCTGAAATTGCAACAAATAAAGAATTATATTATAATCTATTTAATAATAATTCAATTCCATATCCGAAAACGCGAATTGTATCTACGATTGAAGATTGTTACAATGCAATCGAAGACATTGGATATCCTTCAATTATTAAACCTACTACAAGCTTTGGTGGTAGTAGAGGGGTTAGAAGAATTAACGACATAAAGGATGTAGATGAATCCTTCCACTTCGCGAAAATTGCCTCGAAAAATGGTCGAGTCATGGTTGAAGAGTTTATTGACGGGGAAGAACATACGGTTGAAAGTCTTATTTTAAATGGAAAAAATCATGTTCTTGCGATCTCGGATAAAGAACGAATAAGTAATATGTATTGTGTTGCGACAAGCTTGAACTATCCGTCAAAATTGCCCGAGAAAACTATACGGAAAATGGAATTGATCGCCCAAAAAGTTACCGATGCAATCGGATTAAATAATTGGATATCACATATCGAAGTTATTACTTATAAAAATGATATTAAAATAATCGATTTTGGAGCACGAGGAGGAGGTGCAGGATATATTCCAACGATGATTGTTCCTCATATATCTGGTGTTTCTATGATGGAAGCGTTTATACAAATAATATTGGCTGAAAAAAATGATATTAAAATAATTAAACAAAATACCGCTGTAGTTTATAGATTTTTCACCCCAAATCCTGGAAAAATTGTTGAGATACAAGGAATTGATAAACTGGAACATATAGATGGCTTATTGGATTTTCATTTGAATGTAAATATTGGAGATTATATTTCAGAAGTAAATACACAACTTGATCGTGCAGGATATTTTGTAATAAAAGCAAAATCATTGGACTTGGCACTCGAAAAAGCGAAGGAAGTCGAAGGATTGATAAAATTTATTACGGAATAAGATGAACAAATGCAGGTGTATTCATGATATATGAGGAAATTATTACCAAAATTGAAAAAAACCGTATCTCAACCACGGAAGTTGCCGATTGTTTGGATAAAACCGGTGCTTTGGCAGGTTTATTACCACTTAATAGAAGTCATTTTAGAGTGGGAAGGATCTTTTTTTGTTATGCGTATAATGAAAGTAATTGGGAATTGCACGAACAACTTATAAATATACAAGAAGATGATATTTTGGTTGTCGAAGCGATAAATTGTAATGATCGTGCACTTTTTGGTTCAATCGTAAGCAAATATGTTTTGTTATATAAACAAGCAAATGCAATTGTTGTGAATGGAATGTTGCGTGATGCCCATACTTTGATCAAAGAGAGTTATCCTATCTGGTGCAAGGGTGTGAATCCAATTGGATGCTATAACAGAAAAAATAGCGAACCTTTGGACACTAATATATATAACTCTTTGAGAAATATATATGACGGTGCTATTGCAGTATGCGATGATAGTGGTGTTGTTATCATTCCTAAATCATCAATAAATGAGGATTTCTTGAAGAAGCTTGATTTTATTGAAGAACAAGAAGACATTTGGTTCGATTGTATTGATCGAAAAAAATGGTCAACATTTGATACTGTATGTTTGAAGAAATATCTTGACGATGATTTATAAATTAAGATAGTTGAGTTGAAAGAGGTTTAAATTTGGTAATCGATGCACATGTACACATTACAGAAAATGGAAAGTGGTTTAATACAACTCACGATGCTTCAGTTAATCACTTGATGAGGTCATTGGATCAAAGCTCAATTGATAAAGCAGTAGTTCTACCTATAGCGCCAATTATATCAAATGAATTTGTCGCTGAAATTTGCAACGAGTATCCAGATAAGCTTATTGGTTTTGCTTCTGTGGATCCTCTTGATAAAAACGCAGTAATTGAGTTAGAAACAGGTATCGTGGATTTGAAATTAAAGGGTTTGAAACTTCACCCAAAAATTCAAAATTTTAGGATGGATTACCAAAATGTGATTCCAATTATCAAAAAAGCAGCAGATTTAAAAATACCAATATTAATAGATGGTTGGATTAGGCCAATTGATGTAGATCACCAAAATATGTTAAATTCTATATATAAAATTGCAAGAGAAATTCCACGTGTCAATATTGTATTAGCACATTTAGGTGGATTTAACTTTAAAGATATTATACGAATTGCAGATCAGGATAATATTTATTTTGACTTATCATTTGTGTTAAATTATTTTGGTGAGAAAACATTACACGAGAAAATTGTCCCTATTTTAACAGAATTGGGTGCAAGTAGACTTATATATGGTTCAGACCATCCCGAAATAAATATGCCATCGTATTATAATTTTACTATGGATTTGCTCAAAAACATTGGATTTAATTCAGAAAATATTAATGATATATTCAACGAAAACATCACACAATTATTGAATTTACGAAGGTAATATTATGGATGAATATGAAAAAAATGAGACGATTAAACGGTATAACGAGCGTTTGGAAATGTATGGCGATGATCCACGAAGTTTAGGGTGGTTAAATGGAAAACAGCATATTAGGTTTAAAGTTCTCTCAGAAATTGCGGATTTGAATAATTACACGATACTTGATTTAGGTTGTGGTTTTGGTGATTTGTGCGGTTTTTTAAAAACTAACTATAAGGTCGATTATACAGGATATGATATCAATAAGAATCTACTTGAAATTGCAAAAAATAAATATCCAGATGCCAGGTTTGATGTAAAAGATATTCTGAGTGATCAAATCACCAAACAGTTTGATTATATTATATCATCTGGTGTTTTTAATTTTAAATTGTCTGATAACACGTCATTTACCAAAAATATGTTAAAAAAAATGTTCGATATTTGTAACAAAGGTGTTGCTGTAGATTTTATAACTAATTATGTAGATTATAAGACTGAACATTTGCACTATACAAATCCTGAATATATATTTAGTTTTTGTAAAACTTTATCCAAGCGTGTAACTATTAGACACGATTACATGCCTTTTGAGTTTTGTGTATACATATATAAAAATGATTTAATTACTGTAAATAATGTTTTTGCAGGATTTGACCATGACTAAGGAAAAATTAAGAGTTTTCTTTGGCCCGTATCATATTGGGGGGATGTTGTGGGAATATAGGACTGGTTTAATAGCGTTAGGAGTTGATGCAAAAGTCATTGTGTTTTCAAATCATCCATTTGACTATCCTGCAGATATCAAATTTAATATCAGTGGCAATAAATATCTAAAACGTTTTAAATTGATATTATTGAGACTTATATTATTACCGAAATTAATATACGATTATGATGTTTTTCATTTTGTCTTTGGAGTGTCATTACTCACTTACAATTTAGATGTATTTATTTTAAAAGTATTCAGAAAGAAAATTGTTATGCATTTCGTTGGATCGGATATTCGACCGAGGAAAATCGCAAGAAATGAAAAGTTTAATATTGATAAAAAAAAGCAACTGACCAAATTTTGGGAAAAACATGCAGATGCAATCATCAGTTTTCCTGAGTATTCTCAATTATTAACAAAAAAATATAATATAATTCCACTAGGGTATGACTTGGAATATTGGAAACCATTCAAACCTAAAAAAAGCACAAAAAGTGCTGGAAAAATATTAATCGTTCATGCACCCACAAATAAGGAGAAAAAAGGAACTGAATACATAATAAAAGCAATTAATAAATTAAAAGAAAACGGGTATGAGATAGAGTTTAAATTATTAGAGACATTGTCAAATTCTGAGATAAGGGAATGGGTAAATATAAGTGACATTGTGGTAGATCAGTTGATAATAGGCTGGCATGGAATTTTTTCAATTGAATCTATGGCGCTTGGAAAACCAACATTATGCTATATAAATGAAGATTGGAAAAGAGATGTTGGTTATGCCAAAGATCTCCCATTGGTGAACACCACACCAGATAGTATCTATGCCAATCTCAAATCACTTATCGAAGACTCAGATTTACGTAAAGAAATTGGCCAAAAAAGCAGAAAATATGTAGAAGATGTGCATGATTCAAACAAAGCAGCAAAGCAGTTGCTTGAATTATATGAGAGTCTTTAAGACGAGAATTAATATTTTCTTATAAGTTTCATAAAATAGTGATTATCTTCGTTTGACAATAATTTTGAAAAGACCACAAGTAAATTAATGCATAATAGCGTAATACCCACCAGGTACACATTTAGATGGCCGAAATGCCCGAAAACTAAAATAGTCAGCAGTGCCATTCCAGATATTTTGACATACCATTTAAGGTCGATTTTCACATCCAATAATCTGGTGGTGACAATTAAACCCAACAAAGAGGCAACAAACAAAGATACAGCAGTAGCCACTGCTGCACCTGAAATTCCATAAATCGGTATAAGAAGAAGATTTAACGCAATATTTATTGTTGCAGAAATACCCACAATTTTTAACCCAATATCAGGCCGACCCATTCCTGTCGTCGACCCTCCTATTGCCTTGACAACCCCAAAAACTACAGTTCCCACGATTAGTATCTTTAAAGGAAATACTGAATGAATAAATGCATCTCCAAATACCAAAGTAATAATTTCATTCGCAAAAATGTAAACTCCCAACCCAACCGGAAATAATATGCAGGCAGTATACTTCATGCTTTTATCAATCATAACCTGTAAAGCCGAGTGATTATTTTTGCTCCAATATTCAGATGTCGCAGGATATGTAATTGTTTGGACAGCTGTTGGGATCAACCAGAAAAATCTACTTAAAACTACAGCCGCACCATAATATCCAACATCTGTAGCTGTTAAGAAGTATCCTATCAGAATGGTGTCAGCCTGGTAATTTACCATATTTATTGCATTTCCAGCAAATATCTGCGCACCGAAAACCAGCATCATTTTCGTATTATCCGTATATCCCACAAGTGTAATATCAAAATAGTTTCTGGTTATCAACAGCAGGTATAAACACCATCCTGCAGAAGCAAATACAATACCAATAACCACACCTGCAACACCAAACCCGAAATAGAGCAACAAAACTGAAACAAATAGCATCAAGACACTCTGAATGACCGTCGCTATCCCATATTTTCTCATCACCCTAAGCCCGTTTAACATACCTAGAAGAACGCCGCCTACAAGAGCAAAGGGGAACACGGGTGATAGTATCTTCAATAATACTGATAATCCAGGCATCTCAAAGATCTCTTCAAATATGCCAGACGAAAGATAAAACAGGACACTGAATACAACCCCAAGTAACAAGGAGGTAATAACGCCGGATGAAATTAGAGAATTGATCTTGGTCTTGTCTCCCTTGTATTCAGCCACATATTTTATGATAGTGGCTGGGATCCCAACAGCGGCAAACAGCATTGCAATACCGTAAATTGTAGAGACCATCCGATACAATCCAAGATCATCGGCACCGAGATACCTGCCAAGAAGCACGGTTATCACGAAACCGAATAACATGCTGACTATGGATGCAACGAAGGTTATTCCAATATCGAATGCAAACTTTTTGGATTCTTGCATGCTGATGCCTCTAATAATCCCACCATTCAGGGTCTGCGTGCTGAGTGTACGCTATATCCACCGGCATCAAATTATACCTCCAAATCACATAGTGGCATTTGTGTCAAGGTGATGTTATTGTTGCGGGAAGTCCTGCAGATGATGTTGATTTGACACACCGAATGACAGCAGCGCTTCCCTTCGGTTTTGTTTTGACTTTGATGAACCATGTTGTCATCTACTGCCTATTTTATGTTTCGCAACGACATCCTCTGAGACATTTGCTACCTTTCTTGCAATCGCTTTCCAGCGGTGGTTTTTCACAACGTATTCCCTTCCAGCGTTCCCCATTTCTTCCCTTAATTTTGTGTCTTTAAGGAGTTTTATTATTGCGTTTGCTAATTCCTCTGGGTTTTCCGGTTCTACTAAAATTCCTGCATTGTTTTGTTTTATAAATCCCAGATTTGGAATTCGTGAAGACACGATAGGTTTTCCACACGCCAGATACTCATAAATTTTCAGCGGTGACAAGCCTATTTTCATATTTCTTGCTGTTATAAATGGAGCAATGCAAACATCACTCGCATTGATATATTTTGGAACATCTTCGTAAGGAACAGTTCCGGTAAAGATAAACTTATTTGCCACACTGATCTCTTCCGCCAACGCCTTCAAATCACCTCGCATAGTCCCATCTCCCACAATTAAGAAGCGTATATCAGGACATTTCTCCAAGATCATTGGCACGCTTTTGATGAGATACTCAACACCCTGCCATGGAGCAAGATTACCCACGAAACATACGTAATTATCTATTTCGTCTAATTTTAATTCTCTTTTAGCTTTTGCAATGTTCATTGGTTTGAACAAGTCTGTATTTGCACCATTAGGGATCACACGAACCTTTTTTTTATCAATTCCTCGCTTTACAAAGTCATCCTTAATTCCGGGGGTTACTGCAATTATAAAGCTTGCACGTCTAGTAAGTAAATTTTCAATTAAATAAACCGCTTTTTGAAGGAGTGGTCCATAACTTCCAGATACTTTCGCTTCGTCTATTAAAATTCCATTTACTTCTAAAACACACGGAACTTTAAATAATTTAGATAAAATAATACCCATGTCAAAAATATGATGGCGTTCATATATTAAGTCGATATCGTGATGCCGCAATATTTTGTACCCTTTTATAAAAGCATTTATCGATATTGTAAAGTTTCGAAATGGGTGCATATCCAACATTTCCTTGACCAAATATACATTGTCATTCAATTTGCTATTTCTTTTACCTCTGGCAATGGTATATACTTCGCAAGTCATCTTCATATTATTAATAATTTCATGTAGATGTATTGAATTACTATATTTTGTTTCATAAAGTACATCCGGCGCCATAACTAAAATTTTCAACTATCTCACCTTATTTTCGAGATTTTTTCTCAATAACCAGACACTTTCTTTTTCATTGTCATATATCCTGTAACCAAAATTAGTTACGGATTTCGTGCTTGCTGATGGACGTACATTGAAATTGGATCCAACCAGTTCCCCTAACAACTGATTATTGGCCACAAATAAACCAATTTTATATTTGTTTAATACTAACATCGATTCGTTATTTCGATAATCCTCTGCGTATATTATACGAACATCGTTATCCACACATAACGTTTCATTCAGTCTATATATATTGTCCACATTTGTATTGAGTGAGTACCACGGCAGAATATTAATATTCAGCACTTCTGCCTCAATCCAACCGTTTATCAGGGCATGAATCTCAGTTCCAAGAGTGGGCACTCCCGTTGCGGCATAAATTCGGCTTGCCATCAACCAATCATTTGACAAAAACACCGTCTCTCCATGCTCTTTAAGAAACGATCCAACTGCTGGTATATCACTAGTCATCCATGTCTTGTCACCGGTATCACCGAGAGGCGCATACATATGGCGATTTATCATATAACACGAAAAGCCAATAGAAGTCACCAGACAAATAACTATTACGATAGCTAAAGCTGGCGCTTTCTTGCGTTTTATTAGGTCCTGATGCTCAATTATTCTTTGGGACAATTCTAACAGTTTGCATATACACAGCGCGATGAATATGGAGGCAAAAGGCAATAAGAACTGTGAGACGTAAAGTCCCAATGCAAGTATGGCAGTAGAGAATATCACTACACCCATTATAAAAATCTCATTGAAATCCTTGTTCCTCTTCATCAGTAGCATTATAAATCCGATCATCCCGAAGGGCATCATGATACCGATGTGGCCGATATAGTTTGTGGATAAATTCAGCAAGATTGTAGATAAACTTGTGCCCTCAACAAAAGCTCCTGACTGATAATCATGCCAAATACCACTATAAAATCCAATGCCAGAAAACTGTAACGAAAATGCCAGCACCCATAATAGGACAAGTCCAAAAAACCTAGAGTTATTAGACAACTTGACGCTGTATTTGAGAACATATGGCGTCTCCTTTACATGCCATATGATCTTTGTTAAGACGTAAGATGCAAATATCAGACTTAACAGAAATGAGAGCCTGTGTGCACTACCCAGTGTTATCAGAATAATTATTATTAATAAAAGCTGCTTATTGATGTAATTATCTTTTTTATTAAACCAGAAAACCGTCCACAGGAACAGCGGGAACAAAGATAAAAACAAATTGCGACTTGTGGCAGTCCATCTAGTGTATTCGATAAATATCGGTGCTGTTGAAAAGGCAAACGATGTGAAGAACGCGAATAAATGATTATCCCACATTTTCAGAGCCATCGTATAGGAGCCAAGCATGCCTAAAATTGCCAGAAAGAATCCGAATATCAGGATCACATACTCCACATCCACACCAGTCAATTGCGACGAGATGGATAGGGCTACAGGAGATCCACTTGGATATGACAATGGATATAATCCGAAAAAGGATGTGGGATGAAGCGCCCACATTATATAGCCCGAAGCAGAGATGGAATTCGCTAAAGACCATACAAATCTAGAATCCACAACATCTACACCATGCGGTGTCCAGGGGATTCTGAATATGATATTGAGCACCAGTAAAAATGCCAATAACACATAGTTAGTGTTCATTCACTGAGAACCTCATCATATATATCCAGAGTCTCCTCTGCAACTTTATCCCAAGTAAATTGTTTCGCATATTCACGGTCCCATTCAGTATCAAGCACCTTGAGTATCGCCTTTGCCAATCCATCTACATCCTTTGGCTTAACAAGAATACAAGATATTCATTAATAATGATTTCTGAAACTCCACCTACATTCGTTCCAACAAATGACTTGCACCGTTCAAGAGCCTCAAACATAACTGCTGGATGAACTTCATTCAAACTTGGCAACACAAATAAGTCGCAAGTCGAATGCATTGATCCATAAGAGAATCTCTTCATGTTCTAGGTTTGTTTTCCCTCTATATTGAACATTATATTGTGTGCTACTGGTATTGTCTTCAGTAGGATGGTGCAGTATTTGTTAAATATCATTCATAACCTCTTTTACGACATTGATCAATTCTTGTTTTCGTTTTTCCAATGTAAATTTGTTGTTAAATCTTTTAGAGGCACATATAGATTTTTCAGGATGGTTAATTGCCTTTTCAATCGCTTTCGCAGTTGCTAGGGGGTTTCCATAAGGTACTAAAAATCCGCAATCACCTATAGTCTCTGGGTGAGATGTAGTATTGGTAACCACGGGCACACAACCAAATGACATACTTTCGAGGAGTGATATCGGTAGTCCCTCACTTGAAGAAAGCTGACAGTAAATCAACGCATTCTTATACCAATTATCCCGTTCATTGTCCGAAATATATCCAGTAAATTCAACGTTGTTAGACGATATTGATTTGAGATAAGTTATAGAATCATCAATAGGCTTTCCGACTAACACAAACTTCAAATGTGGTAAGTGTTTAGCAGCGTCTACAAATGTTTTAAGCCCTTTTCGATTTATATAATGAGTTGAAACACTTCCAACACTCAATACGATAGGTCCTTTTTTCTTGAAATAATTATCATCATATTGTGCAGATTTATCCAAAAAATTTTGTATTACTACGATTTTTCGTCCTAGATCTTCATCAAAACTTGTCAATTCTACCCTCATATATTTGGATACGGTGATTATTTTATCAACACTTTTAAAAAGCACTCGCATAAGTGCCCCAAAATTCTTTAATATATGTCCTAAGTTCCCACAATGATACGTTAAAATTACCTTTTTTCCCTTTAGCTTAGATGTAATCGTTGCGTATAATAGGCTAAGATCATCGAAATATCCAGATGAATGAACATTCACTAAGTCATAATCATTAATAATTAAATCTATAAATAATTTGAATCTAAGTGGCCCTTGTCGACTATTTATCATTACAACGTTCAATCCATATTCATTATAGATCTTTCCATATAGTATTGCAAGGTCCCATATGACGGAAGGGTATGGAGCAACAATTGCAATTGTAGATTTGTTAGTTGTCATTTCAACCACAATAATCTCCGTTTAATATATCTATTAATTAAAAATAACTTATGCCTGCGTGGATATCTATAAAAATTTTTAATAAAATATAATTTTATATCTTTTTGGTAATTGCGTACAGCATTTGATGCCTGCTTTATATATGCAGCATCATTAAAATCATAATTATTCAAATCTGACTCTCGATAAATTGGAAT
>Ga0272443_10007451_pt1 | contig 10438 bp, 9 predicted proteins | sample SSMAcet12_FD_193581 | JGI IMG/M metagenome (GOLD analysis project Ga0272443, IMG submission 193581) | Marine sediment archaeal communities from Little Sippewissett salt marsh, Falmouth, MA, United States - SSM-Acet-12 | ecosystem: Environmental > Aquatic > Marine > Wetlands > Sediment ... | reverse complement strand
AGAGTTGAAAGAATTATTGGAGCAAACGAAGGAGGAAGTGGAAAAATCGCGGGCAACAATTCAATCCCTGGAAGAAGAGCGAAAGACCGTTCGCGACAAGATTGATTCCTTGCTTTCATTACTTGGCGGTATACAAATTCCTTAAATGCGTTAAAGGAATTTCATTGAAGAAACAATATAACATCAAAGTGCTGGGGCAGGATTTCTTAATTCAGAGCGATAAAGGGGATGGGTATGTAGAGCGTGTTGTCCAATTTGTGAACGAAAAGGCTCAAGAACTCGGAAGTAATGCGAAGAATGTTACAACATTGGGTGTTTCGATATTGGTTGCCTTAAATATCACCGAAGAGTATTTGCAGTTACGGGACGATTACGAAACGTTACGCGACCAATGTGAATCGAAAGCGGAAAGATTGATACATTTTATTCAAGAGAAGAAAGGAAGTACGTAATACCCTGCGATGTGCGTGATTAATTATTGTTATTTTTGAGCCAACACCTTATGAATGGGAGTTCTTCCTTGCAGTGGTGAGCAGGTCCAGAAGACTCTTCGGAGTTATTGGAAAGCCTAAAGCTGTAATAGAGCGCCCACCTCTTTTGTAAGGTTCAAAAATGAGATTAACACGGCACCTGCGGGGTACACGTCCGGTTCATCTGTGAGGGGACCGGACAGTTACTGCTTTGTCCGCACAATAGTTTTTTCCGAAGACATTCTTCCCTGTTCCCGCCTTTGCCGCGACGGTGGTGTTGCGGTGTGGACTGTCGGTCCGCTATAGAGGTTAAGGAGGTGGCATGCGTGATTAGTAACGCGATGGTTTTTCTTTATATAATCGTAGTCTTCGTTGTGGGACTCGGTGGGGGGTATGTGCTCCGCATCTTCTTGTCGCGACGGTTTCTGGAATCGTCGGAAAAGCTCTCGGAAAGGATCATCAACGAGGCAAAGAAGGAAGCGGAGAGTTTAAAAAAGGAGGCGATCCTTCAGGCGAAGGATCATTTACTGAAGGCCAAAAACGATTTCGACAGTGAAACGAAGGAACGCCGGAAAGAACTTGACCGGCTGGAAAAACGCCTGCGGTCGAAGGAAGAAAGTCTCGACGACAAACTGGAGGCTTTTTACCAGAAGGAAGCGGAAAATCAGAAACGGGAGAAGGAGATAACCGAACAGGAACAGTTGCTGGACCGGAAACACCGGGAAATGGAAAGCCTCGTTGAAAAACAGCGGGAGCAACTGGAGATGATCGCCGGCATTTCATCGGATGAGGCGAAGAAACAGCTCGTTCAATCGATAACAACGGAGGCAAAACACGACGCGGCCATCATGGTCCGGTCCATTGAAGAAGAGGCGAAGCGGGATGCGGACAAGAAGGCCCGGGAAATCATTGCCTACGCCGTTCAGCGATATGCCTCCGATTATATTACCGAGAATTCCGTATCCGTGGTGAATCTTCCCTCGGACGAGATGAAGGGACGTATCATCGGAAGGGAAGGACGGAATATCCGGGCCATTGAGGCGGCGACGGGGACCGACCTGATTATCGATGACACTCCCGAGGCGGTGGTCCTGTCGAGCTTCGATCCCATCAGGCGGGAGGTTGCCAAAAAGTCTCTCGAACGTCTTATCAGCGACGGTCGGATTCATCCCGGCCGGATCGAAGACATTGTTGAAAAAGTCAAGGAAGAAGTGAATGGCATCATCAGCGAAACAGGGAAAAACGTTGCCTTCGACGTGGGAGTGCACGATATCCACCCGGAGATCCTCAACCTTGTGGGTAAACTGAAATTCCGGACAAGTTTCTCGCAAAACGTTCTCCAGCACTCCATCGAGGTCGCCGCCATGGCGGGCATGATGGCCGCGGAACTGAAGGTCGATGTGAGAAAGGCGAAACGGGCTGGTCTCCTTCACGATATCGGGAAAGCCATCGACCACGAAGTCGAGGGTACCCATGCCGCCATCGGGGCCGATTTCGCGAAACGTTACGGCGAAACGGAGGACATCGTTCAGGCCATCGCTACCCATCACGACGACGGGCATACCAATACGATCCTGGGGACGCTGATCCAGGCGGCCGATTCGCTGTCCGCCGCCCGCCAGGGGGCGCGTAAGGAGATGTTGGAATCCTATATAAAGCGCCTGACCGATCTCGAACATATTGCCAATTCTTTCGGCGGCGTTGACAGCTGCTACGCGATTCAGGCGGGGCGGGAGATACGCATCCTCGTGGGAAATGACAAGATATCCGATGCGGATGCCGTGATGCTGTCGAAGGACATCATCTCGAAGATTGAGTCGGAACTGTCCTATCCGGGACAGATCAAGGTGACACTGATACGGGAACTGAGGATAACGGATTATGCCCGGTAGAATGCGGCGTGGCGTATGAGAATCCTTTTTGTGGGCGATATTGTGGGGAAGCCGGGAAGACGGGCCGTCAGGGACCTTCTTCCCGGTCTCGTTACCGGGTATGATGTCACGCTCATCATTGCAAATTGCGAGAATGCCGCCGGGGGGTTCGGCGTAACGAAAGACGTCGTCGACGAGCTCTATGACATGGGAATCCACGTCCTCACATCGGGGAATCACATCTGGGACAAAAGGGAGATCGAGCGCTTTATCGATGAGTACGATACGCTTCTTAGACCGGCAAACTACCCGCCCTCCACGCCGGGACGGTATTCGGCGGTGGTGAGTCATCTCGGCGGTGAGCCGGTGGGCATCATCAATATAGAAGGGCGAGTTTTCATGAAGGCCCTCGACTGTCCCTTCCGCACCATCGATCACATCATTGAGACCATGTCGCGGGAAACGCGATGCATCATCGTGGACTTTCACGCCGAGGCGACATCGGAAAAACAGGCGATGGGCTGGTATCTCGACGGACGCGTCAGCGCCGTTATCGGAACGCATACCCACGTTCAGACGGCGGACGAGAGAGTCCTTCCGCACGGGACCGGGTACATAACCGACGCGGGTATGACGGGAGCGTTCAATTCCGTACTGGGAATGAAGACGGAAGATGCCCTCCACCGGTTTCTCACACTCAGACCGAACAAGTTCGAAGTGGCGAAAAAAAACATTTGCCTTAACGGTGTTCTTATAGATATTGATGCGTCGTCGGGGCGGTGCCGTTCCCTGGAGCGGCTCGCCGTGCCCCTGGATTAAGTGACGCGAAAGAAAGGAAAGAACAGGACGGATATGGGAACGGATGCGAACGTATACGACGTGCTGGCGGCGAGGGGATTCATCGAGCAGGTGACAGATGAGGAACCGGTGCGGAGCCTTCTCGGCTCACGCGCCGTGACCTGTTATATCGGTTTTGATCCGACGGCGACAAGCCTCCATATCGGGAGCCTCGTTCCCATCATGGCCTTGATGCACATGCAGCGACACGGTCACCGTCTCATTGCCCTTGTCGGCGGCGGGACCGCCCTGATTGGGGATCCTAGCGGCAAAACGGAGATGCGGCAGGTCCTGTCGCTCGATGATGTCAATCATAATGCGACGATGCTGCAACGCCAGCTCGAACGGTACATTTCCTTTGACAAGGGCGCGGCCATTCTCCTCAACAACGCGGATTGGCTCAAGAATCTGAATTACATCGAATTCCTGCGGGATATCGGTCGTCACTTCAGCGTGAACAGAATGCTGGCGGCGGAGAGTTACCGCGCGCGACTCGAACGGGGACTGAACTTCATCGAATTCAATTACATGCTGCTCCAGGCCTACGATTTTTATTATCTGAGCCGGCACTACGACTGTACGGTGCAGATGGGCGGAAACGACCAGTGGGGGAACATCGTTGCAGGCATCGATCTCACGCGTCGCCTCGAAGAGCGGAAGGTGTTCGGGATTACCTTTCCCCTGCTCGTCACGGCGCAGGGACACAAGATGGGCAAAACGGAAAAGGGTACCGTCTGGCTGGACGGGGGGCTGACATCTCCCTACGAGTACTTCCAATACTGGATCAACGCAGATGATGCAGACGTGGAACGGTTTCTCGGTCTGTTCACCTTTCTGCCCATGGAGGAGATCGCACGGACGAAAACCCTGCGGGACGCTGAATTGAATATGGCAAAAACGGTGCTCGCCTTTGAAACCACGGCCATCACCCACGGCCGGGATGCGGCCGTTGCCGCCTGGAAGGCATCGACCGCGGCGTTTCAACTGCGGCCGGTCCCGGACGATCTGTTCCCGTCGAGTACGATACCCCGTACCGTCGACGAGGACCGGACAGCGATTCCCGCGGCCGTCAAGAGCCGGGATGATTTCGCCGCAGGCATTCCCGCCTATGAGCTGTTTCACGATGTCGACTTATGCGCATCCCGAGGCGAGGCACGCCGTTTGATCGGCCAGGGCGGCGCCTACGTGAATGACAGGCAGGTCACCGCCTTTGACGAGAAGATCGGGATCGAACATTTGAATGAAAACGGGGAAATTCACCTGCGTAAGGGTAAGAAGAAGCACTTCCTCATCTGCGTTCGCTGATGGTGCCTTCTTTCATGCGCCTGGGCACGGTCACGGCGGATGAGCATCCATTCCCGGCAGAAACCCGTTGGACTCCTTACTTTTTCTTTGCACACCGTGCCGGAATACATTACACTTTATGAAAGCAGACAGCCGCGCAGGAAAACGCCCGCGCGGATTTTTTCAACGCGCGATGCTTTCCGTATGCGTCGCCGCTGACGGGCCGCTTTGAACAACACGGCGGGAGGAAATATCAGGAATTGATGCTGTCATAATTTCTTTTGGAAATCATTTTTTATGAAAAGGAGGAATGCCATGAATCGCAGCGAATTAATCGCCATGCTGAACCGGGATTTGGCGGATGAACATGCAGCCGTTATCCGCTACCTGGTGCACAGTTACCAGGAAGGTGAAGATACACCCCTCGGTGCCAGTCTTCTGTCGCGGTCTCGCGAGGAAATGTGGCACATGCACTGGCTGGGCATGATCATCGGAGAACTGGGTGGAGAACCGAACCTGGAACCGGCACCCTATCCTTATGACCCTCAGAACCGGGCCACCATTCTGCAGTCGTACATTGCCTATGAAGAAAAGCTGATTCCTCACTATACCGGAGAGGCCGCGTCCGTCGACGATTCCCATATCAAGCGGGTCCTCGAGCGGGAGGCGTGGGAGTCGGCTATCCACGCGCGGCGGTTTCAGCGACTTCTCGACAAGCTATCCCAGGAAGATGCCGTCAGCCTCCCCGCGGGAGAACACGCGTTACCCGCCGATTTCCGAGAAAAACTTCAGGACGAACTCGCTGCCAAGTACACGGAAATGCTCCAGCACATTCGCTACTCCTGGGTCTATCAGAAAGAGGATGCCATGGGGTGGCGTCTCATGGACCAGGCCATGGAGAAGATGAAACACCTCGCCGCATTCGCGGAAGCGGTGACGGAGGACGGAGAGGCTCCGCGGCTCGTGGCGGACGGCGTGGGCAGGGAAACAACCCTCGACGATGCGCTGCTGAAAGCCGTGGCGGACCTCGTCGCCGACCAGAAGCGTCACCGCGCGCTTTCCGATGAGGACGAAACGAAACGCCACAGCGGCCTGGTCATTAAACTCGATCTCGCCGTCCAGCAGGAGGCCTACCAGGAAGAGGAAATCACAGGCTGGCGGAAATAACCGGAAACTGTCATCGGCCGCACCATGCAGGCAGGTGGAAGCAGGAGTCCCTGCGAACACCTGCCACGCGGTGATGGTGTGACCGTCTAGAGAGTTTCACTGTCTTTCCCGTCGTGCAGTCCTTCCGAGACGGAACGGTCGATGAGGGCCTTATTATAGGCGGTGAAGATGTCCCGCCGCGACAGGATACCGATGATGCGCCGTGGGTTCCGGCTGTCCACGACGGGTAATCGCTCGATGTTGCGGAACCCGATTTTCTCCAGGGCCGCATCGAGGCTTTCATCCTTGTACACGGTGATGACCTTTTCCGTGGCGATGTCCTTGACCACGATAAGGTCCTCCAGGCCTTCCTCGAGGACGATTCCCTTGAAATCCTGGAAACTGATAATGCCCGAGAGCATCCCCTCTCGGTCGACAACGGGGAAACTGGCGTATTTGCTGGACAGGGTGAACTTCAGCAACTCCCGCAGGGTCATATCCTCGCGGACCGTTTCTACCCGTTTCGTCATGGCCCGTTCCACACGCAGAGATTTCAGGATATTGAGTTCCCGTCCCGACTTGATGTCGATGCCGCGACGCATGAGCTTGAGGGTGAAGATCGATTCGCGATTGATCTGAGACGCAACGAGGTAGCTGATGATGCAGGCGGTCATGAGGGGAACGATGATCTTGTAATCGCCGGTAGACTCAAAGATGATGAGCATGGCGTGCAGCGGCCCGTGGGTCGTCGCCGCAACGACGGCGCCCATGCCGACGCAGGCGTAAGCGCCCGCCGAGGCCGTGATCGACGGGAAGAGCAGATGAGCAAAGTGGCCGAAGACGGCGCCCGTCATGGCGCCCATGAAAAGAGACGGGCCGAAAATACCGCCGGAGCTGCCCGAGCCGATGGTGAGAGACGTGGCGATCATCTTCATGAAGATGAGAATGAACACGACCTGCCATGAGAGTTTGCTCCACAGCGTCGCATCGACAACGTCGTACCCCACGCCGAATACATGTGGGAGAAATATTCCGATGACACCGACGCAGGCGGCGCCCAGGGCCGCCTTGGCGTAATCGGGGATTTTGATCCGCTTGAAGAAGTCTTCCGTCGTGTACAGACACAGGGTAAAACAGACACCGACCATGCCGGCCACAATACCCAGCAGGAGGTAGAGCGGTATTTCGAAGGGACTGACGAGGGTGTACTGGGGAATGAAGAACGCGGGGTTTTCGCCGAGGTGAATGCGCGCGACGACGGTGGCGATGACGGACGACACGACGACGGGGCTGAAGGAGGCGATGGACAGGTTGCCCAATATAATCTCCACGGCGAACATGACACCGGCAATGGGCGCATTGAAAGTGGCGGCAATACCCGCCGCCGCACCACAGGCAACAAGTGTCCGCATCCGGTCTGCCGTCACGCCGATGGTCTGGCCGATGAGGGACCCTATGGCGGCGCCGATCTGGACAATCGGTCCTTCACGGCCGGCGGAACCGCCCGAACCGATGCACACCGCCGAGGCGAGCGTCTTGATAATGCAAACACGCCGTCGTATCTGGCCGCCCCTCAGGGCGACGGCGGCAATGGCTTCGGAAACGCCCGGCCCACGTCCTTCCGGCGCGAAGAAATAAAGCGCCGGTCCGACGATGGCGCCTCCGATGATGGGCGGGATAAGCTTGGCATACCAGGGGAGATCGAGGAGATACTTGAGGAAGAGTCGATCTCCCGTACCGAAGAATAGTGATTGAAAGAGGTGAATAAGGATGCGAAAAACAACAGCGCCGTACCCACCGGCTATCCCGACGATGATGGCAATGAGCACCATGACAGCGTGCTCATTGACCGCGAATGATTTTCCTCCTCGTGTCCGCCAGACCATTGGCTGATTTTCCTTACATGTACGGAATTCAGGGGCCTCAAGAGTCACTCGTGGCGAGCATTATTCCCTTGCGGCTCTTTTTTTGCAAGATATTTTTCGTACTTAGCAATTTGCCGTACCGCGAGTATTTTTGCAAAAGCCCGGCGTCCTGTGGTATAGGATCATGTCAGATTATATCCTTTGTTCCCCGGTCTTTCGAAAGGATCGGGGACAGGCCGCCGCGAGAGGTTGATGAAAATTTCACAGGTTCGATTTGAAAAGAGTGCCACGGCACCCGACCACTATCCCACGGCGGGATATCCGGAGGTTGCCTTCGTGGGACGGTCGAATGTGGGGAAATCGTCCGTTATCAATACGCTCATCGAGCGAAAGCGTCTCGCCCGGACGAGCACGACCCCGGGGAGAACACAGCAGATCAACTTTTATACCGTGAACGAACATCTTTACTTCGTCGATCTGCCGGGATACGGGTACGCACGGGTGCCCCGTTCAGTCAAGAAGGAATGGGGCCCCATGATCGAGAGGTATTTCGGCTCCAGCCGTTCCCTCTGCCTCGTTGTGTTCATACTGGACATCCGCCGCGATCCCAGTGACGATGACATCGCCGTGATTGACTGGCTGCATGAAATGACGGTTCCCTGGTGCTTCATCGTCACAAAGAGCGACAAGTTTTCCCGCGGAAAGGCGCGGGAACGCCGCCGCAGCATAGCGCGATCACTCAATGTCGAGGAAACGGACATGATTATCTTCTCTGCGAAGACGAAAGAGGGACGGGACCAACTGTGTACGGTAATTGACGGGGCCGTCGGCCCGGAGGAGGGGGAATGAGCGTTTTGAACGACGTCGAAAAATGCGTCGCGCGCGCCGTTCAGGGGGACATTCCACTGGTTTTGCGTCCCTACGATACCATGGGAGAGGATGTCGGGCTGAGCGGGCGGGAGGTGATCCGCGTGATCGAGGACTTTCACACTGAAGGTCTTCTCCGGAAATTCAGTGCCGTCGTTGCACATAGAAAAGCACCCGCCAGGGAACACGCCCTCGTACTCTGGGCCGTTCCGCGTGAACGATGTGACGAAGTGGGTGCGCTCTTCGCCGCCTGTCGCGAAATCACTCACTGCTACGAACGACGTCCCGCCTTCCCGGGTGGGTTCACCCTCTTTGCCATGGTCCATGCATATTCCGACACGGTACATGATTTCGTGGCGTCACTGGCGGCACGGGTGAATGTGGAAAAATACCTGATCTTGGAGAGCCGGGAGGAATTCAAGAAAACCAGTATGGAGTATTTCTAATATGGTGGATCGTTCTTTCGAACTCTTTTCGCAGGCGAAAAAGATTATTCCCGGCGGCGTCAATAGTCCCGTCCGTGCATTCGGTGCCGTGGGTTCTCATCCGCTCTTCATCGAGCGTGCCGAGGGGTCGCGCGTCTTTGATGTGGACGGCAAAGAGTACATCGATTTCGTCGCTTCCTGGGGTCCCATGATACTGGGACATGCCCATCCCCGCGTTGTCCGGGTGGTACAGCAGGCGGCGGAACGGGGCACGAGCTACGGTGCGCCCACAGAAGGTGAACTGCGGCTGGCGGAAGCCGTCACCGGCGCTTTCCCCGCGATGGACATGGTCCGGATGGTGAGCTCGGGTACGGAGGCGACCATGAGTGCCATCCGACTCGCTCGGGGCTACACGGGACGGCGGAAAATCATCAAGTTCGACGGGTGCTATCACGGCCATACGGATTCACTGCTCGTGTCGGCGGGTTCCGGGGTTGCCACCCTGGGTATTCCCGGAAGCCCGGGTGTTCCCGACGCGGTGGCCGCGCTGACCATCACCGTTCCCTACAACGATGCAGGCGCCTTTACAGAGGCCGTGGATCGCTACGGCGATGACGTGGCCTGCGTTATCGTCGAACCCGTTGCCGGCAATATGGGCGTCGTTCTCCCCGTCCCGGGTTTTCTCGAGACGCTCCGGAGCGTGACGGCGGAGACGGGCATCGTCCTCATTTTTGACGAGGTGATCACCGGCTTCAGGGTCTGTTACGGGGGGTATCAGCATATAGCCGGCATCACACCCGACCTGACCTGTCTCGGCAAGATCATCGGCGGCGGACTGCCCGTGGGGGCCTTCGGCGGTAAGAGAGACATCATGGCGCATCTCGCCCCGGAGGGACCGGTGTATCAGGCGGGGACACTGTCAGGCAATCCTCTGGCCATGGCTGCCGGCGTGGAGACACTCGCCGTCTTGAAAGAGAAGGATTATGCGACAATAGAAAGTAAACGCGAACGCCTGACGAAAGCGTTGGACGCTCACCTGACGGGAACGGGTGTGCCCCATCAGATCAATGCTGTCGGGTCCCTGTTCACCATCTTTTTCAGTGATGCATCCGTTACAGATTACGTCACGGCGAAAAATAGCATGTCGGAACGCTATGCCCGCTATTTCACCGCCATGCTGGAAAACGGCGTGTACCTTCCCCCGTCGCCTTTTGAATGCTCATTCGTGTCTTTCGCCCACACCGACGAGGACATCGCTGAGACAATCAGTGCCGTCACGAGCTTCCAGGCGGGCGATTAATAATTGTATCGTAACTATTATAAACTTTTTTCAATCAACCTTGAAGAAGGCCTTCTGTTTCGCCCCGCAAACCGGGCAGGTGTCAGGAGCTTCTCTTTCGCTTGTGTAACCGCACACCGAGCAGACATAATAGGAATAGCTATCAGACGGCTTGTCAAGATTCTCAAGCATTGTCTCGTATAATCCGGCGTGAACTTTTTCAACCGTATTGGCATAAGAGAAACTGCGCTGAGCCGCCGTATTGCCCTCTTCTTTGGCGTCTTCTATCATGCCGGGATACATTGTTTGGAATTCCTCAGTTTCACCGGCAATCGCTTCTTTCAAATTCTCACGCGTGTCTTTTATTCCACCAAGAACTTTCAGATGAGCATGA
>Ga0272443_10007450_pt1 | contig 10439 bp, 8 predicted proteins | sample SSMAcet12_FD_193581 | JGI IMG/M metagenome (GOLD analysis project Ga0272443, IMG submission 193581) | Marine sediment archaeal communities from Little Sippewissett salt marsh, Falmouth, MA, United States - SSM-Acet-12 | ecosystem: Environmental > Aquatic > Marine > Wetlands > Sediment ... | reverse complement strand
ATGAGAAATCTTCAGTACAGTTAAGTCTCATAGATTTGTTGTCGTTTACGCTTCTCGAAATGACATTGTCCAAAGGTTTAGTTATGTGCGGATGAACGCTAGCACAATCCGATCACAGCATCAATCGGCAGTTGCATTCCTTTGATGGTGACATACTGCGTGTTTTAACGCCAACCCGCATAAAGACGTGGCGCAGAACTCGCCCCTTTGCAAGAGAGGAACAGGCGGGTGATCTACCACACAGAAGAAAGGATTAGGTCCTAAAATTCAATAGTTTTTAAATCGATCTAAAAAGGGAACAACACAAACAACCTAGACTTTCCTGCCCTGAGCAATTTTTTTCAATTTTAATTCCTGCGTCTCGTAGTCTCCCAAGTATGCACGCATGAGACTCTTCCACAGTTTTCCATGGTTGGGGGTGCGGAAATGGAGCATTTCATGCACGATTACGTAGTCTTGCAGATCCTTATGCAATCCGGGCAAAACGGCGTCAAAGGTCAATCGCCCCGTCGTCGAGTATGACGCCCACTTGGTCTTCATGGGGCGCACCGTGATGGATGTGACCGGTGCTTCCAACTTGCCAGCCCACTCACGGACACGCTTCTTAAAAATCTCTTTTTGTGCTGCCACATTCATCGTATTTTATACGCCTTCACCAAAAGCGAGAAGAGGTTTTCCACAATACGCGCCACTTGGTCAAGATCATCCATGCCGGCATAGATCGCAAAGGTGATCTCTTTGCGCAATTCCCGCAAATCCGCTTCGCTTGACTGCCAGTTGGGGTGATCGGAGAACGCCTCTTTGACCTTCTTGGATACCTCCTCGGCATCCGGTACTTTCTCGTCAAGCAGGGTCCGGTAGACAAAAAATGTCAGGCCGTCAAAGCCCTTTTCCGCCTGTTCTTTCTTTCGTTTTTCGTTCTTCTCGATTTCGGCAAACAGGGTATCCAGGGCTTCTTTCGTATTGGTCTGGCGGTTCTCGTAGCTATCTTGAACGGCCTGTGCCCTCTCGGCCATGGCAATCAGGTAGGGATCGTCGCTGCTTTCATCTGCCGTCTTCTGGATGCTTTTAACCAGATTGATAACCTTAGGTCCTCCACCGCCCTCCTTCTTGACTATATACTCTACCGTCTTTTCGTTGATCTCGACGAACTCGGAAACCGGGCGTATGTAGCTCGCACCGACATGAGATTGCACCAACTCGTTGGTCTTTTTCTGAAATGAGCGGTCCACGTATACTTCTTTTGCGTATGCCTTGCGAACCACGTCATAGATGCCCGACAGCGTAGCATAATCTTCGATATACGGCCGCATAAAGGCATCCGGAGAGATGATCTCGTAGAGCATCTCAATCTCTTTGTATTCCTTAAAGAACTCCTTGCGCCGTTCCTTGTCGCGGAAGTGTTCGATAAGAGTGTCAACATCCTTGTCATCAAAGTTACGTTCGATAAGCCCGATATACTCCGGCGCCTTCATATCTATCTTGTTTTTGAAGAGCGCTTTCAGCAAATGAATGTCTTTGACGATGGCATTGACCTCTTTGCTGTCAAATGCCAGGGCCTTTTCAAGCTTGTCAAAGATACCCACGAAATCGAGGACGAAACCGTGCGGCTTGATCATCTCCTCCGCTTCGTTCTCATAGGGCCGGTTTACCCGAGCGATGGCCTGGAGAAGCGTGTGGTCACGCATCGGCTTGTCTAGGTACATGGCATAGAGGATAGGCGCATCGAAACCCGTCAGCAGTTTCTCAGTAACGATCAGAATTTTCGGCCGCATGCCGAATCGGGTAAAATCCTTACGGATCTGTTTCTCTTTCTTCTCGTCGATGTGATATTTTTTCAGCCCAGCGGGATCGTTGTAATTGCCGGTATAGACCACCTCGGAGTATTCCGGCGGCAGATACCTGTCCAGGGCCTTCTTGTATTTGGCGCAGGCAGGCCGATCCACGGCAACCAGAAATGCTTTGTAGCCGAGGGGCTCGACATTTTGCAGGTAGTGCTCAGCGACATACCGCGCTATTGTATCGACCCGCTCATCCCCCTTGAGAAAGTTTTTCAGGTTCACTGCCCGTTCGAGGATCTTGTTCAATTCTGCGATATCCGCCACGCCCTCTGTCTCCGCCAAGGACCAGAACTCTTTTTCCATCAGGTCAGCATTCGCCAGCATCTCGTTGGGTGCCAGATTGTAGAAGAGTGGGAGCGTGGTGCCGTCTTCGATGCTCTCGGCAATCGAATACTTGTGCATGTACCCCTTGTCGTCCTCGCACCCGAAGGTCTTGAATGTTCCCTTTCCATAGACCGTCTTGTCGATCGGCGTACCGGTAAAGCCAACATAGGTCGCGTTAGGCAACCCGGCCATAAGGAAGTTGCCCAGGTCCCCGCCGGTGGTGCGGTGCGCCTCATCGATGAGAACAAAGATATTCGGCCGCTCGTTGACCCTCTCCGGCATGTCGCGGAACTTGTGGATCATGGTGACGATGATACCGCGGTAATCGTCCTTGAGAAGCCTGACAAGTTTCGTGATCCGGCTTGCGTGCTCAACGTTGTTGAGACCCAGAGCCGCCAGGTTTCTCAGCATCTGATCTTCCAGCTCGTTGCGGTCGATCATCAGGAGGATGGTGGGCTTTTCGGTTTCCGGCGCCTTGAAGAGCATCTCCGCCGCCTTGATCATGGTGAATGTCTTGCCGCTCCCCTGGGTGTGCCACACAAGCCCCCGCCTGCGTCCGGCATCCAGGCAGCGGCCAACGATCCTGCTAACGGCCCCCGTCTGGTGCTGCGCCAGAATATACTTGTTCAGTTCCTCATCCTTCTCCGCGAAGATGATGAAGTGTTTGAGGAGGTCCAGGATGTGCCGCCGGTCGCAGAACGACTTGACCTTGGCCTCGAGTTGCCCGATCTGTTCCTCTTTCCAGTTGAAGATGTTGCGTCGGGTCGTGTTCCAGGTCACCCCGTAGGAAAAACCGATCGCCTCGGTGGCCGTGAAGATCATCTCCGGGACGAACAGCTCCGGGGTCTCGTCATGGTAGCGGCGTATCTGGTCAACGCCTATGGCGATGGCTTCGTCTTTATCGGCGTTCTTGCACTCGATGACCTGGACGGGGACACCGTTGATGAAGAAAACAATGTCCTCGCGGTTGCCCCACGTTCCGTTATGGATATAGAACTCCTCGGTAACCTCAAAGACGTTGTTGTCCATACTTTCGTAATCTATAAGCTGAAGGTCCAGTTCGCGGTTCTCCTCGGCAAAAAAGAACGTGCCCGCATTGCGCAGAAAGCCCAGAAATTGACGGTTGCCGAAGATATTGGCCTGGAGGTGCCTGAGCCTGCCGGTCAGCGCACCCTCCCCTTCAGAGTACCTCGGGTTGAACTCCCTGACTTTTTGATACAGCAGGTCATCGAAATATACGGACGTCTTTGCCGCCCGCTCCGCGGGATTTACAGCCTCCGGATTGAACCCGCGTCGTCTTTCAGCCTCTTCCCGGGACACATAGGTCCAACCGATCTCCTGCGCATAGTGCAGGATGCGGCTCTGGACGGTCTTATGCTCCCCGGGTTTGGGCATATGTTTATTCCTCTTCTTCAATCACCAGAGTCCATATGCGCTTAAGTGGAAGCTCGGCTTGTATTTCCTCCGGTAATTTTTCGTAAATTCGACAAACAGCCTGAATAAGGTCGCTTGCATCCCAAAGACGAATTTGAAAGAAACTCTGGCGTGCTTCCTGGCGAAGTGCCTTGGTAAAGCCACTCCATGATACCAAAAGCCCACGCTCGGCCTTAAAGGTTTGCATTGTACCCTGTAACGCGCGGAAGATGGTGACATCCGCAGGAGAACTTGTTGCTTTTACCTGGACGCAGAGGCTTCCTGTGTCAAGACCAAGTATCCCCCTGCCTGCAAGAATATCTACGCCACCATCAGGCCCGAGTGGAGAAAGCTCGGTCTGATAGCCCTCTGCGCATAACACTGCATCAACAAGCCTCGCGAGATCATGCCCTTGGAAACGGGTTTGTAGATACGCAACAATCTGATCATGGGCAATGCCAGCGATATCAACAGGAGCATTTTCATCTGTTGTTTCAACCATAGAAGAAGTCGTCAATTCCTCTGCAAGGCCAGGGTCGTGTTGACCCGAAAGGATAGCGGCAATGCGTCGCTCAGCATCATTTCGTTGTATACGACAGACTGTCATGAATGCTCCCATTGAGTATAAAAGATCCTGATGAAACTCGGTGCGTGGAATATCAGAGCGAATCCAATTTACGAGGCGTGTATGGCGCATTTCTCCATCAATTTCGCGGTAGTTGTACGGGCCGGATACACGACCAAGCGCGACAGTTTTTGAAGCTGTCTTGAGTGGCAGAACAACAATATCCCCTTCTTTCATACTTAAGGCAAATGCCCCCACTTGGGAAGCGTGGTTGCGAATCCGCTGCTCAGGTGCTCCTGGACTAGCATTACGCACAAGTTCTAGGACATTCTCACTCGTAAGCGAAGCGCTCAAATCAGGGATTTCTTTAAATCCTATGATGGCCAGTCCTCTGTCCAAGGCAGTAGCTTCGTCACTCCCATACTTGCCCGCACGCGTGAGCCAGACCTTCGGAATCTTTTCATTTACCAAGTTCATTTTTCCACCCCCTCGAAAGGCTGAAATCTTGGCAGCTTAATCTCTCCTCGCTTTAACTTGCCATACCAGTCTTCCATGTTCCTGTTGCGTGCCTGCATCATCTATTTCCTTCCATTGGTATCATCAAACAGCCTCCGGTAGTCCTTCCGTGTCAATATCAAATTCGGAAAGGTCGAGATCGTTGACACGGATCTCGGCGGTCATGAGTTGGTGGAGGAGGGTGCGGAAGAGGTCTTGAAATTGGTTTTTTTTTGCCCGAGCATTTTCAGACGTTTTGCCTGCGATATCAATTGTGTTAACAATGTTCATCTGCTCCTGTAACGGAGGAAGAACCATTTTAAGCAACTTAATTCGAGCAAGAGCTAATTTAGGCTGAGCATTCTTAACCGTTTGAGCCTTTATCTCATTCTGGCAATAATCAGATGCCAACCAATACATCAAATATCGTGGACAAATAATCTTTGGATCTTTATAAATGAGTCGGGCTGCGTTTTCTGTCAGGTTAGCGCCATCAAGATGTTCGGGAATCATCCCGCTAATTCCAATACTACCTGCGATCGAAATGAACACGTCTTTCGTTTTGATGATATAACGACTTATTAGCTTTTGAACTGTTTCAGGCACAAACTGGATTGCATGTGTATCAACGGAAAACTCGGAGAAGTCAGTAACACGAATGTATGGATAACCGGTATCCTTAGCCACCAACTTGTCACCTTTGGGAAGACGCTTTCCGCCTTTGATATCTGCGATGGCACCAATCTCCACTACCTTCCAACTTTCCGGAATGGAGCCGATTTCGGTTTGCTTCTGTGGTTCGCCGCGGGTGCCTTCGGTGAAAAGCTTGTGCATCAGGGTCTTCTTCAGTTCGGTGGTCAGCTCGATCAGCCGCTTTTGCTCTTCAATCGCCTTTTGCACCAGCGACAAAACCGCCGCAATACGACGTTGCTCGGGAAGGGGAGGCATTGGGACTCTCAGTTTTGACTCATAATCTCTTAGCTGAAAATTAAACTTGCCGTCAGCGGCCCGTTTACAAAACCTGTCAAATGGTGACATGGATGAATTCAAGAGGTAATAAAGAAAGTTGTTGTCAACCTGCTTATCAATCTTATGCGCTTTGAAGGTGAAAGATGCAAAAGCAATTTCATCTTCCGGTAGGCTTATCACAAGAGCGTTACGGCCTACGTTGTGAATGCTACCACTGGAACCCACGAACACAATGTCTCCTTTATAGAGTCGTTTAGTTTCCGGCACTTTCTTTGATATGTAGTGATTGTATTTCGAGTCAAAATCAATTTTGCCTTCCTGAATATTGGGAATTGATATGACCAATATTCCTTCATTTGAATCTGCTTCCTCTATTTTCCTCCAAGAAATTCCCCTATTGAACTCGGCAATTTTATCTATAGAATCAATCTTCCAATCAAGTGGAAAGGAGTATCGGTCAACAGGAAGGTCCATCTCTCACACCCTTATCTTCTTTAACACCATTCGCAAGGCAACATTCGTTTCCGCTGCTTCGACTTCCAGTGCATCCAGTTCCGCCACGATCTCGGCTATCGGCCGGTATTCCTCGGCATCGTTTGTGTGTATGTAGCGCGAGGGAGAGATGTTGTAGTCGTTCTTGACAATCTCCGCCTTGTCCACGATCCGGCTGAACTTTTCTTCTTCCTTCCAGTTCAGAAAGGTTGCCACAATGCGGTCGATACCATCATCGGGAAGGTAATTTTTCGGATCGCCCTTGGCGAATACCTTGCCCGCGTTGATCAGGAAGAGCTTCCCCTTCCGTTCTTCCGCTTTGCTGCGGTTGAGAAAGAGGAGGATACCCGGGGCGGGGGTGTTGTAGAAGAGATTCTCCGGCAGGTAGATCACCCCTTCGATCAGGTCCCTTTCCACAAACCACTTGCGGACTTCTTTTTCCTTGTTCCTGCCTGCGTTTCCCGAACCGCGCGAGGCGGCGCCGGTATCGAGGACGATGGCGGTCCGACCGGTCTCATTCAGCGAGGCGGCGATGTGCTGCACCCACCCCCAGTCGGCCGACTGTTTGCCGGGGAAACCCGCGCCCTGAGGAAAACGGCCCAGTTCGTCATTGTCGTAGTCCTGTTCGACAAACCAGTTCTGGTTCCACATGGGATTTGCCACCACCCGGTCGAAGGTGCTGAGTTTCCCCTTCTCCCGGAATTTGGGGTTGCGGAAGGTGTCACCAATCTCGATCCGGCCTTCCATGTCGTGGATGATCATGTTCATGTTGGCCATGGCCCAGGTATTGCCGATATATTCCTGGCCGAAGAGCTGCAGGGGTGCGTACTTGTCCTTGCTGCGAAGGTCCATCTTGTTTTCCAGGACCAGCTCGCACTTGATGAGCAGGCCCGCCGAACCGCAGCAGGGGTCGTAGATGGTCATCCCCGGTTCGGGGTCCATGATCTTCGCCATGACCATCCCCACTTCCTTGGGGGTGTAGAACTCCCCGGCGGACTGCCCTCCCCCCTCGGCGAATTTCCGAATGAGGTATTCATAGCTGCGGCCGATGATGTCGGGCTCCACGTCCTTGAGCCCCAGCCGTTTTTCCGAGATCTTTTCGATCAGATTTGAGAGGCGGTCGTCGTCGATGTCCCTCTGGCCATGGGTGGTGGCATTGAAGTCCACCCGATCGATGATCCCTTCAAGATCAGGGTTGGCCTTTGCGATCGCCCGCAGGTGGGTGGTAAGCTGCTCCCCGATCTTATCCGAGAGCGTGCGAATAATCGACCAGACCGGGTCCTCCGGGTCCTTCGGTTCCAACGGCAGGTAGAACCGAACCAGCTTGTTGTCGTTTGCCACGAGTTTGAAAGCCTTAGCGCGGCTGCCGACATTCTCGGCTATCCGGTTTATCTCGTCATCGAATACGTCGCAGAGTCGCTTGGTAAAAACCAGCGGCAGGATGAAATCCTTGTACTTGGGGGCATCCTGCGCCCCGCGAATACTGCACGCCGCATCCCATATCCAGGATTCCAGCGATTTTCCGTTGTTCATTTCATGGTTATTTCTACGCGCCATCCGTCACCTTTCAGTTGTTTCCTGGAAAAATACCTGCTTTGTCGGTTCTTATGTATATGTTTCTGAATTGTTGCTCAAAAGAAACGCTGTAAGAAGCCTGACTTACGTTTTCTAAGGCTTTCGATGCACTGAACCAGTGCACATCTGTTATGTATGCACTGATATTAGACATATTGATGCACGTTCTTCATGTCGATATCATCGACATATTATCAATACGTGTCCATGGCGTGGACATGCTTTTTTAACGTGTCCACATATTCACATCTTATGGACACGTTACACCGACAGCAACTTATAGAGCTTCGCATTCAAATAGAGGTTCTCTTTCCCTGTCTTCTGAAGTTTGAGTACCTCGATTTTTTCAAGTTCCTTCAAATATTCCGCGGCAGTTTTGCGTTGTGCAATCCCTGCATCCACCAGGAATTTTACTTTGGTATAGGGCTGGTGAAACAAAAGCTCGATCAACTCCTTTGAATAGACTTTGTCGGGAAGGTTTTCCCTGGCGAATTGCCGTGTTTCTTCCAGAAGATCTCTGATAGCTATTATCTTGTCTTTTGTATAGACAGCCGTCTTTTCAATCGCGTCGAGCATATAGAGAATCCAGGGCTCCCACTGCTGGTGTTCCGTAACACCCCGTATTAACCGGTAATAGTCACTTCTATTTTCGATAATGTATTTGCTCAGGTAGAGAACAGGTAGTTCGAGAAGTTCTTTAAACACAAGAAAGAGAATGTTGATGATCCTACCGGTTCTCCCATTTCCGTCCGAAAAGGGATGAATGGATTCAAACTGGTAGTGCATGATGGCAAGTGTAATTAAGGGATCGACAGCATCTTCCTCATGGATGTACTCTTCCAGGTTTTTCAGCTTGTCCCGGATAATGGCGTCTCCTTCGGGCGGCATGTAGATAATTTGACCCGTCGCGGCATTTGAAACGGCGGTCCCGGGGAAGTTTCGTATCCCAGACTGGTTTTCCCTTATGATCTGAACCAGTTTGATGAAAAGATTGGTGGATAAGATCGGCCGTTTCTTCAAGTCGGCAAATCCCTCCCAGAGGGCTTCCCTGTATCGGAGAACTTCTTTGGTGGCCGGATCGATCTTACCGGTATTCGCCGTGAAGGCGCGGAAAAGAGAATCGTTAGTGGTTACAATGTTTTCTATTTCCGAACTCGATCGGGCTTCCTGAAGAATTAGAGAGGTTACCAGAACGGATTGATTGGGAATGGTCGCGCCGAGACCTTTCAGTTCTGCCAATGCTCGCCCGGCGGTAATGGTCTTTCTTAATATGGGTTTTGTCTCAATCTCCGCCTTTGGTGGGAGTAAGGGAAGCTCGTTATATGGTTTGTTCGGGTCAAATTTCATAATCAAAGTTTTCGCCATAAAAAAAGAATACCCCGCCTCCATGATAAGAAGCAGGGCTGTGTTTTGTCTCTTTTCATTTTCCCGTCCCCCTTGGCAGGCACAAAAATAAATAGCAGATTTCAGAGGAAAGTCAAGGGATTTAAATAGGATTCAGCCGGGATGTACTATCGTCACAGGGAAAGTGCTTAGGATAGAGGCCTCTGGTTGTGCGGACAGCGTCCACACAACCAGGTCCAAGGAGTACTCAGCTAAATTTTTTGGTATCTGATTTTCTTCCTGTTAACGGTTCTAAGATACTTTACCTTGGGGTGCCCAAAGACCATCATGATGGTGACGGCTTCACCCTCCTGGATGCCGACTTTTTCTTTTAATTCCCGCGATATATCGAAGGCAAAGGTTCCAAAGCCCATCATGCAGGCGCCGAGGCCCAGGGCGTTCACCATCAGTTCCATGTGGCCAATATTGAAGACGCCATCCAGTTCGTTGCACCGGCGGCTGACGACCATAAGGGCGTTGGGCGCGCCGTGGAACAGGAGATCCCTCCCTGTTTTCTGATACACCCGGTGCCAGTGCTGCCAGATCTGCTGGAAGTCCAGGAACTGGTAGGGGACGCGCATGGCCTTTTTGTCGACTGTCGTGATGTCGAGTTCGGCCAGGGCCTTCAGGGCGATGGGCGCGATCTGGCGGAGGGTATCCCGGGTCAGGACGACATACCGGAGAAGCTGCGTATTCGCGCCGGTCTGCGTGTATCTGCCCATCTCCAGGATCTTACTGATATCGCTGTCGCTGACCGGTTCGTCCGTGAACTGGCGGACGCTCCGCCTGAACTTGACCATATTGAGGAGTTTTTCCGGTTCAATCTGAAACTTCCGGGGATCGTCGTATGCCAGTATCTCGGCAGGATCGAAGTCGCCGAGGAGGGTGACCGCCTGCTGCTCGCACACCGCGGTGCAGTGCCCACATTCAATACAGAACTTGCCCGGAGTTGCTTTCCCGTCTATCACCCTGATGGCAAGGACGGTGCAGTCCGCCGCGCAGGTCCCGCATCCGATACATTTTTCCGTATCCACCGTGATCATGCGTATCCCCCCTTATGAGTAGTGTACGTTCTATAGCCAATTCATCCGTTGAGGTCAAGGAAGCGGGGGGAGTGAGGGGTGAGGAGTGAGGAGGAAGGAGGAAATTAAAACTTGATTTATCCCATGTGTTGACCTATATTTTGGCTATCAAAGAAGTCAAAATAAGGAGCCATTGCATGAAGCCTATTTCGGTCACCACTGGTATCGTCCCGATTGCTGAATTCAAGAAAGGCATCTCCAAGTGGTTTAAAAGCCTTCAGGATATGGAGCATCCCCTGGTTATTACACAGAACGGGAAACCTGCCGGAGTGCTGCTGTCTCCAAAGAACTACGATGAAT
>Ga0272443_10007449_pt1 | contig 10441 bp, 11 predicted proteins | sample SSMAcet12_FD_193581 | JGI IMG/M metagenome (GOLD analysis project Ga0272443, IMG submission 193581) | Marine sediment archaeal communities from Little Sippewissett salt marsh, Falmouth, MA, United States - SSM-Acet-12 | ecosystem: Environmental > Aquatic > Marine > Wetlands > Sediment ... | reverse complement strand
ATTCTGCGTTTTATCATCTTCACAACCCTCCACATGGGACCCGAGATGCTGTACGAAAGGGCGAATGAAAAGAGCATGATCTGAGGTTCAAGTAAAACGACGACAAAAAGGAAAACGATCATCACGAGTGTCATAAAAGGCTTGCTGGTAAAGAAATCGAGATCCTTGAAGCTGTAATATTTTACATTGCTTACCATGCAATATGACAAAAATACCATGGCGATGAGTATGGACACACTGGTAAATTCTCCCGTTCCACCCATGTAATCCCAGAGCAGGACGGACGTGGCGATGACACCTGCTGCCGCGGGAATTGGCAGGCCGTTGAATATTTTTTTGTCGATATCGCCTACCTGAACGTTGAATCGAGCTAATCTCAATGCACCACAGGCCGCAAAAAGAAAAGCTACGATCCAGCCACACCGTCCGAAGGGAATGAGAGACCACTGGTACGCGAGAATGGCCGGCGCGACACCAAAGGCCACCAAGTCAGACAGAGAATCGTATTCGACACCGAACTGAGTCGTGGAATGGGTAATCCGTGCGATACGGCCATCGAGGCCATCCAGAACAAACGACACGACGATGGCAATGGCCGCATGAACATAATCACCCCGCATGGATGCCACCAGAGAATAGAATCCCGAGAAGAGGCTTGCCGTGGTGAAGAGATTTGGCAGGATATAAATCCCTCTTCGCATGGTGTGTTCCTGTCGTTCTTTCGTTTTCTTCATCGAATTCTCCCTATCACAGTTTCACCGGCCCGGACGGTATCGCCCTTTTCCACCGTTACTTCCGAAGACTCCGGAAGGAACACCTCGAGTCGCGAACCGAAGCGTATCATACCGAATCGGTCACCCCGTGAAATTCCGTCCCCTTCGCTATTCCAACACACAATACGCCGTGCAATGATACCCGCAATCTGAATGGTAAGCACCGGGACACCTTCGGGTGTCTCGATGAGAACGGAATTCCTCTCGTTATAGACAGACGCCTTATCGAGGTTTGCAGAAAAAAACTTGCCTTCCCGATAGCGTATTCCCCGTATGGTACCCGAACAGGGAGCCCGATTGACGTGAACGTTGAAAACGCTCATAAAAATGCTGATCTTGTAAAAAGATCCCGAAATAAGGTCATTCTCTGTGACCTTTTCCACACTCAGCACCCTGCCGTCCGCCGGAGATACGACACTCTTTTCACCTTCCGGCGGTGTCCTCTCGGGGTTTCTGAAAAACCAGAGGGCAAACAATCCCGGGGAGAGAACCACGATACCCGTCACCATATAGTCCAACCAGAACAGTATCGCGGCAACAATCACGAAAGGAACGGCAATAAAACACCCGTCTCGAATGATGGGACTTTTTTTATAATTCATTCAACTGCTTTCTTAGTTATTTCGTCTCCCCGGCACTTTTCGAACAGCACGTCTTTTTCGTACATGCCGGACATATATGCGATTCAGACCATCCTGTCAATGAAATCATCAGTCTCTGTTTTCCTCGGCATAGGACTTCCTGAAATATCTGGGGATCACATTTTCACGTTTCACGATATCACCTTCATGGAGTTTTTTCAATCCTGCCGCACCGACGACGGAACCACGGATATAATGACATCGCTGCGGTGCGATGATACATCGCGTGCCCATGACGGACCGTATAGTACTGTCATATACAATCGTTCCGCCCCCCACGAAGAAAACCGGGGCATCCGGCAGTGATTTCAAAAATGGTTCCGGTCGCACCAGCGCATCGTCACACACCTTCACGGGTTCACCGTCCACTCCTTCATAGAACGCCGCGTACACATCTCCCCTCCCCGCATCCATCAGTGCGCATAAGGATCCCGACAGTGGTGCGGCACCGGCGGCGAGCGCATCCAGCGTCGAAACGGCGGCGATGGGTGCATCATTCACGAGGGCCAGTCCCTTAACGGTACTTATCCCTACGCGCAAACCGGTGAAGGAACCGGGACCGACAGTCACGGCAAAGAGACCGATGTCGCCAAGATCGATACCCGCCGCCGTGACCACGTGATCGATCATCGGCATAAGCCCCTCCCCGTGATGACGGCGAACGGTGGTGTTCGTCTCATACAGCACGGCGTCACCATCCATAACGGCGACACTGGCCGATACTGTGGCGGTGTCAATGGCGAGAATAATCATCTTACTCCGATACGATCTTTACAATATCATTATAGAATACAAAGAGCATAATCGCGATCAATATATAGAAGCCTACTTGCTGAGCGATCTCTCTCCACTTGACGTTGATTTGACGGCGCGTCACAAGTTCGATAAGAAAAAAAAGGAGATGGCCGCCGTCGAGAACAGGTATGGGCAAAAGATTGAGGACACCGAGATTGACGCTCAGCACGGACATAAAGAAAATAAAGGGCACGAGACCCTGCTTAACCTGAGAACCCGCCATCTGTGCAATCAATATCGGCCCGCCTACCGTTTTCGGTGATACGACCCCCTGGATCATTTTGACGATACTGAGTATGGTAATCTTGAAAATAAACCACGTCTCCTGACAACCGATCATAAAAGCCCGGAAAGGATTGACATGTTCCACCGTCACCTCAGATGATGCCGTAATACCGATGCGATACGTTTTTATCTCCTCCCCAAAGAGATTTTCCGTCGTCACCGCGCGAGGTGTCACAAATAACTCAAGCAACCGGTCTTTCCTCTCCACCATCATTTTCAGGCGCTTTCCGCCACGGGTACTGATGGTTTCCGCCAGGGCCGACCAGTCGTTAATGTCCTTACCGTCGATGGAGAGAATGATATCGTCTTTCTGGATACCCGCCTCATAGGCCGCCGATGGTTGCTTCACGTCCCCGACACGGGCCGTGAGTGTCGTGATGCCAAAGCTGTAGATGAGTGTAAAGGCAACAATAGCGAAGAGAAAATTAAATGAGGGGCCAGCCCCGACAATCAGAATCCGCTTCCACACCGGTTGCCCACTGAAAGATCGGGTTTCATCCGCCTCATCAACACGATCGTTGCTGTCCTCGCCGAGCATCTTGACGTATCCGCCTAGGGGAATGAGCGAGACACGGTAATCCGTTTCTCCCACGGTCTTCCCCACGAGGCGCGGACCGAATCCGAGAGAAAACTTCAAGACACTGACACCACAGGCTTTTGCAACGATGAAATGACCGAATTCATGGACAAATATCAGCACTCCCAAAAGTATGATAACCGATATGATATTAACACTCATCTGTTTTCTGCAAACTCCTTCGCAATAATCTCTCGCGCCGTTTCACGCCCCCATCTATCGGCCTTCAGCACAGCATCGACGGATGGACACACTTCGGGTTCGTGCCTGTCCATGGTCTGCTCGATGACGGAGAAAATATCGAGAAATGCGACATGATCTCCCAGGAATGACTCTACAGCGATCTCATTCGCAGCGTTCATAACCGCCGGCATCGACCCGCCGGTACGGGCGGCTCTGTAAGCAAGTGAAAGGGACCGAAAGGTTTCACAGTCGGGAGCCAGAAAATCCAGTTTTCGGGCAGCGGTCATATCCAGCGCTTCGTTCGGTGCGAGAAATCGTGCCGGGAAAGACAGTGCGTACGAGATGGGACCTCTCATATCGGGCGCACCGAGCTGAGCGATGACGGATCCGTCAATATACTCAACCATGGAATGAACGATACTCTGCGGATGTATCACAATATCTATTTTATCAGTATCTATGCCGAAAAGCCACTGTGCCTCGATAACTTCCAGGCCTTTATTCATCATAGATGCGGAATCAACGGTAATTTTTTTCCCCATGTTCCAGTTTGGATGTTTCAGCGCATCGGCGGGCCGGACATGTGTCAGGTCTTCAGTGGTATAGTGCACAAAGGGGCCGCCCGAGGCTGTCAGGATAATACGTTTGACGTATTCCTTCCCGTGACCGCGGAGGCATTGAAAGATGGCGCTGTGCTCGCTATCGACGGGAATGATCGTCACATCACGTTCTCTGGCCCGTTTAACAACGAGTTCGCCCCCGATGACCATGGTTTCCTTATTCGCCAGAGCGATATCCTTGCCCGCGTCAATGGCCGCCACCGTGGGAATCAAACCCGCCGCGCCGACTATCGCCGAAACAACCATATCCGTCCCGGCAAGTGACGCCACCTCACAATAGCCGTCTTCTCCCCACACAATTGACGGCCTGTGCGTCGCCCCACACATGGTATCAAGCGAACGGGCATGGTTCTCATCGATAACAGCAACAATGCGGGGGCGGAATTCATTGATCTGCTCCGAGAGAACAGCGATGTTCCTGCCGGCGGCGAGTCCCATCACGTCAATGGTCCCGCCTGAACGACGGACAATGTCAAGCGTATTGACACCGATCGAGCCTGTTGATCCGAGAAGAGAGATATTTTTCATGGAACAATCATTTCTTTATAGTAATAAACGAAGGGAATGACAAAAAGCAGTGAATCGAGACGGTCCAGAATGCCGCCGTGTCCGGGAAGAATAACGCCCGAATCTTTTACCCCCGACACGCGCTTAACCACCGATTCGCAAAGATCGCCCATTTGACCGAGTATGCTCCCCATCGCACCGACGATAATAGCGTGAACTACGGTCAGTTCAGGGATGAACACAACGGCGTATACGGTGGATGCGATAACCGCCCCTGCGACAGCGCCGAGTGCCCCTTCCTGTGTTTTCCCCGCGCTGATGGTGGGTATCAACTTATGCTTTCCCGCCATACGGCCCGCGTAAAACGCAGCGATATCCGATGAAAAGGTCATGACAATGATGAAGAATATCCAGTAGACGCCCCGTGGTCCGTTTCTGACGAGAATGATATGTGAAAAGAGAAAACTGATATAAACAAATCCGAATACTACCTTCATGAGGGAATCGATCGGCATCGCCTTGATTCGATAACGGTACAGGAAGATCATAAAAAAAAGCATGATGAGAAGGGGAATGGCGGCCGTCATGAGCGCCGCATTACCGAGAAGTGCCGACGCGGGCAGGACGAGGGCACCCAGTATTCCCTCTCCCTTTTCACACCACTCCTTTCCGCCAAAGACCATCCCGTTATATTCCCACACGGCAACAGCGGTGATGCACGTAATAACGAGCGCAAAGAGATCCTTTGTCCCCCAGATGATGAGGACAACAATGAGTGGTGCCGCGATAACGCCCGTTATCCATCTCTTTATATGAGTACTCTCCACGCTATTTCCCTGCCACCTGTTCGCTGGTCAAGCCAAATCGTCTTTCACGCCGCCCGTAACTGTGAATGGCCTCAATAAGATGCTCCTGAGAGAAATCAGGCCACAGGACAGGCGTAAAGAAAAGTTCCGTATACGCAATCTGCCACAGGAGAAAATTACTGATTCGGCATTCTCCGCTTGTGCGAATGAGAAGATCGGGATCGGGCATATCACGGGTAAAAAGATACCGTCGCAGGCAGTCTTTGTCGATATCCTTTTCACTGATTAAACCTTTCTTGACATCTGCGGCGATGGAACGTGCCGCATCAACGATTTCATCCCGTCCTCCGTAACTCAGTGCAAGATTCAATACCATGCCCGAGCAATGCGCCGTCTCCGCAATTGTCCGTTCGAGACGGTTTCTAACCACTTTCGTCAGCATGTCGACACGACCGATTGTGGTTAACCTGATATTGTTGTTCAGCATCTCGGCAAGTTCGTTCTTCAGATATTCATCAAGGAGTGCCATCAGAGCGCGAACTTCCTCGCCGGGACGACTCCAGTTCTCGACGGAAAAGGCAAACAGGGTAAGGTAGTCAATTCCGAGTTCACGACACGTCCTGACTGTCGTGCGGACCGCCTGTGCACCCTTTTTGTGACCCAACACGCGCTTCAAGGCGTTTTCCCGCGCCCATCTGCCGTTCCCGTCCATGATAATGGCGATATGACGCGGTAATTTATCTTTTTTAATGTGTCCCATAAACCGTCAACATCATGCCGATAGTTAATCACAAGTATCACAGATTACTGACATTATCAAGGTATTGTTAGCAGCTCGCCGACTTTCACCTGTTAAAAAAGGGAACCGTCGGGTTCCCTTTCCTCGTTTCCTGCGGCATGGGAAATGGTGCTAGATTTCCATAATTTCCTTCTCTTTTTCGGCAAGGATCTCATCGGTTTTCTCGATAAAACCATTGGTGATTTCCTGAACGTCGTTTTGGTATTTAAAAAGATCGTCTTCCGAAATTTCCGCGTCGTTCTTCAATTTCTTCAGTTCGCTGTTTGTATCTCTTCGCGAGTTTCTCAGTTTGATCTTGCACTCTTCAGCCATCTTTTTGACGAGTTTGACCAGTTCCTTACGTCGTTCCTCCGTCAAGGGCGGTATGGCAATACGAATGACCTTCCCGTCATTAGACGGCACAAGACCGAGTTCCGATTTTTGTATCGCCTTCTCTATCTCGCCGACGGCCCCTTTGTCCCACGGAGAAATCAGAATCAATTGACTTTCGGGAACGGAGAGAGTGGCCAGTTGGTTCAAAGGCGTGGGAGTCCCGTAATAATCAACGCGGATACCGTCGACCAAGGCGGTCGATGCACGTCCCGTACGCACCTTGCTGAAGGACTTGTGAAGAAACAATGTATGTTTCTCCATCGTCTCCTTGAGTTCTTCCAGAATCATGTCAACCATTTTCGACTCCTACATAGGTTCCGATTTTCTTCCCGCATATGATACCCTTTATATTCCCCTCTTTTTCAAGATTAAAAACAATCACAGGCATATTGTTCTCCCGACACATGGATATAGCCGTGCCGTCCATCACCTTGAGGTCGCGGGCTAACACCTCCGCATACGATATCGACTCGAATATCTGTGCCTCGGGGAAGAGAAGGGGATCTTTATCGTATATACCGTCGACCTTTGTACCCTTTAGAATGACATCGGCCTGAATTTCCATTGCCCGCAAGGACGCAGCCGTATCCGTCGTAAAAAAAGGGTTCCCCGTTCCCCCGGCAAATACAACAACACGGTCTTTTTCCAGGTGGCGCACTGCCCTCCGCTTGATAAACGGTTCTGCAACAGCCCGCATTTCTATCGATGTCTGAACACGCGTCTCCACACCCTCATTCTCCAAGGCATTTTGAAGAGCCAGGCTGTTCATGATCGTTGCAAGCATACCGATGTAATCGGCGGACGCCCTTTCGATACCGCGCGTGCTTGCCTCGACACCACGAAAGATGTTTCCACCCCCCACAACGATACCGAGGTCTATGCCAAGTTTCTTGATTTCAGCAATCTCCACCGCGACGAACCTGAGCGTATCTATATCGATACCAAAAGACCCTTTCCCAAGAAGCGCCTCACCACTCAATTTAAGAAGGACCCTTTTATATACCGGTCGTTCCATATATCACCCTGTGATTGGCATGTTCAAAGAATCCGCTCAGTATTAGTCTTGATCCGCCCCCAACTGATAACGGACAAAGCGCCGGACGAGAACATTTTCCCCGGTATTGCCGATAAAATTGTTGACCAGGGTTTCTATTGTAATATCCGTATCTTTTACGAACTTCTGACTTAACAGGCAAACGTCTTCATAATATTTCTTGAGTTTCCCGTCGATAATCTTATCAAGGATCTTCTCCGGTTTTCCCTCTTGCACTGCCTGAGTTCGATAGATCTCTCTTTCCTGCTCCAGGATGGCAGCGGGAACATCGTCCGGGTTGACGTAGGCGGGGTTCATTGCCGCAACATGCATGGCGATGTCGTGAGCAAGTTGTTTAAAGCCCTCGGTACGGGCCACGAAATCCGTCTCGCAATTCAATTCGAGAAGCACGCCAATTTTGCCTTCCAAATGGATGTAGGACTCAATGATTCCCTCTTTTACCGCACGGGATGAACGCTTCGTAGCCGCCGACAATCCTTTTTTCCTCAAGTATTCAATAGCCTTGTCGAAATCACCACTCGATTCCGTAAGGGCTTCCTTGCAGTCCATCATTCCCGCATTCGTTTTGTCCCGCAATTCCTTTACCTGTGCTGCTGAAATACTCACTTCACGTCCCTCTCTTCCCTTTCCTCAATTTCTTCCTCAGGCATGGTGTCACCCGTTGTTTCGTCTATCTCCTTTGTTTCCACGCTCTCCGGGATATCGGATTCACCTATTTCATCGACCACCGTCTCGCCGTCTTCCTTGTCTGTTTCCGCCTGAACCCTTTCCCTGAAACGTTCTTTTCCTTCCTCAACGGTGTCGGCAATCTTCGAAGCGAAAAGTTTTATCGCACGGATGGCATCGTCATTCCCCGGGATCACATAATCAATATCGTCAGGATCACAGTTCGTATCCACGATGGCCACAATGGGAACCCCCAGTTTCTGGGCTTCTTTGACTGCAATGGTCTCCCGCTTGGGGTCAACGATAAAAACGGCTCCGGGTACTCCCTCCATTTCACGGATGCCCCCAAGCACCTTTTGCAACTTTTCCCGTTCACGCCTTAACCCGAGAATCTCTTTTTTCGGAAAAGCATTGACACTATCATCGTCGAACATCTCATCAAGTGTCTTCAATCGATCAATACTCTTCTTGATGGTCACAAAATTTGTCAACATTCCGCCCAACCATCTCTGGTTTACGTAGGGCATTTTGCACCGTTCCGCTTCACTCTTAATCGATTCCTGTGCCTGCTTTTTTGTACCGACGAAAAGAATATCTCCACCGTCGGCAACGGTATTGGCAACAAAATCGCAGGCCACATCGAAAAGGCCGACGGTCTGCTGCAGGTCCACAATATAAATGCCGTTGCGCGCCCCGAAGATATAGGGCTTCATTTTTGGATTCCACCGGTTTGTCTGATGCCCGAAATGCACTCCCGATTCGAGCAACATTTTCATGGTAACTCGTGCCATTGTTTTCTCCTTACTGTGTTTATTCCACCACTTTCGTCACTTTGACGGCGAATTCCTTTTCGGGAACAACATCACCATCAATCGGAAAGTGTGTGTTATCCTAATACATTAACACCACGAAAGTCCTCAGCGATATTGCCGGGGCCTTTCTTTCTGCCTTTAATTGCCACATTCTCATGTGTTTTACTTGCCAGACTGCAGAGATACGCCTGTCGTGAAACCGCATATACCTGTTTCTCCCTGCTTATATCACGGCCATAAGCGCTTGGCTGATACCACAGGAACAGAAAATACGCAAGGTAAAATACGGTCTACGTGCGATAATGGGCATTCACCGTGACATAATCAAATGAAAGGTCCGATGCGTACATGCGAAAGTCCCCCTTTCCCCTCGCAAGCGAGATGCGTACCGTGATTTCGTCTTTCTTCATCGACGCCTCAAGGATATCCTCCGACACGGGAACACCACCTCCCTGTCGGAACACCACCGTATCATCAACAAAAACAGAGACCCGGTCGGGATTGATGTCGCAGCCGGCTGCCCCGACGGCAGCAATAATACGACCCCAGTTGGCATCGTTCCCGAAAAAGGCCGTCTTAACAAGGTTTGATCGGGCGACGGCATAAGCAATGGTTCGTGCCTCCGCCACCGTTGCCGCATCGCATACCTCGACGGCAATCACTTTCGTCGCCCCCTCGCCGTCACGCACGATCGCCTTGGCCAGATTGACCATTACATCACGAAGTGTCTCCTCAAAGGCCGAAAGAAACGGTGAATCGTCATCGATTTTATCATTCCCGGCGACGCCGTTGGCCATCATAATCACCGTATCGTTCGTACTCATGCATCCATCAACACTGATGGCATTGAAGCTCATATTCACGGCCCGGCGAAATATCCGGTCCATACAGGACATCTCAATACAGGCATCTGTAAGAATAAAGGACAGCATCGTGGCCATATTCGGTTCGATCATACCGGCACCCTTGACCATGCCGCAGACAGTTACAGGAACCGTCCCGGCGGTTATCTCACGCACCTCGATTTTCGGGAAACGGTCTGTCGTCATGATGGCTTCTTCGGCATCGGCTATACCGTCATCGCGGAGGCCCTCCACAAGAGGGCCGATACCGTCGATAATGCGGTTGACGGGAAGACGCTCTCCGATAACACCTGTCGACGCGATCAGGACATCGTTGTCATCGATACCGAGACGAACTGCTGTCGCGGCGGTGACGGCGCATGCATCCTCTCGCCCCTGCGCTCCCGTGGCCGCGTTGGCATTGCCGCTGTTGATAATGATGGCGCTCGCCGTACCGTCGGCTACCCTTTGCTCATCAATTGTCACAGGTGCTGCCTTGAAACAGTTGGTCGTAAAGACGGCTGACACCTGCGCGGGCACATCGGACACGATAAGTGCCAAGTCCTTTTTAATGCCGTCTTTGATACCCACGGCGATGCCATTGGCACGATAGCCGGGGACATGTGGTTTCTCTTTCGCCACGAATGTATACTCCTCTTTCATTTTCCCTGTCATTTACCGCAACAGTGTTTGTACTTCTTTCCACTTC
>Ga0272443_10007448_pt1 | contig 10441 bp, 6 predicted proteins | sample SSMAcet12_FD_193581 | JGI IMG/M metagenome (GOLD analysis project Ga0272443, IMG submission 193581) | Marine sediment archaeal communities from Little Sippewissett salt marsh, Falmouth, MA, United States - SSM-Acet-12 | ecosystem: Environmental > Aquatic > Marine > Wetlands > Sediment ... | reverse complement strand
CTACCTGATCCTCAGTTTTACCCACCATCATTGCCTCGGTTTGTGCAAAATAGTTCGCCAGCAATTTTAGATGGTGATCACCTAACTGATTGTGATTTATTGCAGATGCAATAAAATCGCATGGAATTAACTTTGTTCCCTGGTGGATCAACTGGTAAAACGCATGTTGACCGTTAGTTCCCGGTTCTCCCCAAATAATAGGTCCGGTCTGGTAATCAATCTGTTCTCCATTACGATCAACATATTTGCCATTACTCTCCATATTTCCCTGTTGAAAGTAAGCTGCGAAACGATGCATATATTGGTCGTATGGTAATATGGCTTCACTTTCGGCTCCATAAAAGTTATTGTACCAGATTCCTATCAGAGCCAGAATTACAGGAATGTTCTTATGAAATTCAGATTGACTAAAATGTTTGTCCATGGCATGGGCACCTTCCAGCAAAGCGATATAATTCTCATAGCCAATTCCGAGAACAATTGAAAGACCTATAGCCGACCACAACGAGTAACGACCACCTACCCAATCCCAGAAACGGAACATATTGTCTATATCAATGCCAAATTCGGATACAGCTTCTGCATTGGTTGATACAGCCACGAAGTGTTTCGCTACATGATCCTCCTTTTCTGCTGAATCTAAAAACCAATGTTTAGCAGAAAAAGCATTTGTCATGGTTTCTTGTGTCGTAAAAGTTTTCGAAGCAACAGTAAACAGTGTTGTTTCAGGATGGACCAGTTTTAATGTCTCGGCAATGTGCGTTCCATCAATATTAGAAACAAAATGAAGATTCAGATGATTTTTATATGGCTTTAAGGCTTCAGTAACCATCAGTGGGCCAAGATCAGAACCACCTATACCAATGTTTACAACGTCGGTTATGTTTTTCCCGGTATATCCTTTCCACTTTCCAGAAATCACTTTTTCTGAAAAAGTTTTCATCTGATCCAAAACTGCATTAACCTCAGGCATAACATCTTGTCCATCAACCAAAATTGGAGTATTCGATCTGTTACGTAATGCGATATGTAATACTGCACGATTTTCAGTAGCATTAATTTTTTGCCCGGTAAACATACTTCTAACAGCATCTTTAAGCTTTGTTTCTTTGGCAAGGTCAAGCAAGTATGCTTTGATATCATCATCGATAAGATTCTTTGAGAAATCGACCAGAATATCTTCAAATCTTAACGAATACTTCTGAAAGCGTTCTGCATCATTGGCAAACAACTTTTTCATGTGAGTTCCTTCAAAACTGAAAAAATATTCTTCCAGTTTTTTCCAGGCATTTGTTTCTAATGGGTTAATCTTTGGCAGCATGTCTATTATTTTTAGCAGGAAGCCGGAAGCACAAAGTTGGAAGTTATTGTTCTAAAAACTACAACCAGCTTTCCTTTGATTAATATTTTATTCTTTAATTGCAAAGATAATGGATTATGGATTTGAGGTATTCGCAAAAAGAAAAGGTTAATGTTTGGTTAAGAAATTCTCCTGCTGCTATTTTGTTTTAACAATTACCAAACCTACAGCTAAAGTAACCAGATAAAACCAATTAAAAGAATAATATCACGAAATGCATCAGACCAATGTTCCAGTTTTGCTAACATGCCCAATCTTACTAAAACGACACCTATAATTGCAAATGTTACAATAAATGCTTTTCTGGTTTGTGAGATGTTCATAATTTACATTACACTGTCAACTTAATTAAAGGTCTTCAAATTTAGTAATTTATGAATACTGCCTACTTTTGAATTTTCCTTTTTGTACTTTTACTACTATGAAATCAAACACTTTTAAGGGTTACTTATTTGCAATTATAGCCACACTTTCTTTTTCCAACGTTTATATTTTTAGTAAAGCTGCTCTAAACGAAGTACACCTGGCTCAGTTTGGTGTTTACTGGTTTGCAATAGGTTGTGTTTTAAGTTTACTTTTTGCTGTACGGAATAAAAAACTTGCTCAGTTAAAAACACTTACAAAAAGACAGGTACGAATTTTAATTACACTGGGAATACTTGAAATCCTTACCACCACAACTTTCTTTTTAGCCATTAATATTATTCCTGACCCTTCAGTAACTTCGTTCCTTGGAAATATGTTCCCGGTTATGGTCACCCTGGGTGGTATTTTTATATTAAAAGAAAGATTTGGCTGGATAGAAATAATCGGAGGAATACTTGCCATCGCCGGTGCGTTTGTCATCAGCTATACCGGTGGAACATCTTTAAAAACATTATTTATAAAAGGAACCGGAATTGTTTTTGTAAATGCTATCCTTGCCACCTCCGCAACACTTGTGGTAAAAGTTCATGTTAAAAAACTGAGTCCGGAATTGTTAAACCTGAACCGTACAGCTTGGCTGTTGGTATATTCAGTAATTATGTTTTTTGTTCTTAAACAATCCATCATAATTCCTGTCTCAGCATTAAAAAACATCGCTGTCGGTGCAATTCTGGGGCCATTCCTGGCAATATTAACAGTTTACTATTCGTACCACTATATTGAAGCTTCACGTTCAGCTATCGTGCAAAGTCTGAAAGGAATTTTTGTGTTAATTGGAGCATACCTGGTTTTTAAAACTTTCCCATTATCTCACCAGTTTATTGGAGGAATGATAACGGTTGTTGGAGTTTTGATTATGACGCTTGCACAAGCTGGTGTTTTCAGGAAGAAAAGAGATGTTTAGATTTTTAAACTATTAATAGTGGTAATTGTAATCAAATACGATATTGAAGACATATTTACTCGCAGCCAAAAAACAGAGCTGCTATTTTAAAATCAAATCCAGCGGATTTGAATGTTTATAGAAACAACATGACAGATAAGTGTGCGACCCCGGCTGGGGTCGAATTCCATACAATCAATTCTTTTCTACAAAAATATGACCTCTTTGAGGTCAGTAATAATTCGCATTAATTACGCCCGTCTGGTTCTATTACACAGTGCATCTATCAAAACGAAATTGTCTAATCTGAAAGTGCAGGATAATGTATGCTCTTTCTTTTGTATTTTTAATCAACTAAACGATCTAAACATCTGAAAAATGAAACGCAGAAAGTTTTTACAAAACCTGGGATTCGGAACTGCTCCAATTGTTTTAGGACAAAACATAAAATCAGAAGATCAGAATAATTTTCCTGTTTACAGGCATTCACAGCCAACAGTTTTGGAAGAAGCAATCTCAAAAGAAGGACAAATAATGGTCCGCATAGAATTTAATTCTGACTCAAAAATAGCCACTGAACTAAAATCAAAACTCAACATAAAAAAGGGGAAAATTGTCCGTACGAAAAGCTGGTTTTTTGAGCAGGATGAAGATGAATTTATTTCAGATTCATTACAAACTTCTATTTCTCAAACCAATTCTGATACGGACGTATTAGTAATATGGCTGGATGAATTTTCAAATGAGACCGAACTAACGATTCAGTCAAAAAAAGAAAAATTTAGCTTTACACTCCATGATTTGGTTCAAAACCTGGAAGAAAAAGGGCAAATTGGACAAACAAAAATATCGGCTAACTTTCTGCTGGATAAAGAAATCGGCGAGATCGATCCTTCGGATGTTGGTATTAATGTGGCAAGTGATGATTTTTTGTTTCTGATTATGGCCGATCCGCAGGGTGGCGATACCAGTAATCCTGACGATAACCGCTGCCGGATGAAAATTCACAATGCATTTGTAGAAGAAAGCATTAAACTGGCAAATGAGTTGAAAGTGAAACCTGCTTTTTGTATGATGCTGGGTGACATTGTTGACCAGCAGGGCGAGGCCAGAGATTTTGCTCAAATGGCTAAGTTTTTTGAAAAACTGGAGATGCCGGTTTTGTATGCGATGGGCAACCATGAATCCAGGTATAGAACTACTTTTAAACCAGGTTATAATCTGAGCGGCTTTAACAACTATTTTGCAGCCCAAAAGGCACTGAACGGAATGAATAAGCTGCTTTATTCATTCAATCTTGGCAAATGGCATTTTATAGTCTGGCCCGATCCGCTCCGACAAACTTTCTGGGAAAATCACCCGCACTATTTTGACTGGCTGGAAAGAGATCTGGAAAATCACAAAACCAGCCCTACAATTTTTATGCAGCACATTCCCATGCATCCCATTGGTATCAATCCTCTTATCAATTATGCTGAATCGGTTACAGTTAAACGACTACTTTTTGAAATTCTTTCAAAATACGGTAATGTAAAAACCATTTTTAGCGGACATGTTCATATCCCTGTAAAATCATCGTTTAAAACTACCGTTTCGCATAAAGGAATAAATTGTATTAATCTTCCTGCAGCAGGATACCGACCACGTTCGTTTGGTGAGCAGGATTTCAACGGAGGCCCCTCACAAGGTTTTGCAATCGTCGAAATTAAAGGAGAAAGACTGGAAACCATCTACAAAACAGTTACGCTTGAAGAATACAAATACCCGGAGAAACTACCTGTTTTCGAGTCAGAAAAATATCCACTCTGGTTGAATTACAAATGGGAATTGCCTGCAAAAAAACAATTTATAAATGCTGATTTTTCCGGCGGATTAAAAAACTGGGGCAGAAGATATGTTTACGAAGAAGATATTCATCCGGCAAATATTTGTGAGGTCCGGACTGAACCCGTTTCAGGTAAATCCTGCCTTTATATGAAAACTCAGCGCCGAGGATTTTGTACTCCCGGGCAAGACAGACTGCCGCAAGACATCAATCGCATTTTCCAGGCCATAGAACTTGAACCCGGAAAAAATCCTATTCTTGAATTTGAATACTTTCTGGATGGAGAAACTTGTGATTTTAAAGGCTGGAATGGTTCCTTTGTCTGGATTGAAGGTTTTAATAAATCGACACACGTTTTAAATTTAATGTACTTTGCAAACAAGGCCATGGTAAACCTTGGTGGCACATACGGACGGACAAAACGGAGTCAGCCAATCTTGTTTAGCCTTAACAATATCCCAAATAAGTGGCATAAGGTTCAAGTAAATATCAAACAAGACTTTGAACGATACGCTAAAAATCAAAGCTTTCTTGAAATTCAGCCTGACCGATTGGTTTTAAGCTTTGGTATCTGGAACATTAACGACGGAAGTGAGCAACCGTTTGCAGCTTATTTTAATAAATCCAACATTGCCTATAATAAACTCATTGAAAGTAATATTAATGATGATCAAATTTCTCTTGTTCCTGAATCAAGAAAATGGTGGAGAGGTAAAAATCAGCCTTCAACCAACATAGCCGGTGAGCATCACTATTTTACTGAAGATTACAACAAACTGAAATTCCAGTTAAAAAACTAATATTTTAGTTTAAAAAAACTTTCTTTAACAAATATTCTAAAAAATAATTCCGACCTTTATTTTCAAATTATGCAAACAAGGCATAATTTTTGCTTGCAAATAAGCCAAAATTTAATCTTAATAATAACGAAAACCAAAAAACAATGAACAGAAAGATTTTGTTAGCCGCCATAGTTGTTGTAGCAATAGTGCTGCTGGCATTTATTGTTTTTCCAAGTTCGAAAAGCGAAACTTCCACTCTTACCACCAACGTTGAAAAAGGTACTTTTGAAGTGCTTGTCTATTCCAGCGGACAACTTGAAACAGAGAATTCAGACCACATCAACATTCCGGAAAAAATGAAAGACCGTCAAACCAGGATCTATAACTTAACAATTACCGACCTGATTGAGGAAGGAACCCATGTTGATTCTGGTGATTATGTTGCAACACTTGATCATCAAACAGTTGAAGAGCAACTTAAAAATTCCCTGGATGAACTCGAGACAAGCCTGTCAGAGTACGACGACAGTAAAATTGATTCCAATCTGACTTTAAGTAATCAGCGCGATTTAATAGTAAATGCTGAGCTTGATGTTGAGGAACGAAAGATTGCAGTAGATGAATCAAAATACGAATCACCTTCAGAACAGAAAAAGGTAAAAATGGATTATGATAAGGCATTGCGCAAACTGGCACAAACCAAGCAGGCTTATGAACTTAAAACACAACAGGAAATAAATAAAGTAAAACGAAAATACATCAATTACAAACAAATAAAAGAACGGGTTGACGCGCAGGAAGAATTGCTGAATTCACTGGTTATATATTCTCATCGTTCAGGTATTATTTCCTATTATAAGCAAACCTGGGGAGGGATTACTAAAACAGGTTCGCGGGTATCGATGTACAATCCTGTTATCGCTACTTTTCCTAATATGGATGACCTGGTTACCAAAACTTACATTAACGAAATTGACATCGCTTTAATTAAAAACGGACAAAAAGTAAAAATTGGCATTGATGCATTCCCTGAGAAAGAACTAACAGGAGAAGTTTCAGCGGTGGCTAACATGGGGCAGGTTATGCCCAAAAGCGATGCAAAAGTATTCGAAGTAACAATAAAAGTGCATGGTTCAGATCCAGACCTAAAACCGGCAATGACAACCAGTAACACAATACTGGCAAATTCATTGCAAGATGTACTTTATATTCCAATTGAGTCAGTTTTCTCGAATGATAGTTTGTCCTATGTATATCCGGTTGATCAAGAAATAAAACAAATCGTAGAACCCGGAGAAGAAAATGAGAATTATGTGGTGATTTATCAAGGTTTGGAAGAAGGCCAGGAACTTTATTTACTGGAGCCCGAAAATGCAGAAGAGTACACCCTGGCCGGGATGGAAATTTACGAAGACATAAAACGAAAAGAAGCAGAAAGGAAAGCAAAAGAAGAGGAGGAAAGAAAAAAAAGAGAAGAGGATCAGAAAAACAAAAAAACACCTCCCGGAATGAAACTGCCACCTGGTGTGAAATTACCTCCCGGAGTTACCATCAGCAACCCATCTTAATAACCTCCAAATTTCAAGAAAATGTTTATCAAAAGGTATTTACATGATATTTTAATAGCAGTAGAAGCCATTTTTGCCAACCGTGTAAAATCGATTCTTACTGCATTAGGGATTATTTTTGGAGTGGCAGCTGTAATCAGTATGATGGCCATAGGAAACGGAGCCGAACAGGAAATTCTGGAACAGATAAAACTGGTTGGAGTAAACAATATTGTAATTACACCGAGCAGTTATGCGTTATCTGAAAATGGAAGTGAAAGCACTGATGAAGGAACTGGTCAGCCAGGAGCAAAAAAATTCTCAAAAGGATTAACCATGCTTGATGTGGAGGCCATAAAACAGGTTTTACCAACCATTGAAAAAATTACTCCTGTAATTTCATTTAATTACTCTGCACTTCTGGACGGCAAAAGCAAACCGGTTGTTTTGGAAGGAATTGAAAACCACTATTTTGATCTTTTTAATATGCAACTTGCTGCTGGAAGCCGCTTTAATTCTTCGCAACTGGAAAAAGGCCTTCCGGTGTGTGTAATAGGTAATAATATCAAAGAGCAATTTTTTCGTCAGGACGACCCACTGGGAAAATATATTAAATGCGGTCAGATCTGGCTGAAAGTAGTTGGAGTTGTAGAGCGCAGAGACTTTACTGCTTCAGCCTCCGATGAACTGGGTATCAGCAGCTCTGATAATAAAATATTTATACCTGCCCAAACCATGTTGTTGCGGTTCAAAAACCGTTCTTTAATACGTGCCGACGAAGTTCAGAAAGCAAATCAAAAAGGGAACGGAGATGGTATGGTAGTAATATTTGGTGGACCAGAGCAAACAGAAGAACCAATTGACACCGATAATAATTTAAACCAGCTGGATAAAATTATTGTACAAGTAAAAGAAACTGAACAACTGAGTCAATCAGCCAGCCTTATTAAAAAAATGCTTTTACGCAGACATTCTGATCTGTACGATTTTGAAGTAACTATACCTGAGTTGCTTTTAAAACAACAACAAAAAACAAAAAATATCTTCAACATTGTTCTTGGGGCCATTGCCGGAATATCGCTAATTGTTGGAGGAATAGGAATTATGAACATAATGCTGGCATCTGTACTGGAAAGAATACGGGAAATTGGTGTACGTCAAGCCATTGGCGCCAAACCAAAAGACATTATAGCTCAGTTTCTGGCAGAATCAACATTAATTAGTCTGACCGGTGGACTCATAGGAATTATTCTGGGTGTTGTACTTTCCAGAATAATTACAGCTGTATTTGATATTAAAACCATTGTGTCAGCATTTAGTGTTTTTATTGCTTTTGGAGTCTCGGTAATGGTAGGAATTACTTTTGGCTATCTGCCCGCAAAAAAAGCCTCTGAAAACGATCCTGTTGTTTCGCTTCGTTCATAACCATATAAAAACTCAAATCATCATGAATAAAATAATTCTGTTTATATTTTTAACAACCTGTTTTATGTTAACCGGCAAAGCCCAGGAAAAAATCATACTTAGTTTGCCGGAAGTAATTGATATTGCCTCACAACAATCTATAGATGCCTTTAGAAATAAAAACATGTATCTGGCCAGTTACTGGGAATACCGTTTTTACAAAGCTGAAAGATTGCCAGGAATAACACTTAGTACAAATCCACTTGATTTTTACCGTTACAGAAGAAAAGAGTATAACTGGGAAACGAATGAAGATGAATACAGACTAAGAGAATTTTTTGATTCAGACATCTCAATCTCAGCTACTCAAAATGTTGCACTAACAGGAGGTCAGTTTTTTTTACAATCAGATATCGGAATGGTAAAAAACCTTGGTGGAGATAAAACAACATCATTTAATGCTACCCCTATAAGCATTGGTTTTCGACAAGAGCTGAATGGTTATAACCGTTTAAAATGGCAATCAAAAATAGAACCGTTAAAATTTGAAAAAGCCAAAAAAGAATTTATTCAGGATGTGGAAGATTTAAAAATAAAATCAACCACTCGTTTTTTTGGACTGATCAATGCCCAGATTCAAAAAGGTATTGCTGAAATGAACTATGCTAATGACGATACACTTTATAAAATATCGAGAGGTAGATTTCAGGTGGGAACCGTAACTCAGGATGAACTGCTGGAACGTGAATTAAGACTTTTAACCAGCGAGCAGGCTCTGAACATGGCAATTTTGGAAGAACAGCGGGCACAAGCCATGTTAAATTCTTTTCTCGGACTTCCAAAAGAAACCATAATAGAATGTATCGTACCAAGCGAAATTCCTGATTTGAAAATAGATGCCCAACTTGCGGTAGTCGAATCGTTAAAAAATAATCCCGAGATGCTGGATCAGGAACAGCGTAAACTGGAACAGGATGAAAATGTTGCACAAGCAAGATCAGAGAAAGGATTAAACACTTCACTATATGCAGTGTACGGATTAAGTCAAAGCTCGGAAGAGTTTTCTGAAGTTTATACTGAACCGGATAAAACCCAGATATTTACCTTAGGACTGAATATTCCTATTGTAGACTGGGGACGTGGCAAAGGACGCTTTTCCATGGCAAAATCAAACCGTGAAGTTGCACTGGCTACTCTCCGCCAGGAACGCATTGATTTTGAACAGGATGTCTATCAAAGTGTACTTGAGTTTAATTTACAAGCCGACCAAGTAAACACTGCCGCAAAAGCTGATACCGTGGCAAAAATGGGATACGATGTAACTTTCCAACGCTTTTTAATTGGAAAAATTGATGTTGTAAAACTTAATATTGCGAGTACCGATCAGGAAAACGCTCGAATGGCCTATTTGTCAAGACTGCGCGATTACTGGACAGCCTATTACAGACTAAGGAGTTTAACTCTTTTTGATTTTGAGAATAAGAAACCTCTTATAGTTGATTACACAAAACTACTAGAAGAATAAAGATGGCACTAAAAAAGAATCATATAATAATTATTGCTGTTGTAACCGGTTTAATTGTTGTTGCAGTTGTGTTAGGAACAACCCTTAGATCAGAAATAACTCATAAATACTATACCGTCGAAAAGCGGAAATTTGAAGCTGTATTAAATTGTAAAGGGGAAATAAACGGATTAAAAGCCACACCAATAAGAGCACCTAAAATACTGGGAGACAGAGATCTAAGATTATGGTCTCTGAAAATCCTTGACCTCACTCAAGATGGTAAATATGTAAAAAAAGGTGATTTTATCATTCAGTTGGACGCAAGTCGTATATCGTCAAACATGCGTGAAGAGCAGCAGAAACTTGAGAAAGAAATGGCAGATTTGAACAATGCCAAAATCGACAGTGCTGTAACACTTACAGAAATGCGTGAAGATATTAAAAATGCCAAGCTTGATCTGGAGTACAATAAAATCGACCTGGAGCAATCGATCTATGAATCTGCTGCCTATCAAAGAAAAGCACAAATGACCTATCAGAAGGCTGAAAACACAATTGCGAAAAAACAGCGTGATTATCTGCTGGAACAAAACAAATTAAAAATGAAGGTGGGTCGATCCGCAGAAAATGTTAGAAAGAGTCAGGAAAAAATTGAAAAGTTTAAACAAGCTATGCGGGCAGCAAGAATTACAGCTCCCGAAGATGGA
>Ga0272443_10007447_pt1 | contig 10444 bp, 5 predicted proteins | sample SSMAcet12_FD_193581 | JGI IMG/M metagenome (GOLD analysis project Ga0272443, IMG submission 193581) | Marine sediment archaeal communities from Little Sippewissett salt marsh, Falmouth, MA, United States - SSM-Acet-12 | ecosystem: Environmental > Aquatic > Marine > Wetlands > Sediment ... | reverse complement strand
TCATGTGCCGGGAATGATGATCAATATCATTCAAAACCAAGGTGAAATAGGCGAATTCATTGCTGCTAACTGGAATCGCATTGAGGACAGCTTCATTTCGGGTGAGGTCGCTTCAATTAATGAGAATATTTACGATCTCTGTCTGAGAATGGATTATCCAGATGTAGTCGTACCACCTGGCGATAGTGTAACCAATTCAATTATCCTTGAATTAGTACCTCCAGACTTTCAGGATAAATTGTTCATACGCTGGGATATGCCCGGATTTCTGGCGATTGAGAATAATCTGCTCTTTCCCCGGTATTTAAATTCATGCCTGGAGATCAATAATCTACTGGATTATACAGTGGGAAATGATTTCCTGCAACTCCGGCTTCCCGAAGAATTCGGTGATACGGATATTGGTGTACCTGTAACCATACAGCCGAATAGTCGTGAATATCAATGTTTTGATTTGAATGCTGAAGATTTGTACAAGGATAAAATAGTCGGAGTGAGTGCTTATCTGAAAGATAATGGTCAGGTTATAGACAGTTTGAAAAAATATGTCTTCATACCCGAAATTCCTTTTTCTGACACAGGCCTGATTTGTGAGATAGATTCCATAAGTGTGCACAGATTTCCGCGAATCACCATGTTTTACAGTGTCAAAGTCGCCAAAACCGGTCAGCGATTATTTTCATTAGAAAAAAGAAATACATTCTTGTATGAGAACAATGAGCCAATTCAGGATTTCTATATGGGAAAAGATACCACTGGCAGCGCACAAATGGCGGATATCATATTCGTCCTTGATGTAACCGGAAGTATGGGAAATGAAATTTCGAATGTAAAGAATAATGTAATCGAATTTTCTGATAGTCTGACGGCTCGAGGCATTGATTATCAATTGGGAATGGTGACATTTCTGGATGTTATTGAAAATGTGTACGATTTCACACAGGATCCCCAATTATTTAAGAGTTACGTGTCTCAGCAATATGCACATGGCGGTGGAGACGGACCCGAAAATTCATTGGATGCTTTGATGAGAGCCACTGAATTTCCATTCAGAGATAAGTCGAATCGGATAATTATCTGGATTACAGATCATCGATATCATGAGAATGATGGCGTCACACAACGCAATCGGCAGGAGGTGATACAACAATTACTCTTGCACGATATTAAAACGCATTGTATTGGCAACAAGCATTACCAATCGTACTATTCTCCCATCATAGAACCGACCGCTGGCAATTTTTATGACATTTATGGTAATTTCAGGGATATTCTGCTTGATATCAGCCGTCTGAAAGTAATATCCAGATATATGATTTCATTCAGATCCATTGCATATATGGAGGGAATGAACGAAATCGGTCTTGAAGTGCATTACGCGGGATTAGGGGGCTATACTACCATTGACTATGAAGTACTTTCAACCATTTCAGAAATCAATGAGCCTGATTTCGATGTTTATCCGAATCCTTTCAATTCATCTATCAAGATTCAATTAAAAAATAGTGATTACATGACTGGAAATATCAAACTATATAACATTTTGGGACAGCAGGTCTCTAAATTACCCATTAAACCTGAAAGTAACCCGGGAGCTTTACAATATACAATAGATCGGGGATTATCAGCTGGTACCTATTTCCTCCAGGTCAATTTATATAATGAAAAGGGAGACCTTAAGTATAATCAAATCAAAAAGATACTGTATTTAAAATAAATGAGAAAGACTTTTGATTCAAAGATGTGTAACCTATTTATGATAATTATCAAATATTCTGATTTAATCCGATCTGAAATTTGGATTTGATAATTAAGTCATTAATTCATTTGAATCAGGTATTGATCATATATAAGATAGAGAGGTCAAGTCATGAAGAAAATTAAATATATGCTTATATTTGCAGTGACCTTGATGTTGATCACCAATAATATCTTGAAGGCTGATGGGTTATTACGATCCGCTGATGAGAATTATCCTAAAGATCTGTTACAAAACCGAATGACTCAGGTATGGATCAATATTTATGGTCAGATTGCAGAAACCGTTGTTTACCAGGAATTTGTGAATGAGTGGGATCGGCAAACGGATGCGGTCTACTCATTTCCGCTTCCACCGGATGCGAGGGCTACAGGATTGTATTATTGGCGCGACGACGTGTGTTACAAGGCTATCTTGAAAGTAAAGGCTCAAGTTGTTAATCCAGGCACTGGTGAAGGTGGCATTGTGGCGGAAATCAACGAATATATGGGGCGCAATAAGATTACATTGAGACTCAAAGATATCCCGGCCAAAGGAATTCAAAAAGTTAAATTGCACTATTTGCAAATGTGCGATTATTATGATGGTAAATCTATATATACGTATCCGCTGGACACGCAACAATTTGTAAAATACCCGCTCGATCTGTTGGAGATTCGGGTGAATTTAAATACAAATTGTGATGTGCTTTCATATGATCTAAGTAGCCATCCAGGCTGGGATGTATTGGAACAGAATGAACGGCATGTAAATCTTGTTTATAAAAAGTCAAAAATCTATATAGCCAAAGATGTACAATTTGAATATCAGGTGGAGAGTGATAGCATCTGGGTTGATTTCTATTCATGTGGGAATGATACAATCGACGGCCATTTCGTGCTTAATGTGAATCCTGTCACATCAGTAGCAGCGGATAAAGTATTGAACAAGAGAATTCTCTTCCTGCTGGACAAATCAACCAGTATGTATGGTTACAAGTTTGATGAGAGCAAAGATGCGATTTCAGCTTGTATGGATTTATTGAATGAAAATGATAAATTCAATATAGCAGTATTTGATCAAAGCATTGGATTTTATACAACAGATTTCAAAGAGGCAAATTCTGCCAATATTACAGAGGCAAAAAAATTCCTGGCATCGCAAAATACATATTATGGTTCGAATCTGGAATATGCCCTGACACAATCGATGTTAAAATTTGCGGATACAGATTACAATAATACCATCATGTTATTTACAGATGGATTTTCACTCGTTGATCCGAAGGAGATAGAATCTATTAATAACAACAACACCGGCATCATCAGTATTGCGATTGGCGACGAAGTAGATCGGGCCCGGCTGGAGATGACATCAAGACTTAATTATGGTTTTGTAAAATACATCGATGAAACGGCTCCGATTTCCAGGGAGATTCAGAGAGTATTTAGACAGATCAATAAGCCTATTCTCATGAATCCGAATATAGAATTTGGCAGAACTGGTATATACGAAACCTTACCCCGGAAGTTGCCATCCATATATAGCGGGCATTTCCTTTCGTTAGTCGGCCGCTATGAAATTCCGGGAAAGGCACCTTTTTCTATCGCCGGATACACGGTAGAAGGAATTCGGGGATATGACTTTAATTTGGACTTCGCATCTGAACCGAACCATTATAGTTTCGCCGCGACATTATGGGCAAAAGAAAAGATTGATGACATTGAAAGACATATTGCGGTCTATGGCGAAACTGATTCATTGAAGGATCTTGATATTGAGTTGAGTCTTAATTATGGGATCCGTTGCAAATATACTGCGTACGAGGCCGATTACATAACCAGGGCAACATCAGTGAAGGAAATAAAAAAAGAAAACAATGTTCCACAATCCTGTATTATTGGAAGTTATCCGAATCCCTTTAACTCATCAACAGCAATCAAGATCTATATTCCGCCGGAGATGCAATATGTTAAATACAAAATTCTGCGTATCTATAATGTATTAGGGCAAATTGTTCTTGAAATCGACATCAGTCATTTAGGCTCAGGTGTGCATATCATCCGTTTCAATGGAAAAGACCTGTTAGGTAACGACTTGCCATCCGGAATATATTTATGTCAATTGGTAGTTGGAGGCGAGGTGAGTTATATACGATTCACTCTGTTGAAATGAAGATGTATAAGGTACAAAAGATTTATAGATGGGTTTACAATGGACCTATAGCATACACACAGGGTTCTTAAAATAAGAACCCTGCGTTTTTTAATAAGAAAGAGATAAAATTACCTACGAAATATTTTGATGATGTCAATAGTAATATAGTTAGTTTAATACTGATTTAATTAATAGAAACTTCTATTTCACCCTATACAGACAGTGTTTGATTATCACTTGATATAGTGGCTAAAGATTTAAATAATAATTCACCTTTAGCATGAAGATATTATCAGCATCTGTATTAAACATTCTGCTGATAGATCGTTTGAATCTAAATTCACCGATTTCCTCGGATTCTGCTCTGCTTTGTGTCCAGACGAGATAGAGCACAGATCCTGAACAATATTCCCAACGAAGCACAGCATTTCCACGGAGTGATTTATAATTAAAATCAGGATTTTCCCATGAGATGGATTGTGCCGGTCCCTGGCCATCCGGATCTACGATATATTCATCGTCTTGATAAGTGACAGTTGAATTATTATCCACGCCAAAATGATTGAATTCATATTTACCCGCGTTTTTCAATTCCTTGTAATCAGTATAGTGACCGGATGAGATGAGTGGTTGTGCATATAATTGAAAGCTCAATTTTGGATTGAAAATCAGATCCAGACGTATGCTCGATGAAAATGTTTGTTGCTCGAGATTGGCAAATATATAACGGTTATTAAATGTGTTTGTTGCAGTGACATCTTCGAAATAATCGATCCACTGTGCATCCTCATGATTGTAATCGTATGAAGGTGAGAAAGTGACTGATATATTGGATGCTGGTTTAAATTCGACATCAAACTGAACGGATCTATTCCATGAACCTGAACTTGAATTATATCCATATGTTCCCATGCCGAAGACCCATTTCTTTCGTCTATCACTTCGGAGGAACAAATTTGTTTCGAATCCGGATTTATTTTGAATTTTAGGTCCCCCGCGGGTAGCTCTGGATGAATAGGATGATGGATTAAAAGCCGACATTGATTCAAGGTAGATATAATTGGGAAATTCAACCGACACATATTGAAAAACGCCGCCCCAATTTCTGTTCATACCAAAGTCATAGCTTTGGAACAGAGCATAACACAGGAAAAGTTCTCGGTAATATTTATTTGGTTTTGTCCATTGATAGCCACCGGCAACATGCCAGTTGATCAAATCTGAATAGCGAATGAATCCCGCATCATTTACATCGAAACCCGGCGAGATCATTCCGAACGCGCTATTGAAAATAACGTTTCCCTTCTGTTTATTGAGAAAAAATCGTGCGGCATAGCCAGAGAGTGAATTTGCTGAGCTATCGATCGATACATGATCGGCGTCCGGACGTTGAAAGTAATGTAACGAATTTTGTTGAACTTCCAGCAGTCGTTCCTTCGAGCCTTTGATATTAGAAAAGCAGGAGTATCCGGAAACAACCCAGATTTTTTCTTTATCGAGAAACGTCCAGCCGTCCAGACCAAATGTAGACGATTTATTATTGAAATCAGTTAATAGTCTATCCTCGGTAATATTGCGATGTGTATAAGTTGAAATGAACCCGAGTCCCTGAGCTCTTTCGTTGAAATCGCGTTGAGCCCGAATTACTCCGTAATAAGAAGCGGGTTCGACTTCAATGCGTGAGTTTAAACCTTCATATTGGATTTCTGCTTTTTCCTGTGCAGTTAAGGCATGAATCATTCCAAAATTCCATTTAGATCCTAATTTGCCGGATAATTTAGCGGCTCCGAGAATATTGGTCCCATCCGGTACTGATGCGTAATCATTATCCGGGAGACTGCCGCTTGGAGCTCGTCCAATTCGTCTACTGTAAAACGCGTCAACACCTGGCCAGTTGAAGCCCCAGTATCGATTAGAGCCTCCCACCCCAAAATTGAAAATGGTGGCGCCTTCCAGGAAAAACGGTCGTTTTTCGCTGTAGAAAGTCTCTACATCGCTTAGATTCACAACTGCCGGGTCGACTTCAACCTGACCAAAGTCCGGATTAATCGTTGCGTCCAGAGTCAAGCTGTTACCAATACCAAATTTAATATCGGCGCCCATCCCCGGGAAGAAGCGAGAACCGTCGTTAAATGGATCTCCTGTTTCAGGATTTGTGAACTCTGCTTTTGTGCGCAGGTAGGGTTGAACTTCAATGTTTTGTGGCGGTGTAATATTCTCAATGCCAATTAAATCCACAAAGCGTGACACAAAACCACTCCCGTTTTTAGGAGTGAATGTTAAATAACATGTCTCATTTTTTCTTTGAATGACTCGTTTGAAATTAATGCCCCATGTATATTTATCATCTTTGTTGAATCGTAATTGAGAGTAGGGGATTTTCATCTCTGCGATCCAGCCATACTTGTCAATGGTCGCATTGCCGGTCCAGACACCATCCCAGGAACTGTCATCCCAATCATCATTCAAGAGTACTCCATCCGCTTGTGTACCGGCAGCATTGATAGAAAAATAGAAGCCACTGCGTTTGTCATAATATGAATCGACAAAAACTATAAACTGATCCGAACTGGGCCATGAGTCCCTTCTTCCCAGTCGTGCTACTATAGAGTCCGGAGCAGAATCATATAATCTGGCACCAACATAGATCGCTTCATCATCGTAAACGACTCTAACCTCTGTTTTTTCCGTAGGATTGCTAAATTCAACGGGTTCTCGTTGCACAAAATCTGACACGCAATGAGTTATGTGCCATACATTTTCGTCGAGTAAACCATCAATCGTTATTTTTTCAGCGGCTCTTACAGCTTTCACGCAATCAATCTTCAGCGGCTCGATTTCAGGCACAGCCGCGAACGCGATTGCTGTTTTTATAATGACTAAAATTCCAATTATATACCTCATGTTAACCCCGTTATTTCTGTTAGATGTTTATAACTATAACCTCTTTTCTATAGACGAGGAATGAATGAAAAGGTTGCCAATTTATTTTTTGTCTGATTGAGAGGATGTTGATGATTCTTGCATTTAGCAGGAATAATTTGTATCTTTCAATATATCCAGGTTTAGAGTATCATAGCAGGATTCAAGTTTTAAGAGTGAATTTAAGCAGAAATTTGATCTGTAGAAAATAGAGGATGAAACTATGAAACAGATGTTCATGATGAAAAAAGGGAGTGGTGATGTTTTTCAATTGAAAGAGAGCACTGACCCGTCCCCCGGAGAAGGTCAGGTTCGGATTCGAGTGAAAGCATCGGGAGTAAACTTTGCGGATATTATGGCTCGGCAGGGTTTGTATCCGGATGCCCCGCCGAAACCATGCGTCGTCGGTTATGAGGTTGCAGGCGTTATAGATGAGGTGGGGACAGGTGTTAGCAAGGATATGAAGGGTGCGGATGTGTTGGCAGTTACAAAATTTGGTGGATATAGTGATGTAGTGATTGTGTCAGAGAAGCAGGTTTTTCATAAACCAACCCGGCTCAGTTTTGAGGAAGCTGCGGGAATACCAGTTAATTATTTGACTGCTTACCAGTTAGTCGTCGCGATGGGTGGATTAACGAACGATGAAGCTGTTTTAATTCATAATGCGGGTGGTGGAGTAGGCCTCGCAGCACTTGAAATTGCCCGCCATATTGGTGCAACTACATACGGAACCGCGAGTGCGCGTAAGCATGAATTTCTCGAGTCCAAAGGGCTTGACTATGCCATTGATTATCAAAAAAAAGATTGGTATAAGGAGTTAATGAAGGTGACGGATGGTAAAGGCGTTGATTTAATTCTCGACCCAATTGGTGGAGATAATTGGAGGAAAAATTATAAGGCCCTGAGAAGTACAGGTCGTCTTGGAGTCTTTGGCATCTCAAATGTAACGAACGCAGGTAAAGTGAATTATTTTAAACTAGCAAAGACATTAGTCAGGATGCCACGGTTTGACCCAATAAAACTCATGAATTGGAATAAAGGTGTATTCGGCGTAAATATGGGGCATCTCTGGCATGAAGTCGATAAAATCAGAAATTGGATGCTTCACATTCTCGCTGGTGTTGAGGATGGTTGGATTCATCCTCACATCGATACAACGTATCCTCTACATGAAGTCGCCAGGGCGCATGAATATTTAGAGGCGCGTAAAAATATTGGTAAAGTGATCCTTATTCCATAGAACTGAAAATTTAATTTCCAAATTCCGGATGAAAAGGACTGTTATATCTTTTTGTTGGGGGGTATGACAGCTCCTTTTGGAATGATGGTTATTCCATCCTGTACCCAAAAGTTATCACCCTCAAAATTAGTTCCTTCTGGTTTTTGTTTAATTACGACATTATCACCGATACGAACGTTTTTATCGATGATACATTTTTGAATTTTACAATTTTTCCCGATTCCCAATTGAGGAAGATTCTTGGTATTTCCGTTTTCTTTGAACAACACTTCTTCACCATCGTAGAAATCGGCTCCTAACATGACAACTTCTTTAAGTGACGATCCCTCATTGATACTGCTTCGAACACCTACGATAGAATCCTCGATATGGGCACCAATGATATCCGATCCCTCGACGAGGAGGCTGTCCTTGATTTCTGAGGCGATTACGCGTGATGGTGGTAATGATCTCATACGCGTATAGATAGGCCATCGAGGAAAATATAATTCGAATGGGGGGTTCGATTGTGCAAGCGAAATGTTAGCCTCGAAGAACGTTGAAATCGTACCGATATCCTTCCAATAGCCCGTGAACGGGTATGCCATCACTTTAAATTTATCAATTGACCATGGTATGATATGTTTTCCAAAATCTTCCTGTGGATTTTCATTGAGGATTGATACGAGCGTTTTTGTATTGAAAACATATATGCCTATGGAGGCTAAAGATCGATTAGGTTCAATATCGATATTTCTTTTTTCGAAAATTTCTTTGGGCGCACGAAATTGTCTGATAATCTCAAGATCTTTTGGTTTCTCGGCGAATGATTGTACCTCGCCTTTTTCATCCACTCGCATGAGTCCGAGTTGAGACGCTTCCTTTTCAGTAGCCGGGTAAACGCAAAGCGTAATATCGGCACCGCTCTCCCGATGCTCTTTCAATAGTGTAGCATAGTTCATTCGATAAAGATGATCTCCCGATAGTATGAGCGTTTCATCGGAATCATAATATGTGGTATGATTCAAAGTAGCTCGAACTGCGTCAGCAGTACCCTCAAACCATGAGTTTCTGTGAGGTGTTTGTTCGGCCGCGAGTATATCGATGAAACCATCACTAAAAGTGTCAAATCGATACGTTTGCATAATGTGTCTGTGTAAACTAGCCGACAAAAACTGCGTCAGTACAAACATTCGTGTAATTCCTGAATTGATACAATTGGAGATTGGAATATCGATCAGTCGATATTTTCCAACAAAACTAACTGCAGGTTTGGCTCTCTCCAGAGTAAGTGGAAACAGACGAGTTCCCCGTCCACCACCCAGAATAATAGCGGTCGTATTCTTCATTGATGTACCTCTCTAATTTTTAATCACACTCATTTTCAATATAGTATTTTGTTTAATGAATATCAACAGAAAAGTTGTCAATTGCAATTTTTCGTAATAGTTTTTTACTCCTGTATTTCAGATATGTGAATTTCTTAAACTATAATGTCGGTTTTAAATCAAAAAGGATGGTTGAATTGATAACTTGATTTTTACATAAATCTAGATTGCTGAAAGTAAATTAGTATTGAAAAGAGTAGATATTTTTCTTAAAAACAAAAAAATGTAGATCGTATGTGGGTCGAATTCCTGCCCTATCGATGTGCAATGATTTCAATTATGTACTGGTAAAACCATTACATCAAAATTTCAATCAAATACAGATTTTAACTTGCATCTGATTTAAAAATACTATATATTGATAATTTAGATAAAACACCATGAACTTACATCATAGGAAACAAGGAGGAACGTCGTATGCTGTCAGAGAATGTTATGGAAAAGTCAGTCGCCAAAAAAACGGAAGCAGATACTCATCACGTGCCTAACGCTGAAGAAATTTCATTGGAGACAGTTATAAATTTACTCGTAAAGAAGGGAGTGTTATCGGCAGATGAGTTATTTTCTCTTGAAGATCAAATGAGGGAATACAGACAATACAAAAACGACGTAAAATATATGAAAATTAAGAATAACTACGATCGCGGGCGGTTTCCAAAATTGAAGAAATCGATGAGTAAAAGAAAATGGTCTCGCCGTCTGGGATCGATGTTGTTCGGTTGGAAGTGGAAAAAAGTAAAGAAGAGTCAAACGTATTATTGATAAATTATGGTTGTTGTATACTCTGGAAATATGAGCAATAAAATGAGAATTTATCAACATGAATATGACAAATTAATTTTAATTATTAATGAAAGGATTTCTTGCCTTTAGTGATTAGTGGAAATCCTTTTTTTAATAGAAAGATGTCGATAAGATGAGAAAATACTTTATATTATTCACAGTACTTATTGTTTTTGTTAGTTACACGGGAGCAGAGGGACAGGAGTAGCCGGAATTAAAATATGCAGTGAATGATTT
>Ga0272443_10007446_pt1 | contig 10445 bp, 7 predicted proteins | sample SSMAcet12_FD_193581 | JGI IMG/M metagenome (GOLD analysis project Ga0272443, IMG submission 193581) | Marine sediment archaeal communities from Little Sippewissett salt marsh, Falmouth, MA, United States - SSM-Acet-12 | ecosystem: Environmental > Aquatic > Marine > Wetlands > Sediment ... | reverse complement strand
CAGTTTGCTACTGCGGCGCGGGAGTTCTACGACAAGAAGGCACAGGATGAGCCCTTCAGCGGCAAGGTCCTTGAATCCTACTGGAACTACATGGACGCCATCAGGGCAACCTGGGCTCGCGTGTAGCAACAACCTTCTGCTGACCAGGTCATTCTGACCAATTTCACGGGTCGCTTCAGTACAGAGATGTTCTGAGGCGGCCCATCACTTTTGTCCAGGACAGGTCCCGGTGTGCTGGATTCGCCACAATCCCCCTGGCCGATGGCCTCTCCTACTTTGTGAGAACACCTCAGCCGGTGCTAGCATCGACCAAACAGGTGAAGGAGACTCAGACATGGGAAGAACAGCCTATCTGCTGCTGTTGATGGCCACACTAATGTCGCTCGGCGTCTCGGGAATCGCCTGCCAGTCGAGTCCCTCAGCTCATCCTGACGAGAGTCTCATCAGGGGGTACGCCGACTCCGCAACCGAGGTCTGCCTGAAGGGCCTGAGTGAAGCCGACCTGCAGAAGTACACCGAGTACGCCAACCAGGAATTCAAAGCTGCAGTCAACCAGGAAATGGTCGATACCGCCGCCGGTCAGCTCGAGAGTCAACTCGGCAGCTACGAGTCAATCGAGTTTCTCCGCATCGAGGAGCAGGAAGGCTACATCATCGTGCACTACGCAGCGACCTACTCCAAAGGAGAAGTCGGCGTTAGAATGATCTTCGACCAGGACCACCTGATAGCCGGCCAGTGGTTCGAGTAGCTATCCGGGGCTTCTCACTCCAGGTGCACACCCCTGGTCGCTCCACCGGAAGGCTTTTCAACGCGCACCGTTGAAGCCTATACTCGCACAATTCATGACCAGGGAGGTCGGACAGTGAAAGCGTTCTTCCATCCGTCACAGAATCTGCACGCCCCGAAGTCCTACTTCAGCCGCGGCCAGATGCGCGCGCCGCAGGAGGTGCCGGACCGCGTCGGGCCACTCCTTGAAGGACTGAAGGCTATCGATGTGGAGGTATTGCAGCCTACCGACCACGGCGGGGGTCCAATCGCACGTATCCACGACCTCGGCTACCTCCGTTTTCTTGAGTCCGCACATCGTCGCTGGATACAGATGGAGGACTGGGGCGACGAGGTTATGTCAAATATATATGTCCGCTCTCCGAACGCCATGCGTGGCGTCCTTGCAGAGGCAGCTCGCTATATGGCTGACGGTAGCAGCCCCATCGGCCCCAACACATGGGAAGCGGCCTACTGGTCGGCGCAGACCGCGCTGAGTGCCGCCGATGCCCTCATTGCCGGGGAGCGCACGTCCTACGCGCTGTGTCGTCCCCCCGGCCACCACACACGCCGCGACGCCGCAGGTGGCTTCTGTTACCTGAACAACGCCGCCATCGCCACGCAGCACCTGACGTCGAAGTTCCCCCGAATCGCCATCCTCGATACGGACATGCACCACGGCCAGGGCATTCAGGAGATCTTCTATGACCGCAGTGACGTGCTCTACATCTCCATCCACGGCGATACCACCAATTTCTATCCCGTCGTCACCGGTTTCGAGGACGAGAGGGGCGCAGGGCAAGGCTACGGTTACAACATCAACCTGCCGATGCCGCACGGCTCAACCGAGGACTTCTTCTTTGAGAAGGTTGAAGAGGCGATGACAGCCATCTCGCTGTTCCAGCCTGATGCCCTTGTGCATGTCCTCGGGTTCGATGTCTATCACAACGACGTACAGGCCAAGGTCTCCGTGACCACGGAAGGGTTGAACAGACTGGGCGACCGCATCCGCCATACCGGCTTGCCGACTCTCGTTGTGCAGGAAGGCGGCTACGACCTGGAGGCCCTGAGCATCAACGTCCAGAACTACTTCAAGGGCTTGAACGGTTGACCCATCCCGAACTGCACTGATTATCAGTCCGCACGACCGCCGCTCTCCGGCCCGGAAGATGGTCCGCGTAACCGCCAGGCAAGCTACCAGGCCTGTCTGGATTGTCGAGCCGTCACTATGAAGAACGCCGAGACAGCCAGCAGGACTGCAAGCACTACCCATGCAATCGTGTAGTCAGCCAGCGTATCGAATACCCATCCCGCCACAGGTGGGCCAACGATGCCGCCGATGGCGTTGATGCCTATGACCACGCCGAAGATGCTCCCGAAGTGCGCCCTCCCGAAGTACTCGCGCGTCAAAGCGGGGCGAAGTGCGGTCACGCCGCCATAGCCAATCCCGAACAGCACAAGGAAGCCGAACAGGGCTGCCATCCCAACCGACGGCACGAGGATGAAGCACACGATACCGAGGCTCATCGCGCCCATGCCGAGGATGGTCACTCTCGTACGGCTCGCCCTGTCTCCCAGGTAGCCAAGTCCAAGGCGTCCGAGGATGCTCAGCACGGGGATGCCAGTTGCCATCAGTCCCGCGCTCATACGCCCTATGCCGATGCTGTCCAGGTACGGCATGACATGAGTGGTCACTGTAAGGACGGCGCCCGTGTGAAAAGTGAAGGCAATAGCCAACAGCCAGAATGTCCGCGTCCGTAGAGCCTGGCGGACGCTCACATCCGGCTCGGCTGACACCGACCCTGGCCCTGAACCAGACGCTCCCTGCACCTCGGATTGCGCGGGCAAGCCATCAATCTGCATGCCGTATTGTTCGGGTCGGTGGCGAAAGACCAGGGACAGCGGAAGGATAACCACCAGTGCGCCCACCGCGAGGATATCGAACGCGACGCGCCAGCCGTAGTGGTCTATGAGGGCCACCATCCCCGGGAGGAGGATTCCTCCAAGGCCGAAGCCACAAAGAGCGATGCCGGTCGCAAGGCCCAGTCGGGCACGAAACCAGTTGCCTACACCACTGACAAGCACGGTGGTACCGCACGCGCTGAAGCCCACCGCGAGAAGTACATATGCTCCATAGAACATCGCCAATGAGCTAGTACCTGACAGCAGCAACAGGCCGCCAGCGACGAACAGACCACCAACGAACACGAGCCTCCGGGGACCGAACCGGTCGACAAGTCTGCCGGCGATTGGCTCAAGAACACCGGACTCGGCGCCACGAAGAGAGGCAGCGAACGAGATCCGGGCATGGCTCCAGCCGAATTCGCGAACGAGCGGGTCGAAGATGGCCGTGAATCCGTACACGACGACACCGCCCACGTAGAGGCCGACCATAACGGCTGCGGAGACAATCCACCAGCCGTAGAAGACTCGTATTCGCTTCATGCTGTCGTATACGAAATCACGCTGAACTATGCAGTGTACTAACATCGACGACTAACGTCGACATCAGACATCGCTGTGATACGAGAACGACTCATACAGGGAAGGTGTCGACCCAACGTGAGTCTGGCTAACGCGACCCCGCAGTGCAGGAACCGCCACGATTGTGCCATCTATTGACATCGCACGACCGGCGTACCAGACTCGTCGTATACGAGTATTCTGTCCTTGCGGTAACTGGGTGCCGCAGGGGCAGCCTTTGGGGATGGGAAGGAGGTTGATGATGAAAAGGTCAGTAGTTCTTGTCGCCCTGACGGCGGCACTGCTTCCGGAACGGTCTACAACGCATCTGAAATCGCCTGCGAACAGGTCGTCAGGAAGAACAAGCAAGAGAACATTCTGTTCCATAGTGTGCATCGCACTCGCGTTGGGCTTGCTGGCACCGCTGCTGCCGCTCACTGTTGCGGCGGAAGATGAATTCGCAGGCGGCGACGGTACGTCGGGGAATCCGTACCAAGTTGCCGACTGGCACCACCTGGATAACGTTCGGGGCCACCTCGGCGACCATTTCATCCTACTGAACGACATCGACGCTGATACCGACGGCTACGCCGAGCTAGCCGGGCCCAGCGCCAACGGTGGGGCTGGTTGGCAGCCAATCGGGACAGACACGAGCAGGTTCACAGGCAGCTTCGACGGTTGCCGGCATCTCGTCGGTGACCTCCTAATCAACCGCGGCTCCGAGACCGGAGTCGGTCTTTTCGGCGTTGTCGGCGCTGCAGGAAGCGTCGAGAGGGTAGCCGTGGTGAACTGCAGCGTATACTCCACGGACGAAGTTGGCGGTCTTGTCGGTCACAACTACGGCAATCTCGCTGGCAACTACGCCACAGGTAGTGTCGCCGGCTATGCAAACATCGGCGGACTGGTAGGGCTGAATCGAGAAACAGTAGGCGCCTGCTATGCCACCTGCGACGTAAGCGCAGGTGCTTGTGGCGGCGGGCTGGTGGGACAGAGCCTCGGCACCGTGGCCAACTGTTACGCCACCGGAAGCGCGCAGGTCGCTGTTTCAGACAGTCCTTGCGGAGGTCTGGTCGGGGTGAACTCGGGCACGGTGAGCAACTGCTACGCGACCGGCGCCGTAACGGCGGGCGTATATATGCCTTTTGATATGCTGGGCGGTCTGGTGGGACGCGGCTCAGGCACGGTGAGCGACTCCTTCCGGGACACGCAAACGTCGGGCCTATCTCTGAGCTGTGGCGGCACGGGTAACACCACCGCGAAGATGCATGACATCGAGACTTTCACCAACACAGCGACAACAGGACTTGATTCTCCCTGGAATACCGTGGCCGTCGTTCTGGGCGAGACAAATCCTTCCTTCACCTGGAATATTGTTGATGGTGAGACCTATCCCTTTCTTTCGTACAATCGTGTCCCTCCGGGCTGGACCGGGCTTTGGCTGGAGACCGGCTGGAACATGGTATCTGTGGCGAAGACATGTACCGTAGAGGATTTCTTCGGCGACAAGATTGAAGCCATCTATACATGGGACCCCGAGGGCAAGTGCTGTGTGTTTCCAACTGACCTTGAGCCGTATAGCGGCTACTGGGTGGCCGTCATCAAGGACACGACGATTCTCTGCCGGTTCTAGAAGAGGCGCAGCAACACACAAGAACTTGGCGTCTGTCTACTCCGGTTCAGTGTCAGGCACGGCGTGCCGATGCCCGACAGGCATCGGCACCGGGATTCACTATCGTGCCCGCTACTCTCCCAAGGCGCTTCGCACTGCCTGCTCTGATTGCTTCGTGGCTTCTTCAGCCCCACGTATTGCCGCCAAACGCAGGTACTTCTTGAAATCGATGAACTTGCCAACGCCGTCGATCACCGCATCGGGTACCTTCGAATCCTTCAGCACGAAGGCGTGCAGCTCAGCACCCAGTCCATCTCCAATTGCTTCATGCGAAATCGTCTCAGAGAGACTGGTCCCTGCTGCACTCACCCGGTTGTGGACCTCTGTAAGGCCTTTGAGTTCAGCGGAGAGGTTTGCCTTCTCGCCTTCAAGGCCGTCAATCTTCAAATTCAACTCCGCGACCTGTGACTGGCGCTGTGCCTCCAGCTCTTCCTTCTGCTGTGTCAGTGTCTTCACCTGTTCCCTGAGCCCATCGATGTCAGCCAATCGCTCGGCAAGAGCCGCCTGGTCAATCCTCGCGGCCTTCGCATCTTCCCCCATGACCGTCGTGAGCTTCTCCATGAAGGCATTCGAATCGGTACGCAGTTCCTTGTACTCGTCGCCAAGAATTCCTACAACGCGTCCCATCAATTCGTCATACCTGTCGTTGGCATGGTTGCGTTCATCCTCGAGATTCATGATGTACGACCTCAGGTCGCCCATCTGGCCGCCATACTGCTTGTTCATCAGGCCATAGACTGCGATGGCGACTCTCTTCGCCACGGCTTCGCCATAGCCCTTGATGTCCGTCCCGCGAGGACCGAACACCTTGCTGATGAGCTTGTCTTCCTGTTGAAGACGCTTGTCATAGTCCTTCAGGCCCGCTTCCACCACAGGGTTCAGACCCGCGCTGTTGTACAACTGTTCCGCAAGCTGGTTTTCATCGAGAGTCAGGTCCTCGATCTTTACAAGCTGTGCCTCCTCGGGAACTCTCTCGTTGTCCTGCATTTCACACCCCCTATTGTCCACAGTGAAAGAGCTGGCCACCCAGGGTAATACGTACCAAACCAGGCCTGAGCCCTTCAAGTACCATCATACATCTGTCGAAAAGATGGTCATACAGTCTGCACATACGTCGCCAGCCAGCAAACCCCTCACTAAGTAAACGATTGGCACTCCCAAAGGTAAAGCCGGCAGCCAGAGGTTCGGAATACTACGATGCTGAACATGCCAACCGTCATACACCACCCGCCGACCAATTTGACAGTGTCGGAGCAGTCGAACTAGTGTTTGGACTCGACACTGGCAGTAGTAGTCGACTGGGGGGGAGAACATGCAGGTCGAATCACTTCGCACGGCGAGTCTTGACAGCGTTCAGAAGAGTCTTGGATTCTCTTCGGCGGGACTCACATCTGGAGAGGCTGAGAAGCGACTCGCCAAGTTCGGCTACAACGAGCTTGCTGAGAAGAAGCGGAGTCCCCTGGTGCGCTTCATCTCGTACTTCAAAGGCCCCATCCCCTTGATGATCCTGATTGCAGCCGGGCTGTCCGCCACCCTACGCCACTGGCCTGACCTCACTGTCATCCTGACACTCCTCCTCATGAACGCCCTGATAGGATTCAGGGAGGAAGGGCAGGCGGGCAATGCGATCGAAGCTTTGAAGGCAAAGCTCGCACTGAAGGCCCGCGTCCGTCGTGACAACGATTGGCAGACGATCCCGGCACGCGAATTGGTCCCGGGCGATCTTGTTCGAGTGAGAATCGGAGAAGTCGTACCCGCGGATATTCGTCTCCTTGACCAGGACCCGATGCAAGTAGACCAGGCCGCCCTCACAGGAGAGTCGTTTCCTGTTGAGCGCGCGCAGGGGGATGCCGTCTATTCCGGCTCAGTGATCAGACGGGGAGAGGGGGACGCGCTGGTCTATGCTACGGGCAGTGCGAGCTTCTATGGCAGGACAGCACAACTGGTCGAAAGCGCGGCAACCCGCAGCCATCTGCAGCGCGCTGTCCTGAAGCTGGCTGACTATCTCATAGTCATTGCCATTGCGCTGGGAGTCCTCATCATAGGCGCCGGACTGCGCAGAGGGGACAACGTCCTTGACGTCGTCCAGTTCGTGCTTGTATTGACCATAGCCGCAGTGCCGGTAGCTATGCCTGCGGTAATGTCCGTGACTATGGCTCTGGGAGCTCGGGTGCTCGCTGCCAGGGAAGCCATTGTCACAAGGCTGCCGGCCATCGAGGAGCTGGCCGGCATCAACGTCCTCTGTTCGGACAAGACCGGGACGCTCACACTGGGTTCACTAACACCCGGGGAGCCCTTTGCCATGGAAGGCGTGTCGGGGGAGGAGATACAGCTTGCGGCGGCCCTCGCCTCGCGCGCGGAGGATAACGACTCCATCGATACGGCCGTTCTCAAGAGCATCCAGGATCCGAAGTTGCTTTCGAGATATCAAGTAGTGCACTTCAAGCCCTTCGACCCCGTGCACAAGCGCACCGAAGCACGCGTCAAAGACAACGGAGAGGAGTTCTCCGTGAGCAAGGGAGCCCCGCAGGTTATCATCGCACTTGATCCCGATGCCGCCTCCAAGAGCGACGAAACCCAGGCAGCTATTGCCGACTTCGCCTCGCGGGGATTCAGATCGCTCGGCGTTGCTCGCACGGATGCGGCAGGCGTCTGGCGGTTCCTGGGGATTATCCCCCTCTTCGACCCCCTACGTGACGATACGAGGAAGACCATAGACATGGCCAGAAGTATGGGTCTGAAGGTCAAGATGGTGACAGGTGATCAGGTGGCAATAGCACGTGAGACAGCGCGCCAGCTCGACATGGGCACGAACATCCTCGACGCCTCGGTCTTCGAGGAAACCAGGGCGCATGAGGCATCCAGTCTCGCCGAGAAGATCGAGAGCGCCGATGGATTCGCGCAGGTCTTCCCTGAACACAAGTACCATATCGTGGAGACTCTTCAGCGCAAGGGCAATATCGTCGGCATGACCGGAGATGGTGTCAATGACGCGCCGGCGTTGAAGAAGGCCGACGCGGGCATCGCAGTGTCCGGGGCAACCGATGCGGCACGCGCAGCGGCCAGCATCGTGCTGCTCACTCCCGGCCTTTCGGCCATAATCGACGCCATACGAGAGAGTCGCCGCATCTTCAGGCGCATGACCAACTACGCCATTTACCGCGTCGCGGAGACGGTCGCCCTACTTGGATTCATCTCCCTGGCCGTCTTGCTCTATGACATGCACCCGATAACCGCAATAATGATTGTGTTGCTCGCCATTCTGAACGACGGCGCTATGCTCTCCATCGCTTACGACAACGTGCACTGCGACAAGGGACCTGAGGTGTGGCAGATGCGGACAGTCCTCGGCGTCGCCACCGCAATCGGAGCCTTCGCCGCCGCGCGAACGTTTGCCGTCATGCATGTCGGCCAGACCACATTCAATCTTGACCCCGCAACAGTGCAGACACTCGTGTATCTGAATCTTTCGGTGGGCGGACATCTCACGCTGTTTGTCGCGCGAACACGTGGCCCATTCTGGTCGGTCAAGCCGTCACCGATTCTGCTTGGTGCCGTTGTTGGAACGCAGGTACTTGCCACGCTGATTGCCGTGAGCGGGGTACTGATGAGCCCATTGAGCTGGAAGCTGGCCGGGTTCGTCTGGGCCTTCTCACTGGGCCAGTTCTTCCTCCAGGACCTGGTGAAACTTGGCGCCTACAGAGTGTTTCAGGGTGCACATTCCGGCATACTCGCCGAGAATTCATAGGGACCGCATCGGTCCGTGCTCCTGCAGACCCGGGGTACGCTGACAACAGGATTCGGAGCCCTTCAATGATGTTGCAGGGCGCCGGGAGCACCCACTGCGCGAGAGCAACCCGGCGGCACCCCTGGCGCCGTGGCGAGGCGCAGCATCAGCCGCAGCGTCGTCATGCTGTGAGTTTGCTGTACAGAACGCCTGTGAGCGCCAGCAGTACGACTCCCACAGCAAGCGCAACAGGAGGCAGCTTGAGAACGGGAATCCTGGCAATGAGTCCCCACGTTCCGTACCACATCAGTAGAACGCCCAGGAACACCATCGTGCCGTACGCCACCTTGTGGTGAACCTTCAGACCCCGCTGAAACTCGCCAACTTCTCCCCAGACCTTCCGTGTGAGGTTGAGCGACTCAAGCTGACGGGCGACCTCACCCTCGATATGGCGGGCAAGATGGCTGTCTATCCCCACAGTCTGCTGTCCTCCAGGTCGAACCGGCTGTGTCTCTTGTAGCCGTCCCGGTGGATGTTCCTGCATGGCGCCTCCTTCATATTTAGCAGCGTCCGTATTCGCTGCAAACCGGTCAACGTATGGACTGAAGCATACACAGTACTCCTTCGAGTTGATACGCTACCCATCCGAGACCACGGCATGCCATTGTGACTGAGAAACTCGCGCCCTGAGACAGGCAACCGCGCCTGTGTAGGCCGTTCGCTGGTACAGACCCGGCAGCCAGCCAACGCTTCGGGACCGCGCCCAACCGCGCACAGGCCTGACACTAGCGATTCCTATCTTGCCCAGTACGGCGATTCCTACCGGTCATACATGAACAGGACGTCGAAATACCCTGGATGGCCAAAGTCCTGAGTTGAATATCCTCCAGGTCTGTTCACACGTGTTTGTGCGTGCACACCCACATTACCAGGACCACAGGATATTCATTCGTCAGTTATAGTAGAGTCGCAGCCGCACCGACCACCACGTGGGACGTGTCATGAGATACGCGGAAGGAGGTTGTGCTCAACCGTGTTTGGCCCACGGTCCGGCAAGCGTTACCCACTTGGACATTCTGTGAGGCAAAGGAGGCCGTTTCGTGTATGAAGATCTGTACTCCCTGCGCAATAAGGTAGCAGTGATAACCGGTGGCAGCCGCGGCATCGGAAAGGTTACGGCGCTAGCCTTCGCCGAAGCGGGAGCGAATGTGGTGGTCGTCAGCAGAGACCTTGCCAGTCTTGAGGGAGTTGCTCAAGAGATCAGGGGCATGGGAAGGGAGGCACTGGCGGTATCGGCTCATGTTGGAAAGGTCGACCAATTGCCCGGTGTGGTTGAGAACATCGTGAAAGAGATGGGCAGGATCGACATCCTTGTGAACAACGCGGGGACCAATCCGGCGATGTGCTCGATGCTGGATATGGAAGAACGCCTCTGGGATTCGGTGATGAACTTGAATCTGAAGGGATTAGTCTTCCTGAGCCAGGCCGTGGCAAAGACAATGAAACAGGGCGGCGGCGGCAGCATCATCAATGTCACGTCTGCCGACGGTATCAGGCACGAAATAGACGGTGGTCCGTACGCAATCAGCAAGGCCGGCGTCATAATGGCCACGAAGGTCATGGCTCAAGAGCTGGCTCCAGATAGCATCAGGGTGAATGCTGTCGCCCCGGGACACTTCCACACGCGCCTTGGCTACTCGGTGTTTGCCGTGCGACCAGAATACGAAGAGCAGCTTCTCACTAGAGTCCCGATGGGCCGAATAGGCGAGCCCCGTGAGTTGGTCGGCACGATGCTCTACCTTGCGTCCGACGCCTCCAGTT
>Ga0272443_10007445_pt1 | contig 10445 bp, 12 predicted proteins | sample SSMAcet12_FD_193581 | JGI IMG/M metagenome (GOLD analysis project Ga0272443, IMG submission 193581) | Marine sediment archaeal communities from Little Sippewissett salt marsh, Falmouth, MA, United States - SSM-Acet-12 | ecosystem: Environmental > Aquatic > Marine > Wetlands > Sediment ... | reverse complement strand
TTTGGATTTCGCAGATGAAATCATATATTATTTGCCCTTCGGGTGATTAGCTCAGTTGGTTAGAGCGCTACCTTGACATGGTAGAGGTCAGAGGTTCGACTCCTCTATCACCCACAAAGCCTTTAAAAGCCTGCAAATAAAGAGTTTGCGGGCTTTTTTTGTTGCCTCTCTTTTCCCCTGAATCGCCCGTTTTTTGTCGTTTTTGAGTGTTATTTAGCCTTTTTTATATTGTTTTTGTTACGCCATTGTTACACGAAATGGTCCTTGCAAACTGACGATATATGAGGCTGATTCTACGGCATCGGGTACTGAGAGGAAAGTTGACCAAAGGGTATCACTCATTTTACCTGGACATCTACCAAAACGGTAAGCGCGAATACGAGTCACTTGGTGTGATAGCCAACCCCAAAGACAAAGCCAATTACCGGTCCGCGCTCCAGTTCTGCGAGGATATTCTTGCCAAAAGACAGCTCGAACTCAAGGGCATTGTCTCGGGTTTAAAAGCTCCGCTTTACGGGAAAGGTGACTTTATTGTTTTCTGTGAGGAGTTGGGACAAAGGATTTCCAATAAAAAAAGTCAGGAGAACTGGGGGAATGCGCTCAGCAGCTTGCAGAGATTTCAGCCTGAAGGTCTTGATTTCTGCATGATCGACAGGGAATGGCTTGAACGATATCAAGGCTTTTTGCTTGCCAACTATTCTCAAAATACCTCTCGGTCATATTCAACCAAAATTCGGCAAGCTATCAGCAGGGCTGTCCAGGATGGATATATTTCCGAGAATCCCAATAAACAGGTAAGGCAGATTCCTGAGCAGGAGGGGGAAATAAAATATCTTTATGTTGAAGAAATTATGTTGCTGGACAGAACGCCCCATCGCAATATTGGCCGAAAAACAGCGTTTCTTTTCAACTGTTTTGTCCCTTTACGATCAGGTGACCTCGAGAGCCTTACAGAGTCAAACATAAGACCTGCCTCCGGCGGAGGGTTTGAAGTTTATTTTCGGCAATCAAAAAAACAGCGGATCGAGTCTGTTCCTATATCGAAACAAGGGATGATTTATTTGAATCAGGCTCGAGAACTTGCTAAAATCCGTTATGGAAGAGAGCTAAACGCAGATGATCCGATTTTTGATATTGGTCATAAGAAAAGGTATGGCTCCATGCTGAAAAAATGGGCAGAGCGAGCATATGAACGATATGGAGATGAGTTGCCTCAAGAGGTTCGTTACCATTTTAGTTGGGCATCCAAAGAAATTTCCCCCCACTGGGCGCGACATACAGGAGCTACCATGCTATTGAATGCCGGGGCCAGTCTTGAGGCAGTAGGTGAAATTCTGGGACATGTTGACAGAAAGACTACCATGCGCTATGCTAAAATCCACCCTCAGACCAAACGCAGCACCATAGCTATGATGCCGACATTCAAGAACAACAATAATGCAGCCGGTTCATGAACATTCATCCAAGTGGGAGTATATCGGTAACAGACTGATGAAGTCATGCGATCTGTTTGAGCTCTGCGATATTGACAGATCGGACGCCGATGCTGAACAACCCTTTGTGACCTGCCTGAAGGATCATGAGCTGTATGGCATGATTACATTCATACTTGAACGCATGAATGAAGTTGATGCGGCAGCACATCAGTTATGGCAGGAAAAAGGCGGCGGACAGGCTCCCGTTCCCCTCGACTATCGTGAGCGGGAACTTGAATATTTTCGCCTGCAAATTGAAAAGACTGACCATTACCGAGCCTCAGAACTCTATAACGCCGAATTCATCGATGAACAGGCGGAAGGGTATGAAACCCTCCAAGGGGTTTTTGTGACGCTCACACGTGCGTTACACTATCTTTTTGATGAAATCAGGTCCCGTTACGGAAGAGCTGATAAAACATTTCTCGGGAACATAAAGAACCGATATCCTGAATACACTGAATTATTAAATGCCGCACAACAAGGAAGCCGGTTGAATGGGCGATCAAAGAGAAAGTATCAGCCTGTGGAAGATGCCCCTGTTCTCAGGATTCATCTGAACAAGGAACAGTTTGATGAGCTCTATGGGGAACTTTGCAAATTTTTCGATGCTGGTGATCATGATGGTCTTAAAAGGTTGCTTCAGGGAGAAGCAATTGACCGAAAAATCACCTTCCTGAGCAATCAGAATCGTCTTGTTGAGATTTTTCGACGTCTCAAGTACAACGATTTATTGTTTGAATCTTCAACATTGATCAGGAATTGGCTCTGCCACAATTTTATGTATCAGTCAAAAGCCGGAATGAAAAAAACGAATCCGAATTCAGTTTGGGATATACTGAGCAAAGCCAAAGGAGAGCCTTCCCCTAAGAGCAGGATTTGCAAGATAGACTGGCTTCAGTATAAAGCACCTGCGATCTTAAAATAGAAATCTGTTGTTGGGCCACACGATCAATGTATATGGTCTTGGTCAATTGAGCATGGGTAGAGAATGCTCTCAAAGGCCACAACGGAGTTCATCTGCACCCCAGCATACCTTCCCGTCCGCACTCACACATAGAGCCCGTCCAAGGACCGCGTGTAATCTCAGACAATTCCTCAGGCGACAAGTCTGCTGCGACTGAGTCGATTTCACTCTTCGAGAACTTGAAGCCCTCCGCTTCGACAAGCTTTTTTCTAGCGAACGCGCCCTCGGCAGCTATAACCCGGCGGGCGAAATCTTCGTCCGCAAGAAAACGTGCAACATAGTCTTTGGCAGTTTGTATGGACATGTGAGCCTCCTTTTGAGTCTGATTGTTACGCGGGAAAATCGAATGGACACGATCGTGATCTGACAATGCCACTCTGTGATAGGTATTCACGATCACCATCGGTTAACTGGCTAGCGGCGTAAGCAACCATCTCCACCGAGCGCCGCATTATTCTGCAGTAGCTAACCGATGGCTTGTCCGCTGCACCACTTGCACCAACGTTCTCGTGATAACAGCCACCGCCACAAATGTAGCGGGCGAAACAGTTCTTACACTCTTCAACCGTCCTAATGGGGCTGTTCATATATTTTTCGCGGGAGGGTTGTCCCTCAAAAACATTACCCAACTTGTACTCCTTTGTTCCGACGAATCTGGCGCAAAGAAAGACTCCGCCCGTATTATCTACGCCCACGTATGCTCGCCCAGCGCCGCAGCCAAAATATTTCTTCTCTTTGTTGACGAACGCCGTTAGCCTTGAAACCAGATCGCCGTTCTCCTTTAGCCAGCGCAGCCTATCTGCGTCACGCGACTTAATGCTCTGTAACAAGTCTTCGGCCCCGAGATCCAAATCCGTAGTCATGCTCCGACTGCCACACTCCTCCTCCATTCTCTTATCCGGCGCGTCAAACAACGACGGAGAAGCAATTGTCATATGGGTTGAACGGAAACCGATATTGTTAAGTGCGACTGTTACCTCCTTCGGTTTAGTCGCTCCCTTCAATGTGCCCCGGGCCGTAGCGTTCGGAAATGTCTCGAGAAGCTTCCTTATCTTTGGCTCGATGACGTCGTATGACCCCTGCCCGCTCTTAAAGGGTCTCTGCGCATCCTGAACATCTTTTGATCCATCAAAACTGACTATAGGATTTATTTTGTTTTCATTCAAGAAGGCGATCTTCTCATCGGTCAACAGAGATCCATTTGTGGTAATACTGAACTCGAAGTCCTTGTTAGATTCAGCGCCACGCTGCCTTGCATATTCCACAACTTTTTTCATCAAGGAAAAATTCAGAAGCGGCTCGCCGCCAAAGAAGGCGATACCAAGTGTCTTAATATCACCCGACTGCTTAATTAACCAGTCAATCGCCTTTCTGGCAGTCGCTGAATTCATGTGCCCAGATGAGCCATATCCACCTTCCTTTCCGTAGCAGTATGTGCAAGCCAGATTGCAATTCTGAGTGATGAACAGAGCTATGTTTCTGATGGGCGTCGATGTCGTATTCGCTGACTCGACAGCTTCCTTGTTCTCCGACGCAATAAGATCAAGGCGCCGTAGGTCCCGACCCGCCTCTTGTGAGAGCCTAGGAAATGCGAAACTGGGTGCCGCCTGCAGAACCCTCCAGGTGTCGTCGCCGATCATCGAAGCCGCCATAGCTTCGATGTTGAGGACGTAACGCTTTCCTCTGTGCACAAACTTATGATGAGCTTTGAAGTTCATGTTGCACCCAATTGTTCGAGAATGTCAGGCAAAACTACCTATCGACATACAAAGCCGCCCCTTGGTGCCCAACGTGTGGCTTTGCGGCGAGCAAAGCGAGCCCGCCAACAGCCGATTGTTAGCCATCTGATTTATTAATTTCACAGTCAGGCATACATTTTATTACTAAGCATAAATCAAGGATAGACAGTATTGCTATCCAATATTTGCCTTGGTTTTTACCACACAAAATTAAATCATGAGTGGTATCATCCGCATAGAAACTTGATCGACCAGGATCAGCGTGAGCAATTTTATTAAGACCATCTCGCAATTTGAGAGATTTTGATGATCTAACTTTCTTGTAAGGCGGCCGATAATATTGCGGAAATAAAGCAATCTCGTCGTGGGCGACATTATCTTTAAATGATCCAACTCTTGCGGGTAATTTCATAAGCCTTCCAGCATCTTGCTCAGATCTAATTGCAAGAGCGAGAATCCTCAATAGCTCAACTCCTCGATTTGAATATTCACGCATCATTTCGTCGCGTCGATTAGAGTCGATCTTGTGAGAATTCATGTATGCATTTCTAAACTGCTTGCTTACAGATTCGAGCTCTGAAGCACATTCATGCAAAGTGCGTCTGGACCACATTTTGATTTCCAGTACTGGCTAACGGCCGAGTTTGAGTTTACTCAACTCGGCCGTTGCAGGCTTGTGCAGCGCGCCTGCAACATTATTTATTTGTAGTATTACAGAATACTGAACTACTCTGAATAGAATACTGTGCATCTATGGTTATTTCATCGAATATTTGATTAAGCGGCAAGGTTACGTGCCTATAATATCAGTTATACGGCATACGTATAACTTCAAGGGTCTGTTATTTTTGACGTTCGTTAACTTTTACTGAAAAGTAGTTTGATGTTTCAATTTCTTGAAAATCTGATCCCTTTCGATCAGAGTCAGTGGCTCCTCCATATAAATAGGTCTTGTTAACATGGATAACATGCTCCGCATGCAGTAATAATGCAATAGTAATATAACCAATTCATAAAAAACCATACCCCGTTTAACCCCCATGGTGGTTGAACGGGGTTAATTTTTTTTCTGAGATTTCCATCGTTGTTGTTCGTTGAACCTTGATGTTAATCACGATGGAATACTCAGACTCCCCCCAGATCGTATCCGATGACAGAATGATTTTTGCGATGCGGATGATTATCCGCCAGGAAATCGCCCGTGCTTTGCTTTCCGAAGAAAAAGACAGGCTTCTTACCGTATCTGAAGCCGCAGATTTTCTAAGGCTTTCTGTGCACACCATTTATGCACTGGTCCAGAAAAACCAGATTCCATACATGAAGAAGACCAAGCGTTTGTATTTCTCTGAAAAGGAATTGACAGAGTGGCTGGAAAATGGTCGTGTGTACTCTCAGTCAGAAAGAGAAAAGGCCGTTGATTCATACCTGGTCAAACATCGTTCTGGACGTACAAAGATTAAACATTAGAAACAGATAAGTGCTGGAGACTCGTATTGACTATGTGTAAACATGTTGTGATGCCGGAATGATGGCAGGTAAACATGAAATCATGATGACATGAAAACCATTGCAATCATATCCCAGAAAGGCGGTGCTGGAAAAACCACGATCGCACTCAACCTGGCAGTGGCTGCGGCACAGTTCGGTCACCAATCACTGGTGATCGATATTGATCCTCAATCCAGTGCGAAGGGGTGGCATGATCTCCGCACAGAAGAGCTGCCAGTGGTAATTTCCGCTCAGTCGTCAAGGCTGAATGCATTGCTTGAAACAGCAAGGAAAAACGGCGCAAAGCTGACGATTATCGACACCGCACCACACTCAGAATCAGCAGCACTTGCTGCAGCTCGTGCTGCCGATCTGGTGCTCATCCCTTGCCGTCCTTCGCTGCTCGATCTGAAGGCAATCACAACATCAATCGATCTTGCAGCGCTTGCAAAAACTCCTGCCTTGGCCGTGTTGAATACCGTGCCGGTTCGGGGCTCCCTGAAACAGGAAGCCGAGGCTGTTTTGCAGGGATATGGCCTTGAGATTTTGCCAGCACATCTCGGGCACCGGATAGCATTTGTGCATTCATTGACGGCAGGGCAGTCTGTGCTCGAATATGTACCTTCCGGAAAAGCGGCAGAGGAAATTCGTGCTCTCTATATATCGGTGTGCCGTTCAGCGCGATGGTCATCATTGCTTAAACCTACCTGCTCATGAAAAAGAAATCAACCCTTGCTGATGCACTCCTGCAGCATTCTGATCATGCTGATCAGAAGGAAAAAGCATCCTCAAAACAGAGCACATCACACTCCTATATCGCTCCGGTTCGCAGAGGGAAAAAAGCGGTCACCGGATGGTTTGAACCGGATGTTGTCCGGCAACTGAAGCTGCTTGGTATAGAGCAAAACATGACCATCCAGGATTTGATGAAGGAGGCTCTGAATGATCTTTTTTCCAAGTACAACAAAGCACAAATCGCCTGAGACAGATGAAAAGAACTACTGAAACGCTAACAATCGTCCATTTGCAGGATCAGGCGGATTTTCAATGTTCACTCATTTACGGAAAACCAGTGCGTATTGTCGAAGGTGAGTCCACACGGAAAGCAGTGTTTCCTGACGGAGAATTTGTCGGATACCGGATCATGAACGGCCATCGTGAGCATGGCTTTCTGTTCAAAACAGGCCAATGGAATGGCCGTCAAAAAGTACCGGGAGTATCACCAGTAGTAACTCTGATGGTTGATGCAAAATCACGATATCGATCAGAAAAACTGCAAGAAATGCTGCACATGATAGCCTTTTATGAGATCGAGATGACAAGGGTTCCTGACCACTTCTTCATGCGTTTCAACACGCTTCTTGAAGGTCGGAACTGCAGCACACAAGCAATGCAAAAAATAATTGAAAAATGGTGCATCTGAGGCCATTCAGACCATTGTTTGTCACCGGGTTGTTTGTTGGTTCCATTGCTGCTGTCTGTTCAGTTTTTGCTCAACCGCTGATCATCTACAACGCAACCGACAGTCTGCCGCATGGCATATACCGGGTTATCAAACAGCAAAATTATAAACGGGGTGACCTGATTGTTTTCCCTGTTCCTGAACAGGTTCGACGTCTTGTTATTCAGCGCGACTGGCTGAAACCGGACAGCTATCTCATCAAAACGGTTGCTGCAATTAATGGGGATAACGTGTGGATAACATGTGGACAAGTTTTCGTAAACGGAAAGTCGTTTGGGGCAATCAAAAAGAAAGACCGGCAGGGATTACCACTGCCATCTCTTGCCTTCAAGGATAAACTTTCTGCAGGGAAAATAGCTGTGTTTCAGCGCAGTGATGACAGCTTTGATTCCCGCTATTTCGGACCGATTGATGAAAGGGATATCATCGGAAAAGCGGTGCCGATCTTGGTGTTCCATACAACAGATAACGGTAATCAGCCATCGATGGCAGATATGCAGGAGAGGTACGTTCAGAATGAAAGCTCTGGTAGTGCAAGATAAAGGCAATGTTCGCAACGGCTTTATAAGCCATTGCCCCATTGCAGGTTACAGGGTTAACACGGTGTGTTATGATGATGGCGGAAATGAAATATTTACAGAGTAACTCTTTGTATATTCAATAGTTACGACAGTAACACAAGCAAATTCCCCCCAATGAACAACCACGACGATCTGCCGATCTACCGACCGAAGGTTGGAGGAAAAACACGAAAGGAAAAAGTCCCGGTTCCGGGTGCACATGCAAGAAAAGCAATCAGCCCGGTGAGAGGCGGGTATGTCAGACGAGGGCACCGGCCAGCGCACGTGAAAGCTGTGGGTAAGGGAGCACGGAAAGTCATCGTCAAGGCGCGGGTAGTAAAGATGAACGCCTATGGGAAAAAGGCGGCACAACTGCACGAGATGTATCTGCAGCGCGATCATGTTGGCAAGGATGGTTCAGAAGGCCGGTTTTACGGGCCGGAAGAAGATGCGCAGAAACTTGAAGCACAACCATTGTTCCAGGGTGAGCAGCATCAGTTCCGGTTCATTATTTCACCAGCCGATGCTCATGAACTTGAGCTTACCGGATTTACGAGGGAACTGATGCAGCAGATGGAACAGGATATCGGGCGTGAGGTGTACTGGAAAGCCGTGAACCATTACAACACGGATAATCCCCATGTTCACGTCATAGTAAGGGGGATCGGAAAAGACGGCAAAGAGTTGCGGATCGATCCTGACTATATCTCAAACGGGCTTCGTTACAGGGCACAGGAACAGGTGACGCGCGAGCTTGGTATGCAGCCGCAGTGGGAGGCAGAACAGCCCCTGACAAAAGAGATAGGAAAAAACCGCTTTACCTCACTTGATGCAAGGTTGTCAAGACTTGAGCAGAACGGCAGGATCGATATTGGCAACTATCCTGAAAAAAGCGGTCAGCGGATCATGCAGGGACGGCTGCTCAGCCGGATGCAAACGCTGGAACGATATGGTTTGGCCAAAAAGCACTCTGCCCGGCGTTGGAGAATGCAGGATGGCTGGGAAAATACCCTGAAAGAAATGGGGCGGCGTCAGGACATTTTTCAGGAAATGCATCAAGTGGTTGGTGGTGATGTATCCCGGTACAGAATCCATGATAAACTGCATCACCAGGAACCTGTTGAAGGCAGGCTTGCTGCCAAAGGGTTGGCAGACGAATTGGTCGACCGGTATTTCTTCATTGTTGAAGCGCCATCTGGTAAAGCCTACTACGTTCAACTTGATAAAGGCATCGATCCTGAACAGTACCGGAAAGGGGACATTATCACCATACGTTCCGTGAAAGAATCCTGGCTGAAAACATCCGACCGCATCATTACCGAACAGGCATCGAGAAACGATGGCAGGTATGACCGGAACCGGCATCTTGAAGAGATAAAAGAGAAGACAGTAGCCGTTGGCAGCGGCAGGGTTGGCAAGGAGGATTTTGTTGCAGCCATTGAAAAGCGGTTGCGACGCCTGCAGCGTTTCCAGCTTGCAAAGTTTCTGCAGGATGGGACGTGGCAGGTTGATCCGGTGCTGATTGAAAAACTACAACAATTGGACAAAGATAAACCTGTCAATCGCATGGAGGTGCAGAGGGAAACCGATCTTTCCCTGCATGACCAGGTCTCCTATCGGGGCCGTACCTGGCTGGACCGTTTCACGGTAGAACCGGAGCAAGCGGGTATGGCACGGTATGGTTTCGGCAAGGAACTGACCAACGCAGCTCAGAGAAGGATTGCATGGCTCCGTGAGCTTGGTATCGACCCGATGGACCCGGCACGGGCAAAAGCGCTTGATCAGGTGGAGAAACGTGACCTTGCTCATGGCATCGCCAAACAAACTGGTGGACACTACAATGAGATCACACACGGCGGAAAAGTTGCCGGGGTGATGACAAGCACAGGCCGCCTGCCCAGCGGCAAACAGTACGCACAGGTTTATGATCCCAAATCAAAAGAGTTTTCCATGGTACCGTGGCGCAAGGAGTATGAACGGTTGACAGGAAAAACCGTGGAGCTGACAAGAGCAAGCACAGGAAGATATTTCATGCGGCAGATGGAACGAGGCATCGGGAGGTGACAGGATGAGGAATACGCGAACGATAAATGTCTTTTACAGCCATGTAAGCGCCGGTCTGGTGTTCACCCTCTTGGGGATGTGGTGTTCAACCCAATATGTGGCCTATGCGCTCGGGTATCAGCAGGTACTGGGAAAACCTGTTTTTGTCCTGAACGGTTATCCGGTCTATGAGCCCTGGTTGTGGATGTACTGGGCCTACCATTTCGAGCCATATGCTCCCCAGGTGTTTGATATGGCAAGCTGGATCACCTATACCAGTTTTTTTGTGATGTTCGGTCTCATGGTCGTCCTTGCTATCCGAAGGGCTCGATTTCGTTCAGCATCGGGTGTCTATGGCACAGCACGGTGGGCAAGTCGAAAGGAGCTGGAGAGGGTTGGACTGCTTGAAGGCAAAGGGGTTATTCTGGCACAGAGCAACGATGCTCAATTTCATTCGGTCGTGAAGACAGATGTATCCGGTGATGTCAATGTTCAGTGGGTCATGGACAGGGAAGGTCAGGAGGTATTGCGCCACAACGGCCCGGAACATGTCTTCTGCTTTGCCCCGACGCGATCGGGCAAAGGTGTAGGGTTGGTTATCCCGACACTGCTGACCTGGACCGGTTCCTGTGTGGTGTACGATATCAAGAAAGAAAACTGGGCGGCGACATCCGGCTGGCGCAGGAGTTTTTCTCACTGCCTGCGGTTTGA
>Ga0272443_10007443_pt1 | contig 10446 bp, 9 predicted proteins | sample SSMAcet12_FD_193581 | JGI IMG/M metagenome (GOLD analysis project Ga0272443, IMG submission 193581) | Marine sediment archaeal communities from Little Sippewissett salt marsh, Falmouth, MA, United States - SSM-Acet-12 | ecosystem: Environmental > Aquatic > Marine > Wetlands > Sediment ... | reverse complement strand
TGGGTGGTTATGAGGTGATTATATGGGTCGATTTCCCGCAGGTATGGATGGATATATTTATGCCATTTTTTTACGTTCTGCGTATTGTAATTTATAGTCAGGTCAACTTCGTTCCATAGTTCCCAGAATACTATGCTTGTCGAGTGGCCCCATCTTGATACTATGTAGTCCAGCCTTTTTTTGAAGTAATCAGAGGCAAGCCTGTTTGTAAAAAATTCTTCGGCTCCTTCCAGCATGCCTCCGTTGAGGACATTGTACGGATTATCAAGCCATTCTGCGTCCGGCCTGCCGAACTGTCCGTGGTTTATCAGGGTAAGGTCAACGTAAATTCCGTGCCTTTCCGCCTCATCGAGTACGCGGTCAAGCCGCCATGCATTTTCGAGGCTGTATTTTCCCAGTCCCTTGTAGTGGGGAGCGTAAAATGGATTCCATTCTATTCCTGCCCACCATGCCGCCATCCAGATTCTTGCATAATTCTCGCCGTTTTTCGCCATCTTCTTAAAGTAACTGTCATACGCGAATGTTCCCATGTTTTCCGGGGGATTGAATTCGTAGCGGTACGGGCTTCTTATATCGTCCGGGGACCTCAGCGTGTGGCCTATAGGATAAAAGAAATCACCGTTCTGAAACGACATGTAAAAAGGGTCATTTATGTCCCACTTCACGAAACCCCTCTTTCCCGATTCTTCAACGATAAAGGTACCTCCTTCAAGTTCCCCTGTTTTTTCGTTGTTCCTGTATATACTCATCAGGTATCTGTGAAGCCCTGTTTCCATGGGAGTGAAACGCAGCTTCCATCCTTCGGTGCCGTAAGGGGCGAGGTTTTCGCCGTCTGAGTCGAGATACCTCAGGTAGTCGTGGTAATAAAAGGCTGGAATTTCGGCAACATTTCCCGAAGGGGCAAAGAATGTGCCCGTTACTTTGAATTCTTCGCGGTCAAAAGGATTTGCCGGAACATATGAAGCATTGAAAGATATTTCAAACTTTTCAAACCTTTTTACGGGGTTCTTCCCGGCTTCAAAGTTATAGAGGCATATTTTTTCTTCAGGTGGTTCGCCTTTTGCCAGCTCAAAGGAATCTACGTGAAAATTTCCCGTGTAATTCTCTCCGAAGAACACTATTATTCCCAGCTCGCAAATTTCCCTTGTGACATAAGTATCCCAGCTTTTCACATGCGCAACAGGTTTCCAATCAAAACTTGTATGAGAAATATCGATAACAGCTTCTTTCTTCTCGCCGCCCTTGATTTTAAAGAGTTCAGTTTCAAACCAGTTCCATTCACTGTCTTTTATGTAACATTTAAAAGAGGCTTCCGGCAATGTTGCGTCGTCCATAAAGATGCTGAATTTCATAAAGGCGAAGGGGTCAAGGCTTAATTTATGGGGGTATTGTATCCATGCCGTTTTTACGTTGGCGACCGATACCTTCATTGAACCTGACCCGCTGCAGGCATATTCTTTTGAATGGGAGATTACCCCTTTCCCTGGAAGGCTTTCCCATTTGTCTATACCTTCTTCAAAATCAAATATGATTTCCGCATAACCCCACGCGGCAAAGAGTAAAAAAATGGGCAAAACGGGCAAAAACCTGTTTCTTTTCATCTTCTTTCCATTTGTTCGGACAACCTGAAAATCTTTTCTCTTTCTTCCCAGAGAAAAATTTCAAAATTTCCGCCTTCGGTTTGCATGAAAATCCCGTCCAGGTTCGATGAAGGGATGGCCTCTATTGGATTACTGCCGGATTTTTCCTTCCTGCTGACAACGACTTCAGGATAATAGCTTATAATTTCAGGGCGGCATTTATAGGTTACGGATACCTTCAGATTTTCAGCCTTGTCCAAAAGGTATGATATGAAAGCGCCAGCATCACTATCCGGAACAGGCGATGCTCCGTCCTTTTTTCTCCTGAGGGATAGGTCAATAATTTTGATATCCCAGCCTTCTGATGGAGTAGAAATCTCTATTTCTGCAATGAGCTCGTCTCCCTCAACCCTGCTTTTCCTGGTAATCTCGACATTTTCAGGAATTTCCTCCCTCCACGGATATACAATTTTGAAAGGTCTTTCAGGACGCCACCTGTCGGGAGATGAGACGGCCTCTGAACGCCACTTTACCTGGTAATTTTTCCCGTTTTTCACCGTATAAAGGGTATAAGGTTCCGTTATGGAAGGCTTGTCTTCCGAGGTCATCCCGAGGATAAACCCCAACTTTTTTTTGACGGGTGAGAAAGGATGGATATCTACGTTTACAGATTTTTGTGCCAGGGCAGGAGAGCTTTTATCCATATTTGCCGACGTGGAAAAATATGTTTCGGAACGGGTTACGCGAACATTGATAAAATCTCCGGTTTTGCCGTTTTTCTCATCCTCTGTTTTCCTGTACCCCATTAAAAGGTTTGCAATGCTGTTTTTTATATTCTTTTTCCTGGTTTCTGACTCAAGCTCCTGCAAAATTTTTATGCCCCTGTCATACTCGCCCAGGAGAAGCAGTGTTTCTCCAAGCATCATTTTTGCGCTGTCGTTTTCCGGGTGTTCCAGCAGGATTTTTTGCAGGAGTTCAGCGGATTTTTCATAATCCTTTTTCCTAACGTGAATTCTTGCAAGCTCAACTGCTGAATTTTTGTAGTTTCCGTCTTTTGCCAGGCTTGAAAGAATATCTATGGCCATGTCGTCTTCAGAAAGTTTGTCCGCATATATCATTGCCATTTCAAAGGAAACAGCTTTCGCCGTTGAGCTTTCGGGATATTTCTCTGCTATTTTCGAGTAGCCTGCCAGCTTGCCTCTTAACATTTCCACGGTTTCTTCTTCCCCGCTGTCAAACGCGATGTCCACAACCAGCCTTTCAAATTCGGGGAGCCTGTCCCGGGGCAGGCCTTCCTCTATTATCTTTTTTAAAACCTTTCCGAGTTCGTTCCTTGTTTCTTCACTGTTTTCCTTGCCTCTTGCCAAGGTCAGTATGCGCCGGGACATCCATTCTCCATGGCGGGATGCAGGATAATATTTGATGAAAAGCAGGTACAATTCTTCGGGGGAATCCGTTTCTCCCTGCACCTTGCCTATGATATCCCTTGTTATCTCCCCTCCTGTTTTCTCTTCATCCTCAATTTTTTTGAGCATCTGGAAGCTTTTCTCCATGCTTCCTTCGAATAGGGAGTCGTAAACTTTCAATATTTCTGAGGCAAGGGGGTTTATTTCCCTTGTTCTTTCTGCTAACGGGAGAATATCTGTTTTCATAAGCCGCAGGTGATAGGCCGACATTGATATGTTTCTCCAGTTCCTGTTGCCGCTTTCCAGGAAATCTATAAAATTTTTTTCAGCTTCCTTCTTATAGCCGAGAAAATAGTTGGCTCTTCCAATCCTTTCCATGGCGGCTGTGTTTTTCGGGTTAAATGCGAGGGCTTCCTGGAAAAGAGATTTTGCCTCCCGGTAATTCTTGTCCCGGAATAAACCGTGTCCCATGGATATCAGGGCGGAAGAAACGGCGTTGTTTATGGCGGGCTTCAGCCTGTCGAATTTTTTATTGCCTTCAATCCTTGCAAGGAGTAATTTCCCCTTCTGAACGGTTTTCTCCCAGTTCTTCTCCTGCCTGTATATCCTGAAGAGATTTGCTACAGATTCCCTGAAAGGGTTGAAATCATCAAGCTCTCCGTCTTCGAGATACTTTTCAAGGTGAACGGCGGCATCCTTGTATTCTTTCTGCCTGTATAACGAAGTTCCGAGATAGTAATGAATCAAGGAAGGAGGCGTTTCATGCTTCAGAGATTCCCTGAAACTTACAATTGATTCCGGATAATTACCGGCTTTGAAAAGCTTTATGCCGCCGGCCAGGTAATTATTGTCAGCGTATGAATTAAATATTATAATGAAACAGAGAAAAGAGGCTATAATTTTCCACATATTATAAGGGAATAAGCGTTTCAGCTTTATTATAAGATAATACCAGGGAAGGGAAATGTCAATTTTAAAAATCCGTTCATGCGCATTTCCGGAATTTTACGGAGGGATATGAAATGAAGGCTGTTCAATTCAGGGAAATAAACCTTGAAGACAGGGATTTAATCAACAGTTATTTTGAAAAGAGCAATTTTATGGGAAGCGAGTATTCTTTTCCCGGGCTTTTTATCTGGCGCGGCAGGTACGGCTATAAAATGGCCGAATGCAAAGGGTACCTGGTTATCATGGTACAGCATAATTCAAAGAGATACTTCTTCTATCCCGCAGGCAGCGGGAACCTGGAAAAAACGGTTAAAACCTTGTGCGATGATGCCGTGGAGTCCGGTTTTGATTTTCACATCACTGCGATAACCGGGGAAAATACCGGTACGCTTGAAAAAATGTTTCCCGGCAGGTTCAGGTTTTCTTCCAACAGGGATTATGCCGACTATATATACGATGCGCAGGACCTGATAAACCTGCCGGGCAGGAGGTACCACGCAAAGCGCAACTACATAAACAGGTTTATTGAAGAATACGGGGAAATTAACTATGAAGATATTTCGCCGGGCAATATTGATGAATGCAGGGAAGCTTACCTGAAATGGCTTGAAGAGAAAAAAGATAAGGGTGTAAACATTAAGGTATTCTCAGATGAAGCGTCAGCCATGAAGGAATGCTTTGAAAATTATGAGAACCTCGGCTTAAAGGGAGGGATTGTCAGGGCAAGAGGCAATATCTGCTCTTTCAGCTTCGGAAGCACGATTAACAGGGATACTTTCGGCATCAATATGGAAAAATCGCTTGTTGACTGCCAGGGAGGGTATGCCGTTATAAACAGGGAATTTGCCGCAAGGCATGCGGCGGGCTACAAGTATATAAACAGGGAGGAAGACCTCGGTATAAAGGGATTGAGGAGGTCCAAACTCTCTTACCACCCTGTTTTTCTGCTGGAGAAGTATACGGCGGCATTAAAGGGCGATTCTTTATGATTATAAATCCCGGAGCGTCCCAGGTAAACCAGCTGAAACGCATATGGAAATCCGTTTTTTCAGACGTCGACGAATATATCGAGCTGTTTTTTGACAAAAAATACAGGAAAGAAGAAACCCTTGTTTACGTTGAAGGGGGAAGTGTAAAATCCATGCTATTTTTTCCCCGCTATGACATAAGGGTTAATGGCAGGATTTATAAAGCAGGATATATCTGCGGAGCGGCAACTATTCCGGGATACAGGGGGCAAGGGCTCATGACTCTTCTTCTGAAAGAGTCATTCAGACTTATGCTCGAAAGGGGAGATGCTTTTTCTGTCCTGATTCCCGGGGAAGAGGAACTTTATGCCTTTTATTCGAAATACGGTTATACAAGATTTTTCAAAAGGGGGACAGCAGTTTACACTGAACAGGGGGACCCTGAAAAAAAGGAAGAAGGTGTTATCCTGGCAGAACTTAAGGATGCAGAAAGGCTTTATTCACTCTACATGGACATAACGGCGAAACATCCGGTTACCGTGATGCAGAGCGCAGGCTCATATGAAACCGTTCTGAACATGCATAAAATTTACGGAGATGCTTACCTGGCAATCAACAAAGAAGGCGAGGATGCAGGATACCTGTTCTGCGAATATATCAAAAGGGATAAAACGTTGTGGGTTAAAGAGATAATGGCAAAAAAAGACATTCTTGACGATGCGGCAAAAGCCCTCGGTGAGATATACCGTCCCGGAAAAATCGTTTTTGAGGGAATATACGGGGGAAGCCTTCCTTTTACTTCGGTAATGACAACCGGCATGTTGAAAAAGCTTAAAGGGCCTTTCGATATTGCCGGGCTTGCGAAAGGGCATCCATACATGAACATGATGCTTGACTGAAAATTTCAAAGGGAGAAAAAAGATGTGCATGGGACAATGTTATGTGCTCGGGCTGGCGCATTCTTCATGCATTACAGGCAGCGGTGCGCGTTCAATGACCGTTTCAAGCATATTGAAACGGGAAGGCTTTAAGGCCTTGTACAAGCTTCTGGTCGGGATGGATGCGAGGGTTATTCACGGGGACCTGTAGAGAGGGAGAAGAACCTTGGGTGAAGGATTACTACATCACATATTTGTTACTAAGTGGCAATGGTGGGCGGGAGGCCCGGCCCTGGGCCTTGTTGTGCCCTTTCTTTATTTCTTTTTCAACACCCCTCTCGGTATTTCCACGGGGTACGGGAATATTATCAAGATTATATTCCAACCTGAAAAACCGGGCTGGCTTAATTCGGAAAAGTTTGCGGATAAATGGAACTGGCGTTTTTTCTTCCTGGCGGGAATTATCGCGGGAGGGCTGCTCTCGAGAATTTTTTCGGGCGGCTATTCTCTTACTGTTTCTCCTTTTGAATTTACAGGCCTTCTGAACATGCCTTTTTTTATGGCTGGCATATACTTTTTTACGGGAGGAGTTTTTCTCGGCCTGGGTTCGAGAATTGCAGGTGGATGTACGTCCGGACACAGTATCCACGGTATCGCCCAGCTGCATTTCCCGAGCATTTTAATAACGGCCGTTTTTATCCTGTTTGCTGCAGCCGCCGCCAATATCCTGCGCCTTTTAATCAGGGGAGGCCTTTTATGAAATTGCGGAAGGCGTCTTTTTTCCTGGCTGGCATATACTTCGGATTTGTTTTAAGCAGGTCGGGTGTTTCGGATTTCAGGCTTATCTACGGGTTTTTCACTGGCGGCGACTTTACCCTTGCCGGGGTAATGATAACGGCAATAATTACGGCCCATGCAGGTATGCGAATCCTGCTTACCAGGGGAAAAACTCTTACGGGGGAACCCTTAAAAATAGATTACAAGGGACTTCACAGGCTGAGCCTGGCAGGAGCCGCACTTTTCGGAATAGGCTGGGGCATGTCAGGCTCGTGCCCGGGAACAGTACTTGTCCAGATTGGCGAGGGAAAAGTGCCGGCACTCTTCACCTTTTCAGGCATTGTCGCAGGCACATGGCTTTATGCCTTGCTTCTGGATGCTGGCAGCAGGCGCTCTATTCGCTCTTCCAGGTGAAATAGCTTATAAGCAGTAGATGGACTATCCCCATGGGCAGCCAGACTTTACCCATAGTCTTTAAAACGCCATTTCCAGTTACTGTCCCTGTAATGAGAAAGATTATTCCAGTGACTATGAAAAGGGAGGCTGAAACCAGAAATCCTGTTTTTTGCATTTTCTGCATCTTTCTTCCCCGGCGGTTTACTCCTGCTCTTCCGTTTTTATGCCTCGGCTGCAAAGACAGCATAGTGAACAATTTTTAAACGACTAAATGCGTTATACTCCTTTATGGTTTTTATTAAACGTTTTTACCTGCCGAAAACAGCTTTCGCTAAAATATACCCCTCTCCGGGCTTTGGCGAAGGAGGGAATCTGCGGCTCTCTTCATCAGAGCTTCGGACTTCTGCAACATGAATTATACCCTTATAAATTCCTCAGGGATAATTTTTTATGGCGCTCTTTTTATGTTTTCCTTGACAGCATGATTAAAAAAAGGTAACATGATAATGAGAATTATTATCAAAAACTCCAAAATGTTTTTTTCCCTTTAAGGAGTTTCTCTTTATCAATGCCTGGCAGGGCTGCATGCGGTTAGCCCTGCATTTATTATAAAAAAGCAAACATTCGAAGCCATAAGAGGACAGACAAATGATAATAACGGTAGCAAGCGGAAAAGGCGGTACAGGCAAAACCCTTATATCCACATCCCTGGCTTTATCCCTGGGAAAGGATGCTGTTTTTCTTGATTGCGACGTAGAAGAACCTAACGGCTATATATTCTTAAAGCCGGAAATAAAAGATAGCGTGAAGGTTTATCTGCCCAAGCCCGGGGTTTCTCTCGAAAAATGTAATTTTTGCGGCAGGTGTGCCTCCATATGTGTTTACAACGCTATAGCGGTTATCAAGCCTGAGGCGGGAAAAAGAAGCGGCAATGTGCTCTTTTTCTATGAGCTATGCCACAGTTGCGGCGCTTGCAGTATTGCGTGTCCGGAATCAGCCATATATGAAAAGCCGGGAGAAAAAGGCGAAGTGGAAACGGGTACTGCAAAAGGTGGATTTTTCTTTGCCCAGGGGCGCCTGAAGCCTTCGGAGGCAAACCCTGTTCCCCTTGTGAAGGCTGTTAAAAAACATGCAGATAAGAAGAAGGTTAATATTATCGACGCCTCGCCGGGTACAAGTTGTCCGGTCGTGCAGGCTGTCAACGAAGCGGATTTCTGCCTTCTTGTCACGGAACCCACACCTTTCGGATTAAACGACCTTGAACTTGCAGTGAAGATGACCCGTGAACTTAAAGTTCCGGCGGGCGTGATAATCAACCGCTCGGACATAGGAAATGATGAAGTAGAAAAATACTGTCTTAAAGAAAATGTTCCGGTACTTCTACGGATTCCCTTCAAAAAGGAGATTGCCGTAGCATATTCAAAGGGCATCCCTCTTGTTGAACTTTCCCCCGGATATAATAAGGTGTTCAAAAAACTTTTTAAGGATATTTGCGGTATCGCGGAGGCAAAAAGTTAAAAAAATGAAAAAAATACTTGTTATAAGCGGAAAAGGCGGCACGGGGAAAACTTTTCTTACCGCTTCGCTGGCCTGCCTGTCAGGGAGTAAAAAAGTCATGGTTGACTGCGATGTGGATGCCGCCAATCTTTATCTTCTTCTCAATCCCGATATTAAAAAAACCAGGGTTTTCAAGGGAAGCTACGAGGCGGAAATAAACCAGGATAAATGTATCCAATGCGGGAAATGTGTTGAAGCGTGCAGGTTTGAAGCGATTAAACCGTTTAAAGATGCAGGGGGGGGTATCACAAAGGTTGAGATAGACTTTTTTTCCTGCGAGGGATGCGGAGCCTGCGGACTGGTATGTCCGGTTGAAGCAATAGAGCTTGAAAAAAAAGAGAGCGGTAAATGGTTTGTCTCCGAGACCGAATACGGACCCTTTGTTTTCGCTAAACTGGGTATTGCGGCGGAAAACTCGGGGAAACTTGTTTCAAAAATAAAGGAAGAAGCGTATAAGCTTGGAGAAAAAAAGAAATATGAATACATCATCATAGACGGTCCTCCGGGAATAGGCTGTCCCGTTATAGCCTCTTTGTCGGGAGTTGACCTGGCTCTCGTGGTAACCGAACCTACCCTTTCGGGAATGAGCGACATGCAAAGGGTCATGGATGTTGCGAATCATTTCCAGGTTGAAACCAGGGTTGTTATAAACAAGCATGATATTAATCCTGAAAATTCCAGGGCTATTGAAAAGCTTTGTGCATCCCGGAATATTGAGATAGCAGGACGCATACCCTTTTCGGCGGAGGTTGCCAAATCCATAGTAGCAGCGGTTCCCTACGTGAAATTTGCAAGTGACACTATTTCTGATAGAATAAAAGATATCTGGATTAAAATCTCATAGGCGGGCAAAAAAGTGGAAACGAAATTTGAAGAACAACAGGCCAGGATAACGGAAAGAATGGGAAAGATACGCCATAAAATAATCGTTATGAGCGGCAAAGGGGGCGTAGGGAAAACAACTGTGTCCGTTAATCTTGCCTATGCGCTTGCCCGGGCGGGCAAGAAAACGGGACTCCTTGATATCGACCTGCACGGCCCGAATGCGGCAAAGATGCTTGGGTTGGAAGGCAGGATGCTCTCAAGCAGCGGAAGCGAGATAGAGCCTCTTGAGGCCCTGCACGGGCTTAAGGTAATAAGCATGGCCCTGATACTTGAAAGTCCTGATGAACCCGTCATCTGGAGAGGCCCTTTAAAAACCGGTGCCATAAGGCAATTTTTGGGCGATGTCCGTTGGGGAGAACTTGATTATTTGATTATAGACTCTCCTCCCGGAACAGGCGACGAGCTTATAAGCGTCTGCCAGGCCATAACCGGATTAGACGGGGGCGTGATAGTGACTACGCCTCAGGAAGTTGCAATTCTGGACTCTACGAAATCAGCCATGTTTGCAAAGAAACTTGATATGCCGGTTATAGGCATCATTGAAAACATGAGTGGTTTTATATGCCCCCATTGTAAAAAAGAGATAGATTTATTCGGGACAGGAGGCGGTGAAAAAGCGTCGCGTACCCTGAAGGTTCCCTTCCTTGGGAGAATACCCGTCGCTCCCGGGATAGTGCAGGGCGGAGATTCCGGAGAACCTTTTATACTTGCCAAAAAGCCTGAAGAAACGGCAGCCATTATGAACGAAATAGCTGTTAAAATTGCCATGGCGATTGAATCGCCGGTGAAAAACTCCTGCTGAATATTCCTGCAAATGAAAACATATTTAGAGTGCATACCCTGTTTTTTCAGTCAGGGTATTGAGTCGGCAAAGATACTGGGAGCGGATAAAAAAATCCAGAAACAGATAATCGACGAAATATCAGCGGTTATCCCTTCTTTTTCCCTGGCCTCTTCTCCTCCGGAGATGGGTAAAATTGTTCATGATATCATCAAAACTTCCCTGAGAAATGACGACCCCTACAAAGAGCTTAAAAAAAAGAGCAACCAA
>Ga0272443_10007442_pt1 | contig 10447 bp, 11 predicted proteins | sample SSMAcet12_FD_193581 | JGI IMG/M metagenome (GOLD analysis project Ga0272443, IMG submission 193581) | Marine sediment archaeal communities from Little Sippewissett salt marsh, Falmouth, MA, United States - SSM-Acet-12 | ecosystem: Environmental > Aquatic > Marine > Wetlands > Sediment ... | reverse complement strand
TTTATCCAGATTTCAATATGATATCCATAAAGTGAAATTTATAATTACCTTGATTTTACTCAACTTTTATGGTAGTTTTTAAACTTTAATGACAGAACCACCTCACAAGGCACTGTTGATTTGCGTCAATGAAACGAGATATGTAGAAACGAACTAATTAATTGTTAGGCGCCACACACCGAGGGAGCACTATGAACATTTCGTTTAGCGGTAAGTACGCAGTCAATCCACAGACTTTCGGCATCAATTTTGAAGCCACAGTGGATGGGAAGAATGTCGTTTGCTCAGTTTCAACTGAAGCTCTGCAAGACATAGATCCGAGCAACGCTCAAAACACAGCAGAGCAACAGTTCCTTGCAAACCAATCCAGTTTCGAGGCCATCGCCGAACAAAAAATTCGTGCCGGCGCTACAAATACCGTTGCCATCACTAGCTCTGATATTTTAACTATGACAAAAGGATAGAAAATGGCAATCACATACTCTGATGCAAAAAAGAATGAATGGAATGATTTCAAAAGGCGTGGAGGCACAATAATTTTCGAAATTGATTCCGAAGACATCTCCAGTACAAAAGAATTTGAAACATATCCTGCAATCCAGCCAAATTTAAAAACCGGGTTTGAGCTGCCGCCCACAAGCCTTATTGATACACCTGAGTTACAGGCATTAATCCAAGTGCATGGTTCGCAGTGGGATTACATTTTATGTCGCATATATCTGGCAGGTGGGAATGTTATTTATAAACAGCTCCCAAACGGCAAGTATGAGGCTAAATGCAATGTTCCAAAGGCCTAACAATCGCATAAACTCGGACCACAAAAAGCTACGCTGCGCTCCGCTTTTTGTGTCCGGTTATGCGTGACGTTAGCCAAAGGATGCCTATAAGTGAGAACTGACAACCACAACATTCGCGTTTTCCTTGCTTCACCAGGCGACGTGGAAGAGGAACGACTAGCGTTTCGTGAGTTGCTTACTGATCTGTCGACTCGCACTGACTATGAATTTATTCCTCTCGGATGGGAGGACGTATTAGCGTCAACTGGGCATCGGCCCCAAGATCTTATAAATTCACTGCTCGACCAGTGTGACATCTTTGTTTCTGTTTATCACAAACGATGGGGCCAGGCATCCACTGACGCCGTTGGTTACACCGCGTACACTCAAGAGGAATTTCAGCGAGCCTTGCGTCGGCACATGAGGACAGGAGTCCCGCGAATATTCTGCTTCTTCAAACAGGTGGAAATTTCTGCGTTAGCTGACCCGGGAGAGCAACTCTCTAAAGTCCTCAAATTTCGCCGCTCACTTGAGACATCTGCTCAGGTCATGTACCGAGTATTCTCATGCGTCGATGACTTTCGGTCGCAAATTGAGGAACACCTTCTGGCGATGGTTCGCGGTGAATTACCTGCGCCGGAAACAACGGTTAGAAGAATACACGTTCCGATTGTTTCCGACCAAGAACCTGAGCACGACATTTCACGGGAACTAGCGCTAGCCAAACAGGCAGCGCTCGCTGCTGCAAATGGATATACAGACGAGGCGGCTGTACTCTTCGCACGGCTATCTCAAACGTCACGCAATATCCAGATCCTTGATGCTGCTAGAGCCTTCTTCAGCGAGGACGGCAACGTTGACGCAGCACAATCACTTCTGGAACGTAAAATCACTCTCATCCATGATCGCCGTTTAGCCGCGCGCGAGTATGTATCTGTGTTTATGGCGGCAGGGTGGCTAGATGACCTCGTAAACGGTACACCAAACAAAGAAGAGGCTGAAACGCTCCGGAGAATATTCACAGGAGATCGTTTCCAAGAGGTTTTGGTGCAGTCGATGGCTGAGTATTTTAGCGTTGGGGAATTACTTGCGTTGGCACGTTTTTACAGCGGAGAAGGTGGCACGATCACGAGGAAGTTTGGCAGTTACATGGCCACTATACCTGCTCTGATTGAGCAGATTCTCGACGACGATTCGCAGCCTTAACAATCGGACCTATCGGCTAACAAATGAATAAAGCCGACCTAAAAACCGCGCGCGGCGTTCAGAGCGATGCTATGCGTTTGTGGTAGCGTGGTTTTTAGGTCGGCTTATTCTCAACGTTCCAGTCGACTACGTCGCCTGGAATCGCGGCGCTCACTTCGTTCGGCCGCGATTCGGCTGCAACACAAAGGAGATTCAAAACACATGGACCCAGCAACCAAGGACACTCTATCCCAGCTTGACAACCTCTTGGCAGCAAGTAATCAATCGTGGCTGTTCGGTGCAGGAATCAGCCTCGGTGCAGGAATTCCTTTGATGTGGCCGCTGACCGAACGGGTATTCACGAGGGCAAAGAACGATGGGGAACCGAATGACATCAAGGTTCTCGAGTTCATAAAGAGCCAGCTTTCTGACGATTCGCATATCGAGCATATCTTGAGTCAGCTCGGAGATCACCGCGCGATTGCCGACCGCTCAAAGGACAAGAATGTCGCGTTCAACGCTATTTATTTTTCATTGGACGACCTTGATGGTCTTCACCAAAGAATTCTGACATGGATTGCTGAGACCATTCGATGGGGATTTAAACCAGCTCAACCTGGGGGAACTCCCGAGGAAATAGGAACGCATGAGCACCGAATTGTCGTTATCGATGAACATTCAGCATTCGTTTCTGCCCTCTTCAATAGAAGCCAAGCTGGAATCGCAGAACGACGGAGAGCAGTCCGACTATTTACCACCAACTATGATACTCTCCTCGAAGATGCCCTTGCACTTGGAGGCTTCTCGTACTGGGATGGGTTCTCTGGCGGCGCGGTTGCATACCGTAGCCATCGTTACGGCGACGAAGAGCCAAATCTCAGAGATCGTGCGCATGTAATCAAACTTCACGGGTCGATCGACTGGCACTTAGGAGGAGATGATCGAGTCTGGCGCGTCCGCGATGGAGATCTCTATCCAAAGAAAATTTCTCGGGTTCTAATTTACCCACAATCCACAAAATACCTCGCGACTCAGAGGGATCCATTTGCGGCCCAATTTGATCTATTCCGGCGTTCACTTGGGGCACGGGAGGAAAATGTTCTCGCAACATGTGGATACAGCTTTGGGGACGAGCACATAAACCAGGAGATTGAACTGACGCTTCAACGACCGGAGAACAAAACAACGGTTCTCGCCTTTGCTCAGAAACTCAATCCGACTCTTGAAAGGTGGAGGACCGGTCCGTGGGGTAAACGTGTCTATGTCATCTCAGAGGACGGCTTGTATGTTGGTACAGACGGACCCCAAGCACCTCCGGTTTCTGGATCAAAACGAGATTGGTGGACGTTTTCTGGCGTTACCAAAATGCTGAACTGTGGAGCGGAGGCGTGTGCGCTATGAATACGTTTGAACTTATTACGGACCTGAAGATTGGGCACATCGTCGAGGTGTCTGGAACTACCATTCGGGTAGAGTTATCAGGAGATGTTACGGAGCTTACTCGAACCTTTGAGGGGAGGGTTTATCCCATCGGTCAGATTGGCAGCATCGTAAAAGTCCATTTTGGACGGCGCTTGGTCTTCGGTTTCGTGACGCTACTAAGAATGAGGTCTGAGGATCTCCTTGAGATTACCAAGCCTATTCCACCAGATGCCGATCAACGGCTAATGGAAGTCGAATTGTTTGCGGAAGGTATATGGAATGCAGCAGACCAAAAGCTCCGTTTCGTTCGAGGTGTGACGACCTACCCGCTACCCCGTCAAAGCGTACATCTGCTTACTCGCGAGGAGACTGCTCAGATATATTCGGCGGCTGAGGGACAGCAGAATGACAGAGAGTATAGTCCGCTTGTTCCATTTGCTCATTACGTTGGAGCAGACAATGCCCTCTGTCGGGCAAACGTGGATAAAATGCTGGGCATGCATTGCGCGGTGCTCGGTTCAACGGGGTCTGGAAAGTCTGGTGCGGTTTCCGCTTTGATTCACAGCATGCTGGAGCACACCCCTGAACCGGACGCAGTCTGCCACCCGAGAATTCTAATAATTGATCCGCATGGGGAATACGGCCACGCATTCAAAGAACGTGCGATCGTTTATCGTGCTTACGACCCACTTGGAAACGAGGAGACGACTGGAACTCCGATAAGCCTTCCTTATTGGCTCATGTCGGCGGACGAGTTCAGGCGGCTCGTAATTGGCAAAACCGAGCATGAGGCAACTTCGCAGAACAATGTTATCTACAAAGCGTTGACCCATGCACGGATGGTGGCATTCGATTTGGTTGATCCCGCTCCGACCACCTACGGCGTGCCTATTCCAGCAGATGGTGGTGATCCCGATACCCCGCGTCCGAAAGCTGGTGTCAGCATAGAGCAACTGATCGAATTCGATCGAGACAAACCTCGCTGTTTTAGTTTGGAGGAAATCAAAAATCACATTGAATTCCTTCAAGCGGCTCGACTGAAGAAAGGAACTCAGGATACAGAAAAAGTTCCGCCTGGTGATTTTGCGAAAGACTTCAAATCGATTTTAGACAAACTATCGATGCTTCGTCGTGATCCTCGGATTCAGTTTATGATGAGGGAGTGGAACGAACAGAGCCATTCTCTTGAGCATATTATCGCCCAGTTGGTCGGACAGATCCAAGGTAAGGGAGGTGTAGATCAAGACATTCGTATTTTGGATATCTCGGGTCTTCCAAATGAAGTAGCGGGCCCACTAGCTGCCATGCTGGCTCGTCTTTTGTTTCAATATAAAGTTTACCAAACAACTGAGGAAAGACGGCGCGATCCAGTCGTCTTCGTGTGTGAAGAGGCTCACCGATATGTCCCCGACAGAGGCGAGGCCGAGTATGCATCGGCTCAAACCGCGATCCGAAGGATTGCTCGTGAAGGGCGGAAATATGGTATTGGCCTCATGCTCGTGAGTCAGCGCCCTGCCGATATAGAGAGCACAGTGATTTCACAATGTGGCACATGGCTCGTTCTGCGGCTTACAAACGCAGCGGATCAACAGCACGTTTCTCGTTTTTTGCCAGATGGATTGTCAGGCATGACAAAAGTACTACCGAATCTCGCTCAGCAGGAGGCTATCTTCGTTGGCGAAGGCGCTGCGATGCCCGCACGAGTTCGAATTCGAGATCTCGAAGAGGACCAATTGCCTAAATCGGAGACCGCAAAGTTTGCAAAGGGTTGGACTCTTGATCGGCTTAACGAAGCAGAGATTGCTACAATCGCTAACCGAATGGCAGGAGAAGTAATGACCACCCCAGGAGGACAAGAAGGCGTCTAAAAGCTTTAGTCTGAGTGGCCTTAGAATTGTGAGAGTCAGGAGAAAGGCCGAACAAATCACTGCACTGGATTTTTACTCCGCTGCGCTCCGTAAAAACCAGTGAGTTCGGCCGCGATTAGCGATATGAATATGAATCCAGCTATAGAAAATCTAAGTCGAATTATTAAAGAAATTGATGCGGCCCCCAACCCGGATTTACTCGATGTAAATTCTATGATGGAGCATTATATGCTCGTAATGGGTTGGTCTCTTTACGTTTTGAGGTTAAGCGTGGCGCTTGATCCTTCTAAAGGGGAAAATTCTGGATTCGAACGGGATCAAGCTGTATTAGTTGGTTTAATGGTAAGGGTTGTCAAGCTGTATGAGGCTTTCTACCAAAATGTTGCGAAACGTCAACTTGAAATTTGTGGAATTCTTTTGCGTACTCTCACTGAGACCGAGTATAAACTTCGTTACTTAATTCTCAGAGCCCAGCAAGGTCATGGCGCGGGAAATTTTTACATATCTTCGTATAAATCTGAAAAGCAAATGCTTGAATATTTTAATCAGCTTAGCAATGAACGTGAATTGAAACCGATAGAAAATCGTATGCTTCGATCGATTGAACGGGAGCTGTCGGAAGAAGGAATTTCTAAAGATGAGCTTCTTGCCAATAAGAAATGGAATCTTGATGGTAAAAATGTGCGCGAAATTTTGAAGTATCTTGATTCAGATCATCTTTATCCATTTGCTTATGGTGGGCTTTCTCGATGGGTTCATGGCGGATGGGGGGAGTTGCGTCGCTATCATCTTCGCTTAGAAGAAAATGGGAGATATTCACCACGATTAGAATATGGTGATCCTGATCCACGGTTTGCAGGTCCTACAACGATTACAAGCTTAGAGCTTGCCAAAGATTTTTTAGGCTGGTCACATGGCGGAGAGGAAGAACCGGTAACGTTTGTGATAGATCAAATATTACAGCATGTTGTTTCTCTTGAACAATCTCATGAAGCAATGCTACAAAATCGCTAACAACAGCATGAACTCGGACTGGGAAACGCTGCGCCGGTTATGCTGAGCGTTAGGCAAAAAAGAAAGCGCCCCTCGGAAGATAGAAGAATATGACACGGGAAGAATGGGATGATCATTGCGCTCAGGTTGTGAATGAGATGCTTGAGCACGTAAAGAAGTTTTCTACACCAATATCAAAAGTCATTGAAAACGACTACGGAGAGCACTTGGGCAGTGGTTCGTTTATTACAGATGGCGGAAATATCTATTTGGTTACAAATGAGCACGTTGCCAAGGAGTTGAATTCAAAGTCGTTAGCGCACCAATTCCATGATTCTGATTGCGTAGTTCGAGTCATGAATCCATTTTGCGTCAAAGAATATCCAATAGATGTTGCGTTAACCAAAATAAAAGAAAAAGCATGGAGTTCCTGCCAACATCGCTCTCAGCCAATTCCTATCAACCGCTTTTCGGAGAAACATGACCCCATAGATGGTGAACTCATGTTCATGATCGGCTATAGCGACGAACGATCAAGGTTCAACTTTGGTACGCTTTTTTCTCCAGGAACCCCGTATCTCACGCAAGCCGTCGATTTCCCAAGCGACCTCGGAAAAATTGAGTATCACTTCTCTATTCATTACAAGCCAGATATAGCTGTGAGTGTTGATAGAAGTACAAGAGGGTTGCCGAAGCCTCCGGGAATGAGTGGATCATTAGTCTGGAATACTCGTTTCGTGGAGTGTATGCATAAGCAAGAGGCATGGACACCAGAGAAAAGCTGTATCACAGGCATTGTTTGGGGTTGGCCGTCATCAGACGCAAGCTTGTTAGCAACTAGGGTTGAGCACATGATGCTCCAAGATCTACTTGAGGCTGTGAATTCAATTGCCTAACAAGGCCATAAACTCGGACCCCAAAAAGCGCCGCTCCTTCGTCGCTCTACTCTTTGGGTCCGGTTATGGCTGGCGTTCCAGTCGACTACGTCGCCTGGAATCGCGGCGCTCACTTCGTTCGGCCTTGTCCCGTCGCTTTGCGCCGGAACAAGGCACTTCACCTGACGGCTCAGCCGTCGAACCTGCGGTTCGCCGCCTGCTCCGCAGGTGAGCGCCGCGATTAAGTCTAGGGGGTTGCGATGCTTCTTTTTCTTGGCTCAGGGGTTTCCCTTCCATCTGGATTGCCGAGCGTAATGCAGATCACAGAGAGGCTATTAAAAGGAACTTATTTCTGTGATAAAAACACTACAGGAACCTATTATTCAGCTAAGCCTGAAGACTTACAGTACGCAGAGCCAATGCTAAAAGTTCAACAGCTACTCCAGTTGCTGAGTGAATTAGACGAATATTATCTTCAATCAATAGCACCATACTGGTCCGGAAAGGAATTTCTCAAGACTGGCTCTATATATCGCTCGGTTACAAGCTACGAAGATATTTTCTATCTAACAGAGCAGATAAGGATGGCCGGTTTGGGCCTCGTTGATGATGTGCCAGTCGGTACTTTCGTAGATGTTGTTGAGCGAAAGGCAGGAAATATTCTAGAAGGGGAAAGTCGGGACGCACGACTTATTAGCTTGTCTCACTTAGCTGCAGACGCGAAACGCTTTATTGAATGGATGGTAACAATGTCGCTCAATATCGAGCGCATCGTCGGTCTTGATTTGGTGGTCGAACTTGCAGAATCACAACGGATTGAACGGTTAGATATTGTTACGCTCAATCATGACACCCTTGTTGAACAGATACTGACTGAAAACAATATTAGTTTCGTGGATGGGTTTGGTAGCCAAGATGGAGACGTTCGCTGGCAAGATGACACTGTATACGACGCTAAAGACGCCAAAGTGCGACTAATTAAACCTCATGGTTCAGTTAATTGGTATAAGTTCAGTTTGAACGGGAAGGAACGACACGCGATGATAGATGGGAAGGATCCAGCACAGTGCAACAATCAAAAAGGGGAAAGGCTCAAGAACTATATAAAAACGCCCTCATTCTTATCCGGGAAAAACAAAGTCATTTCCTACAATCGAGGTATTTACACTGACGTATTTTATCGGTTTCATAGAGCCCTCCGTGAAAATGATTTAATGGTTATGTCGGGATACGGGTGGGGCGATACGGCCATTAACTTGAGGTTGGAAAACTGGATCGATTATAATAGGAATAACCGGGTTATTTTGCTCCACGAAAACCCAAAGGAACTAATGAATAGATCCCTTCAGCTTGACCAAAGCTATAATGGATTAGTAAGAGTGGGGCAACTTATTCCAGTACCTCAATGGCTTTGTAATACATCGCTCAGTGACCTAACAAGGCAAATGCACTTGGACGGTTAAAAGCGGAGCTGCTTCCGCTTCGCCACAACCACACCACTTTTAACCGCCGGTGATTCGAGACGTTATGCTCAATAAAACCGTCTGGCATATGGAATTAAATAACTTACAAGCACTATTGAACGTTGCGAAAGACTATGCAGTAGCAGTCTGTTCATCATTCCCAGATACAATAGAAATACTGTTGTTTGGATCTGTTAGTACCAACAATTGCCACACATGGAGCGACATAGATATCGCGGTAATTATCGATTGTCCAAATGAATTGGAGATGAATTCAAAATTATATGATATAGCAATCAGCAAAGGAATGTTTAGAGTGCATCCAGTTTCCATTTCAGTTAGTGATTACAAAGAAAACGAAACTGATGGGTTCCTCCATGAAGTTAGAAAAGGGATTTCGCTAATAACAGCAAAAAAACACTAGGCTTATAAGATATGAATGTATTACCTTCTATATCGCTCAGGGTACTTTCCCTTCCAGACTATAGTGTCCCTTTGTATGCGCATGTTTTAGATGCTGATGACAATATCAATGAATTTAGCTTGGATGCTCTTACACAACAAATTGCTCGATCATCGAGAACGCAAATAATTACAACTAGCAAATGGGATAAATTATCTTCAATGGCCGTGGATGTTCTAGAAGATGACCGTCTCTGGCAAAGGCTCACTCTTCAGAACCCCAATGTCAGGCGGGAGCTACATTCAACATGGAGAATCTATAGGCAAAAGTTAATATCACAGCTCCGATTTATAAGGGAAGTACCTTCAAATCTCGCGTATGAGGCGATCTCAAACTCTTTATATCAATCGTCCGAAGGTATTACTCTTCCGCTCGATTATATGATTGCTCCATCAAGCCTTACGTGGTTCAATGAAGCCTTGAGCGCTCAAATTATTAAATACATCGAAAATAATAGAAGGAGCAATCAGGAATGCAAATATTTAGAGAGAGATGATGTTGTAGCTTGGCTCCGTCTTCTTTTCTTAGTTCAGAACAATCCAACCAAAAGATTCAAAAGTCAGTTTTCAGATTTGCTTATTTATGAAGTGCCTTTTGGTCTTTCGCCAAAATCTCGCTCAGAAACTCTTGAGGCGCTAATTAAAAATTCAAAATCAATTGCGTTAGTACCGCTACTTACAGGTATTAACACTGTTTCTTCGGCTCTTACTACTGGCGAATGGCTGGTAGCGCTTAAAGCAGCCACTACTACAGGTGCAGTTGTTATCGTGCTTATCAGCACAATAGCAATCACTGATCGTATAATCGATTGGATGAATACAAGATGATGAGCATAACAATCACATGCACTCGGGCAGCAAAAAGCGGCGCGACTTTCCCTACGCTACAGCCACACCGCTTTTTGCTGCCGGTGATGTGAGGCGTTCGGCACAAGGAATAGCGCTGTCGCTATCAATCATTACATCCCGGACACAATCGCTCAACGATAATGTATCCCACAGTCAGTCGAAGATTGCGGACTTTTTCAGCCAAGCTGCCATACATATGTTTCTTGTGGCGAATGTTTTGAAAACATCACCTGCAAGGTTTGACCAAAAGGAGATCTGATCATGGTTAAACAAATCGTATGCCGTCTTATATTCCTGCTTCTCTTCTCGGTCTTTCTTGTCGCATGCGACGAACATGGAAGCGACAGCGGAACCTCCCCCTCCACTGATCCTGAAATTCCCGGAGGCCCGGGTGAAGCGTATATCGGGTTCACCTACATTCCGCCTATCGGAAGCTTCGAAAATCTCGAAGGCGAGGTATTGCACGTTTCCCCCTCTGACTACAGGGTAGCTGTCTATATCTACGTGAACGGCTGGTGGACAAAACCGACATTTAGCCAACCGCTCACATCGAT
>Ga0272443_10007440_pt1 | contig 10449 bp, 12 predicted proteins | sample SSMAcet12_FD_193581 | JGI IMG/M metagenome (GOLD analysis project Ga0272443, IMG submission 193581) | Marine sediment archaeal communities from Little Sippewissett salt marsh, Falmouth, MA, United States - SSM-Acet-12 | ecosystem: Environmental > Aquatic > Marine > Wetlands > Sediment ... | reverse complement strand
GATACTATAGACGCACCGACTAGTTTCACCCATCTCCCACCCATTTTCTCCATCGTTTCGTTTTTACATGCAGACAACGATCAGATTCTATGGCTGATTTACCTCTCAATTATGACCCAGTACCATACCTTGAACAATGCACAGAGCCATGGATTAGATATAATCTCAACAAACTAAGAGGAAAAGAATCAGCAACAGAATATGAGGCTCTACGAAAAGACCCTAGAATACAGTCATTGATCGATGACTGTGTCACATGGCCTGACCCACCGCTGAAGAGACACAATGACGCGGGGCACCCGATACACAAGATAGAGTTACTAGCTGATCTCGGACTGGATACGCGGGATGAGTGGATCAAAGCGTTATCAAATCTTATTCTCGAGAATCGCTCAGAAGACGGATTATTCCTGAGTAATCTAGAGCTTCCTGAACGCTGGGGGGGAAAGGGTACAGGTGAACGGATGTGGCTTCTCTGCGATACACCCATTCTCATATACGCGCTTCAAAGATTCGGAGTAGACAACGAAGTTACTAGAGAAGCGACTAGAATGCTGGTCTGGTTATCAGAGAACAATGGGTGGCGGTGCAGAGGAGAAAAACCAAAGTTTCGTGGACCGGGAAAAAAGGATGACTACTGCCCATACGCGAATCTCATTACGTTGAAAGCACTAAGCCTCAGCGAATACAAGGATACAGATGCAGTCCAAAACGGAATAGACTCTCACATACTCCACTGGGAGAACCGAGACGGAAAAAAAATCCGTATGTTTGGCATAGGAACCACATTCAAGAAACTAAAGTATCCTAATGTCTGGTTTGATATTCTACATGTAGTTGATGTTCTAAGCCATTATCCGTATGCGTGGGAATATGACGAGTTCTGGGAAATGTGGAGCATAATACGGGATAAACAACTGGAAGAAGGCGGATTCATACCTGAATCAGTTTACAAGGCTTGGAAGGATTGGAGTTTTGGACAGAAAAAAGCAGCATCCCCATGGATGACATACAGGATACTGGAGATCGCGGAACGCATAAAATAGATTCAGAATAAAATGACAATTAATAAGTGAGAAAGAGGAACCAGATATTGTGAGCTACATCTTCTACTGCAGCAACCAGACAATGGACGAGTGCTTCCAGAAAGCCTTATTCGGAAACACATACAAACACTGGGAAAAAGTACAGAAGATACGTAAAGGAGACCCCATATTCCTCATAAACCTAAACACAGGAACCCTATATGGGCCATTCACAGCCACAAGAAAATCACAACTAAACCTAGACCCCTATGCATTCCTGTCATCAGGTAGAAATTATCCGGCTCAGGTAGAGGTTAAGTGGGGTAGGGTAATGAAGCTTGAACGTCCATATAGTAAACTACGTTTTCTTGATGGCTTACAATGTAGACTAACACCATCACAGACGGTGAAACTAATGACTCGACTCATCGAGGAAGATAATCAGTATATACATAGGTGGATGTAGGCGGAAAGCCTTTTAGGGTCTGGGAAGGGACATCTTTTGTTTAGGACAGTGAATAAATGGGCATTAAAGTCGCTATCGCTGGCGTTGGGAACTGCGCATCAGCCCTGATCCAAGGTGTCGAGTACTATAAGGACGCAAAAAGAGACGAGGTAATCCCCGGTGTTATGCATGCATACTTCGGAGACTATCACATTAGTGACGTCGAATTTGTAGCAGCCTTCGAGGTAAACAAAGAGAAAATCGGTAAAGATCTATCAGAGGCTATGTGGGCGCCTCCGAACAATGTCGCAAAGTTCTCAGATGTACCGAAAACCGGAGTTATTGTTCAAGCAGGTCCAATCATGGATGGCGTTGCGCCACATATGTATGAGAGTTTCCGGGCGGACAAATCTATTGAGCCAGTTGATGTAACACAGGTACTCAAAGATACTAAAGCGGATATGCTAGTCAACTATCTGCCAGTCGGTAGCGCCAAGGCGACTGAATACTATGCTCAGTGTGCATTGGACGCTGGATGTGCGTTCGTAAACTGTATCCCAGAGTTTATCGCAAGCAGACCAGAGTGGGCTAAAAAGTTCGAGGATGCTGGTCTACCAGTGGCTGGAGACGACATTAAGAGCCAAGTAGGTGCAACAATTCTTCACAGAGTAGTATCGAGACTCTTCTATGACCGTGGAGTTGTACTAGATTCCACATACCAGTTGAACATTGGTGGAAACACTGACTTTGAGAACATGACAGTCGAAAACAGGCTACAGACAAAGCGTGTAAGCAAGACAGAGGCGGTTCAAAGTCTCATCCCATACAAGGTTCCAACAAGGATCGGTCCAAGCGACTATGTCCCATTCCTAGAAGACCACAAGGTCTGTTACATCAGAATAAACAGCCACAGCTTCGGAAATCTACCCATCACCTTGGATGCAAAACTAGTAGTAAACGATAGCCCAAACAGCGCTGGTGTAGTCATTGACGCTATCCGTGCGACAAAGATCGCCCTCGATAGAGGCATCAGCGGACAATTACTGGGAATAAGCAGCTATAGCTTCAAGCATCCACCAGTACAGGTGCCTGATGATGAAGCACATAGATGGGTCGAAGATTTCATAGAGGGAAAAAGAGAAAGATAGTTAGAGCCAGAGCTTTAGCTCGGCTTCTGCTTCCTCCGGGTTCCCAGAGGCGTGGACAAGATTTTCTACAGCGCGACCCTCATCGGTACTCTTTGCAATTGAGTCAATACCAAGATCGCCTCTGATGGTGCCTTTCTCAGCGGTTGATGGATCTGTATATCCTGTGATTCGTCTCACTTCTTTGATAGCGTCCTCTCCACCTAGTTTTATAGCGAGTACTGGTCCACGGCTGAAGTAGTTGCGTAATGCTGTGAGCACCTTCATGCCGTGTGCTTCTGGGTCTTTGATGCTTGGTACAGCGGCTTTTGCTTTCTTTCCGATGGATAATGCCATTGAGTCTGGGTAGTGTTTCCGTAAATGGTCTAATTCTACTTTCTTGTAAAACCGCATGTCCAGTATCTTCAACCCGGCGTCCTCATAATATTTGATTATACTGCCAGCCTTGTTCTGCTCCAAGGCATCAGGCTTCAAGATTACCAATGTCTCTTGATACATGGCTAGACGAAACACACAGCGGGCTTAAAGCTTTGACTATGAAAAAAGATGGATAAGATTACTCTTTCTTGTAAGACACTGGTCTGTATGGGACTTTCGCGAGGTCACGTACCGTGTCTGGTGTTAGCTCTGATTCATATTGTTTGAAGTATTCTTCATGATCAGGGCTATACCGAGTCTCATTTTTTGGATCGGCTTTTATCAGAATATGCATACGGACAGCCCCCGGCCCAAGTCGGGTCTTGAATTCACAGCCGGGTACAGGACACTTGAATCGATCTATTATAGTGCCATCATCTGAGATAATGCAGTATTTTTTCAGGTGCTCGGGGATGTTTAAGCTCATGTTTCCCCGTGAAGATCATGATCGCAAAGGTGGATATATGCATTACCTATAGCGTATGGTAAATCATCTAAACCATGATAACAATAGTGTGTACTGGGTATGTAAAAAATAAAATAAGATAATTTTAGAGTAGGATTATCTTCTCTGTCTTAGACTCCAAGCCTCGGTCCACTTGAACTTTCGTGGATCACGCTTGAGGTCAATTGCACTCTTCTTGCACTTGTTAGAACAAAACCTGAGAACCCTGCCGTCACGGCGGACGAAGTTCATCCCCGTACCTGGCGCTATCTCAGTTCCGCAGAAACTACACTTGTGGACATCTGGCATCATGGTTCACCTATCGGATCTTCCTCGCCTCACGCTCGGTCTCGCGTAGCAGTAGAATGTCATCTATTCTTACTGGCCCCTTGACGTTGCGTGTGATAATACGTCCTTTGTCTCTGCCGTCGTCAATCCTGACTCTCACTTGCATAACCTCACCGGTTAACCCGGTTCTACCCAGTATCTGGATAACGGTTGATGGCGTAAGAAGATCAGAGTCTTGACTCATTTTACTTCACTAACTCGTTTACTTTTGAGACAATCTCAGCGATAAGGTTCTCGGCGTCACCGGACTCCTCGATGGCTGCTGCTGATGAGCCAACGCTGATTCCTAATGCTTCTCCGATGTTACCTTTTGTTGGAATATACACGAATGTTGCCTTCCTCTCCTCACATAGTAGCGGTAGGTGTGCCACGATTTCTGGTGGCTGTACGTCCTCCGCGATGAGTACGAGCTTGGCTTTGCCCCTCTCTATGGATTTGGTGGCCTCGTTTGTTCCTTTTCTGATCTTTCCTGTCTCTGTTGCAATCTTCAGTGCTTCTAGAGCCGCTTCAGCGACTTCTTTTGGTACTTCGAACCTTACGTAGAAGGGCTTCGAAGGATCTACATCTCCGGACATTTCATTTCCCTCTGTAAATGGTACATAGCCTTACCATTATGTTCTTTATTAAACGTATCGTTAGTTAAAAGAAAAATGTAGTTTTAGTTGTGAGCGTAATAAGCCAAGAAAGGCTTGCTTTGATCTACTCGACAGTACCCGAATCGCTCAAACTGGAACATATCATCAGGCTTCATTTCATTGACGCTAGCCTCTGCTAAACCTATTGCCTCTGATGCGTCTGGCATGATTACCTTGGCTTCAACGCCGCCCTCAAAAGGCAACCAGTTTAGGAACGATGCTTCCTTGTCTCTGGCGATCTGGTAATCCTCTGAGTGGTACTCGGCTGTTATTTCATCGCCTATGGCGGTTATCATGATGTTTGCTATTCCCATAAGACGTACCAGTTTTCCTTCTTCTATTCGGTCTAGATCGTTACTTGATAGATACAGGTGAATGGCTTCATTTTTTGGCTCCAATACGTGCACTCGGTTTCCACGTTCAGGGTAATCAGGGTGTACAGGTAACTTTGCTGTGATAGTTTTCTTCACATTCTTAACTGTGAGTTTCACCGGGTTTTGGACAAAGCTATACCTGTTGCTGATAGGCTCAATGATTTGCCGGTTCTCTGATGCAAAGTTATCCCAGCTTATGGATACATTCACAGGTTTGGGACCAACATGTATCATAATATTTCTAATAGCTTGAGGCTGGATACCCCTTTTTCGTAAGGCTCTTAGTGTTCCTAGTCGTGGGTCATCCCAACCAGAATATGTTCCATCCTCGATTCCGGCCCTCATCTTGGATTTACTCAGAATGCCTGCTTCTAGACCAAGACGCCCTACATTGATTATTTCTGGTATCTGCCATCCAAGATATCTTTGTAGCCATCTCTGGCGAGTGGTGTTTACGTCATGCTCTTTTCCACGGATGATATGTGAGACACCCATCAATGCGTCATCAATACCACAGCTAAAGTTGTAAAGCGGCCATACACGATACTTGTTTCCCTTTCTCGGGTGCCATGCCTCACTGATTCTGAGGGCGGGCCAGTCTCTTACAGCTGGGTTAGGATCTTGTAGGTCTGTTTTGATTCTTACTACAGCTTCTCCTTGCTCATAGGTGCCGTCTAGCATCTTGTTCCAACGTTCTAGCTGTATCTCTGGGTCAAGTTCTCTGCATGGACAAGCCAGTTTATTCATGTATAGTTCTCTGAATGCTTCTACGTCACATGTGCAGACGTAAGCGTTTCCTTCTCGGAGTACTTGTTCAGCGTACTTGTAGTAGAGTTCAATCCTATCTGACTGGATATATTTCTCGTCTATCTTGACCCCAAGCCATTCAAGGTCCTCGATAATCGCGTCATACATCTCTGGGATCGGTGGCTTTACCTCAGCGCTGGTATCCTCAAATCGGAGTATAAAGTGACCATAATACATCTTTGCATATTCATCACAGAAGGTAATTGGTTCCGCTGAGCCAAGGTGAAGCGCCCCATCTGGGTTTGGCGCAAACCGTGTCTTGATAATTGGCCACTCATCAACCTTTTCAAGTGGGGGTAGAGTCTTTGGCGCCTCTTCGATCTTCTTTGTCTCAAGTAGTTCTGGGTAGTTTTCCTCGACGAATCTTTGCTGTTTTTCTTGTGTCCATGCGTTTACAGCTTTTACTTCTTTGTTGATAATTGGAATTACTTCCTTTACTCGCTTCTTGAGCTCGGGATACTCGGCAAGAATCTTACCGATAACCGATCCAGGCTGTGCAGTTCCATCATGATCTGATGCATTATAGGCTGCGTACTTACGGGCAGCCTCGATGATATCGTCGTTTGTCATGGACACGTTTAGTCTCGATGAATAGATAGGGAATAGCTATTATTCCTTTCTCTAATACTGACGCTGTACAAAATAATTGACTAGGGAGATTAGCTGGTTTTTTGCATCTGAGTCTTTGACTATGTTTAGACTCTCAAACGCGGTTTCTAGGTATTTTTCGGCTTCCTTTTTCGCGTACTCAATAGAACCGACCTCTCTGAGAACCTCTACGGCAGTTTCAATCTCCTCATGAGTAGCTTCCTCACCTTTCATGGCTTCAAGTAGAGTCTTTTTCTGGTTCCCATCTGCATTTTTCAAGGCATGGATCATAATTATTGTCTTCTTTCCTTCCCTGATATCACTACCAACAGGTTTTCCTAGCGTCTTTTCGTCAGCTGTGACACCTAGTATATCATCGATTATCTGGAAAGTAATTCCAGCATCCCAAGCAAACTTGCCTAATGCATCAACTACTTCGATCTGGGCTCCTGCGGCTATTGCTCCTACTTCGGCACATGCTTTGAATAAGGCGCTTGTCTTACCGCTTATCATGAAAAGATAATCCTCTTCTGATACATCAGTGGCTTTTGGGAAGCTAATATCAAGTACCTGTCCCTCACATAATGTGATTATTGAGTCTGTAATTTTTTGAAGTGCATATACAACGTCCTCAGATGATATATGAGCAGGAGCATAATCAAGTACAGATTGATAGACTTTTGCGAAAAGCATATCCCCGGCGAGAATCGCCATGGGTTCACCGTACTTGGTATGGACTGTTGGTTTTCCTCGTCTTAGAGAATCATGATCCATTACATCATCGTGCACAAGTGTGAAGTTATGCAGTATTTCTACTGCTGCTGCGAAGGGTATAGCGTCTTTTGCGTTCCCACCGGCTGCTTCGCATGCTTTAATAGTTAAGAATGGTCGTAGTCTTTTTCCGCCAGCTTCGATGAGGTGTCTGCTTGCCTCGTATATTTGGACTGGTTTTTTGTCTTGTAGAATATTGGAGATAAATTCGTTTACTGGTGCCGTGGTTTTAAGAAGATTTTTCTGTATTTTTTGAGCATCAGACATTTCAAGGATACACAAGTAGTATGAAACTTAAATTATTCTATACTCTTTTCGCGTATCCTTCAATATGGATACCTCTTAGGCGCAGCCATTCCGCTGTTTTACCCATCACCAAAACAGGAACCCTGCCTAGGTCTTCAATGTTTCTTGCTCCAACGAGGAACATGGCTACTCTAATCTCACGAATAATATCATCAACATACTGACTCAGTGCCTCTCTTCCCTTGACAGCTTTCTCAAGGAAAGGCTTAGCCATACCACCCATGGCTGCTCCTAGAGCTAGAGATTTCACTATCTCTACACCTGTTCTGATGCCTCCACTGGAGATTACATTTAGGTTTGTTTTTTGTGTGGTCTCGATTACGCTGATAGCAGTGGGGATTCCCCAGTTCCAGAGTGCTCCGCCTAGATACTCCATGTCTTTCTTACCTACCTCTTTGGCGATGTGGTATTCTACTGCGCTCCATGATGTGCCTCCAACGCCGCTGATTTCTAGCCCTGATGCTCCTGCTTGTTGCATCTTGGCTGCGTCTTCCCACGCTATCCCTGCTCCAGTCTCTTTCATGATGAGGGGTGTTTCGAGTTTAGCAGCCAATTCAGCGATCTTTTCATAGACTCCGTGATAGTTTGTGTCTCCATCGACCTGTACTGCTTCCTGTAGAGGGTTCATGTGCAAAGCTAGTGCATCAGCTTTGATCATGCCGATACATTTCTGGGCTTCATCGATACCCCACCCGAGGCTGAGTTGTGGGCACCCAAGGTTTCCCATAACAAATGTGGTGGGAGCTTTTTCTCGTACAATACTAAACGTGGGCACGGTTTCGGGTTGAGCTATTGCGATCCTCTGGCTGCCTACGCTTATTCCTATCTGTTTTTCTTCAGCTACCTCAGCTAGCACAGCGTTGATCTCTTTTGCTTCGTCTGTTCCGCCTGTGATGGCGCTTATTATGAGTGGGGCTGCTAGTTTTTTTCCGTAGAATGTGGTCTCTGTTGATACCTCATCGAGGTTGATTTCGGGTAATGCTCTGTGTATTAATCTGATATCCTCGAAGCCTGTAGCGATGTCAGTCTCTACTTCTTCTTCAAGGCTTACACGGATATGCCGTAGTTTTCTTTTCTCTATCCCACTCATGGGACTACAATGTGAGAATGGTGCCAATTACTTTTTCCCCTAAAAGGGCAGATTTCACACGGTTCTCAGCGTTAGCGTTAAGAAAAATCACCTCAGCGCCCGCCTCAACAGCTTTCTTTGCCTCCTTGAGCTTGCCAAGCATACCTCCGGTGACATCAGTGTTCGTGGCTCCTCCTACTTTAGCAGTCATGTGACTGAGCGATACTCTTTCCATCAGCTTTGCATCTGGGTCTAGTTTGGGGTTAGCTGTGTATATTCCATCGACGTCTGAGCCGAAAATGACTCTTTCTGCTTCTAGATCTATTGTTAGTCGTACTATCAGCTGGTCTCCTGATAAGATAGCGAAACCCTGTTCAGTGTCAAGCACAGCATCACCGTACATAACAGGACTGAGCCCAAGCTTCAAACAACCCCTGACTACACCAAGGTCTAAGTCAACTAATCTTCTGTCCTTGGTCACAAGCATTGATGATGTGCTGATACCGAAAGCGGGGACTCCAACCTCAAGCAAAGTATCAACAATTATCTGATTAAGACGAGTCATGGACTGATGGGTCGCGCTAAACCCGATAAGCTGATCACTGGTTTTCAAGCCCTCTGAGATATTGTATTTCTTAGCGACTGGATGACCGAAGCTACCAGCACCGTGAACAATGATCAAGGGTTCTTTTGTTGCGGATATTTCCTGTGCTAGGCGTTTGATGTTTTCTTTGTGTGGTGAAAAATATTCGTCTTTATGTGTGATTACACTTCCACCGAGTTTAAGAATCTGCATCTTTCTCTTCAACCCACTTACTCTCTACGCCACGATCAGTTAATGAAACCCTGTATGATTCACTCTTTCTACGTCTGATAGCGCGCTCAATATCAGGAATATCAGGCTCCTCCGCCAATGCAATCATACACCCTCCACCGCCTGCTCCAGTGAGTTTGGCGCCCAAGGCACCATTGTTTCTTGATGTATGGCAGAGTATCTCCAATTTCATAGTAGAGACACCAATCGCTGAAAGCAAACCATGGTTTAAGTCCATCAAGTCTCCAATACGGTTAATATCTGCCTTCATTAATGCGTCCAGTCCAGACTCAGCGATCATGCCCATTGAATCAAGTATCTTGTTCATTTCTTCTGGGTTTCGCTCTTTTAGCGCCGCTACGTTTTCTACCATTTTGCGTGTTGATCTTTTTTTCTTGCTGTTCCCTATGATAAAAGGTATATCGTGTTCTAGTTTGTGGCGTTTGATGCCGTTCTCCTTGTCATAGCTCATTACACCAGCGAAAGTAGAAACATTGTTATCAACACCACTGGGTTTACCGTGAATGATGGTTTCCCCTTCAAAGGCGAGGTTTGATATTTCGTCTTGCTTCAGGTTAGCGTCATATAGTCTTTCCATCGCTGCAACGGTGGCTACACAGATAGCTGCGCTACTGCCTAGACCTACGGCTATAGGTATCATGCTGCGTACCTTGAGGTTTGCACCACCTTCTACTCCAATATATTCCATGGTTTTTTTCGCTGCGACGTTCAATGCTGCGAGGTTTCTACCACGCCATGCTCTTCCTCGAACAGGATAATATGTGTCGTCTTCAAAGTATCCACTAAAGCCGAGGTTATCAGCGTCTATGAATATCTTCTTATCACTGCGTTTCTCCGCGTAGACGTTTGCGCGTCTATCAATAGCGAGAACTACAGCTGGTTTTCCATAGACGACGCTATGTTCACCAAATAGTATCATTTTGCCGGGTGCTGAGGCTTCAACGTGCATGTTTTTCAGTTCCTTGTTATCTTGGCTGACGCGTATCCTACTACTGCGTAGTTATCTCCTGTAATATCTCCGCTTGTATAGTAAGAAAGTACCTCTCCTTTTGTGGCTCCATGGAGCTTTGAGTACACCATTGTAGCGCTGACTGGTACATAACCACATGTAGTAATGTGATGATTTTTCACGGATTCCTGAAGCTGTTTTTCGTCCAATGTTTTGATGGCGTCTATAACATACTTGTCTTTCTTGTTTGAGGTCTGTTTTGATTCCTGATGATTCAAGTCCGTTGATGC
>Ga0272443_10007439_pt1 | contig 10450 bp, 8 predicted proteins | sample SSMAcet12_FD_193581 | JGI IMG/M metagenome (GOLD analysis project Ga0272443, IMG submission 193581) | Marine sediment archaeal communities from Little Sippewissett salt marsh, Falmouth, MA, United States - SSM-Acet-12 | ecosystem: Environmental > Aquatic > Marine > Wetlands > Sediment ... | reverse complement strand
ACTTCTTATCAAAAAATGAGTTGACTGTTAAAGGTAACTCATATGTGGGTTACCTTTTTCAATAAAAAGGACGGTTGCTTTACGCGTTTCACCTCTGTCATATTCTGTCGGGGATCGCAACTTTAGTTATCCTTGGGAGAATTATAGACGGGAAAAAGCTTCTTTGGCAATGACCCTACCACGAACATATGGGCTCTTTGGGTCATATGATGAACTTTAGGTAATTATAGGATAAAAGTTTTTGAAAGAAAAAGGAGATCAGAATGAATATTTACGTAGGCAATCTATCGTATGAGGTGACCGAAGAGGATTTGCAAAATGCTTTTGAGGGCTTCGGGGAGATCGAATCGCTCAAAATTATAAAAGATAATTACAGCGGCAGATCAAAAGGATTTGGATTCGTAGAGATGTCCAATAATGCCGATGCTCAGTCGGCAATTGACGGCCTGAACGATAAAGAGCTCAAAGGACGAAAACTAAAGGTTAATACGGCTCGCCCTCGCAACAACAACCGAGGTGGTAGAGGAGGATTTGGCGGTGGCAGAAGAGGTGGAAGACAGGGTGGCGGACGCCGCTTTTAATGAACTATCCCGCCGCAGAGAAGCAGGGTATCTATAAAGGCAATGAAACGCCGCAAGCGGCGGGTAATTAACCCTCGTCCGCCTCTGGCGGGTTAAACCAGATTGAAAATGAAGCCTGACATCCCCCGATGGATCATTAATGTGAATATCAATATAGAGAGGGGCGTCATCAGGCAGAAATAATGGAAAAGGAGGTTCATGGCAAAGCACACTGGTCATAGCTTTAAAAAGCACGAGAAAGAGCTTAAGAGAAAGAAAAAGGCTAAGGAAAAGATGGCTCGTCGGCAAGGGAAGAAAGATGAAGCTACAAACAACATTGACGAGCAAAAACAATCCGATTGATCGACAGGGTATCTTTATACACAAGAAGCAAGAACCGATGAAAACCATTCAAATAGAGGCTCTAGGGATTTGAAAGCGAATCGGAGTGGAAAATTTGATTGCATACATCGCGAAGGCACGTTTGGATGACTGAGAGGTGGTCCTGGTCACAGAAAAAGATTGAATCCAGAGCTCTGTGATTGAACTGAAAACATCCACGGAAGATAGTGGAAAATCAATTGACAAGCGCAGTTACCTTGTTGTAGCAATTAGAATCGTCCTTAGTGCAGCCTTCTTCAAATTAAAGAAGTGATATATTCTGGATTTATTGGATTAAAATCCGTTTAGATCAATATCTCTTAAGAGGAAGATAAAATGAATGTAAGTGACCAGGCACAAAACAGGCTTGCTGTCCTTATTGACGCAGATAATGCACAGCCCTCAATCACGGAGGGTCTCTTATCGGAAGTCGCTAAGTACGGTCTTGCAAGCGTGAAGCGAATTTATGGCGACTGGACTACACCGAGTCTAACCGGATGGAAGTCTGTCCTGCTGGAGAACTCCATCCAACCGGTTCAGCAGTTTCGATATACGGTTGGTAAGAATGCAACAGACAGTGCAATGATAATAGATGCCATGGACTTGCTTTATACAAAACGCTTCGATGGATTCTGTATTGTATCCAGTGACAGTGATTTCACTCGTCTCGCCTCCCGTATTAGAGAGGAAGGTCTGCTCGTATACGGTTTTGGGGAGAAAAAGACACCAAAAGCATTTGTATCCGCGTGCGATAAATTCGTCTTCACTGAAGTGCTTCGGTTCCAGGAAAACACGGAGCTTGCAGGTAAACCAAAAACTGCAAACGTGCTTAAAAGAGATGCCAAACTGGTAGCGCTTCTACGAAATGCTGTTGAGGCGGCGTCAGATGAGAGTGGGTGGGCTCATTTGGGTGCTGTGGGCAGTAACATAGCCAAGCAGACCCCGGAATTTGATCCTCGTAACTACGGATTTAACAAGCTTGGAGAACTCGCTGCAGCTATTAAACTGTTCGATGTGGATAAAAGGGTCCAGAGTGACGGTCATTCCCAAACAATCTACATTCGCGAAAAGCGAAAGAAACCTAAGAAATAGACTTCTTTGAAGCTTGACAGAGAATCAAAATAAAACAGAAGGTCTCAGGGCTTTGCTGGCATCTATTGATAGATTTATACCATTTAAATTCATACAATTTCCTTTTGTGCTCCTATTGACAGCTCTTTTTTCCCATTTCTTTTCAAAACGACCTTCAAGATTCTACTTTCCCTGATTTCAACAACAAAGCATTTTCTCTAATAAATAAGGGCATCCATCGAAAATCGATGGAATGCCCTTATTATGCTAAGAACAATGTCCTAAACTGCAATAACATTAACCGCGGCAGGGCCTTTTTTCCCTTGCTCTATGTCAAAGGTAACTCTGGCACCTTCTCTTAGAGACTTGAAGCCATCGGCATTGATTCCTGAATGATGAACGAATACATCAGGACCCTCTTCTCGCTCAATGAAGCCAAATCCTTTGCGGTCATTAAACCACTTCACGATTCCATCAGCCATAGTGACATCCTCCTTTCAAATGATTTCCATGTTTTCAGACTTAAGGATGTCGCTTTTGACAAATGGACCTTTCCTTTAGAACGAAAAAAGCCTGCCCATAAAGGCAAGCCCTCATGATTTTCTATAGAATATCTTTGTTATTTTCTAAAGTCAATCTATTTCAAGATCCAAAATCAATCCTGTCAATGTTACGATTTTAAGTCATCACTTTCTGTCTTTCATCAAACACCTTGATTAAACCGTGCGGTGTTAGTGTATTGATTCGATATCAAACTTTTGTGTGGTCTGATATACATTACAGGTATCTGGATTGGTCAAGTTATAAATTACTTTCCAAATGATGACCTCAATGTAGACAACAGCCTCTGACAATAAAAAAGACATATCTGCAATTCTGTGAGTCTTGGAAATGCTTGGATACAAGGATGCTATATTAGCTAGATCAGCACCATTTTTTCTCATATCCCGAAAGGTGCAACTACCAGCGATCCGTTTGTTTCAGAATTCTACTCTTCTATCTCTGCGCTTTTTTTCCCGCTTTTCAATCTCCTCGGCAAAAAATTCGAGTCGCAGTGGACAAGGAGATTGATTAAGATCGACATATTGGCACTCAAGTTGATTGCATTGTACAAATAGCCCGTTTTTTGATTTACGACTGAAGGAAGGTTTATTTATTAAAGTAATTTCAACATCCTCAGATACAACAGTACAAAAGTAATTTTTCCCCCTGCGCTTTGACAATAGTTTTCTCCTCCCGTTCAGGGGGACAGTGTGGCGTTTCTGATATTTTGACATTTACCAACTCACCATCTACCCTGATCTTTTACTATTTCAGATCCGGCGTTCGTTTTGGAATATTGAGACTATCACAATACTATCGTTTTTGGGAGCACTAAATTTTTGCTACAACTTATCATGAGCATCGTCGAAACCTTTTGAATTCACTTTTTATTACGCCATGCAATGTGAAAAACAAGAGAGAGGTAGGGTGAGGTTAATAAATTTTTTTCTGAAGCTGTGAAGCTTTTTAAGCAATGCGAAGCAGATGGTTATCTTAAACAGGCCACTGATGCACTTGGGTCCTTATAGTAGAAGCTAGCCGCCCTCGTTTTTTGCAGATACTATAAACCATGCCTATCCGATTGACACAGGTTGGAGTTTTGCGGTATGATCCGGGGGCATGTTAGATTACCCTCGGACCCTTTTGGAATTTCAGCATCTCTTCCCTGACGAAGCTGCGTGTGCTCGCCATCTGGAACGTATTCGATGGCCTGAGGGGTTCAAATGTCCATCCTGTGGTCAAGTCGGTGAACCGTGGCGTCTTCAAGCCAGACCACGTGTTCTAGAATGTCGTCAGTGCGGGCAACAAGTTAGTCTTACAGCGGGCACTATCATGCACCGAACCCAGCAGCCTCTGCCGGTCTGGTTTTGGGCTGCGTACTTGGTTACGTCGCAGACGCCAGGTATGAGCGCACTACAGTTCCAAAAACAACTCGGCATTAAGCGCTACGAAACTGCGTTTCTGATGCTACACAAGCTACGCGTTGCGATGGTTCGGCCCGGACGAGACGGAATTGGTGCTAAATGGCCAGTGGAAATAGACGAAACGTACGTTGGTGGCGCAACACAGGGAGAAGGGCGAGGACGGCACCACAAGACGCTTGTTGTCGGCATGGTGGAGGTACTCCCGCGGAAAAAAGCCCTTGGCCCTGACCCGAATTTTCCATCTGGTCAGCGTCCACAGCACCGAGGAGGACATGGCCGTGGTTTTATCGCTGGCAGGTTGCGCCTCCAGGTTATAGCGAATCGCAAGCAGGAAACGCTTGAACCGGTGGTTCTGGCCAACATCCAGAAGAATGCCGAAGTAAGGACCGACGGGTGGACTGGCTACGACAACCTGCACAAGCTGGGCTATAGACATACAGCCGTGCCTGTTCGAGGCGATCAAGCCAAGGCTGACCAACATCTTCCAATGATCCACATTGTGTTCGGGAATCTTGATGCGTGGCTTTTGGGAACGCATCACGGAGTCAGTCCGGCGCACTTGCAGGGCTATCTCAATGAATTCGTTTTCCGATTTAATCGGCGATTCTGGCCAATGGTGGGTTTTGACAGTGTATTGAAGATTGCCGCCCGAGTGGATTCGTTGACCTACGGGGATTTTTATGAACGCGGATAAAGCCTTAGAAATTCCGCAGAAACAAGCGAACCTGTGCTAATCGGATAGGCATGCTATAAACTAATCGCAAGGAAGACACCATTTGGGGTTCTGCAATTTACTCCAGACCACATAAAAATTCTGATTTCAAATAGATACACCAACCCTACGTTCTTCAATCAGAACATTTGATTCAAAATGATGCGCCACAATATATATAATGCAAGGTCGATCACTCGCTCGTTTGAGGCACCCTAATAACTTATAACTGACGGCTCAATACTTTGAAGAATTTAAGATCAGTCAAGAAAATGATTTGGCAAGCAAACTAAAAAAACTTCTGGTTAAAGGCAGAATCAATTAATTGATATTTACTTCAGCCCCGCCTTGCGCAGTGCGTCACAAAAGCGTTTTGCTACCGCTCGATCCTTATGAGGGCTTACCTTTTCGAGGCGGTCAACGGAGTATGTGGGATTTATCCTGAGGATCTCCTTAGCTGCCGCCTTTGCTTCTTCTTCGCGTCCCGCCAAACCATATGAGGAGGCCAGGACTGCCCAAGCTATAAGATCGTTGGGTTTTCGTTCAGTCGCCTTTTTAGATATCTCAATGGCCTCACCATATCTTCCGGAATCCCGCAGGGCAACACCATAATGACGGTAAAGCGAATTGGGGGGCTTGGGATTGATGCGCAAGGCCTCCCCGAACATAGGAATAGCCTCCTCACGTCTCCCAATAAATGTCAGCGCCGAAGCACAGGGGTATAGGGATTTGTACGAATTGGGCTCAAGAACCATGGCCCTCTCACACTCGGCAGCTGCCTTGTCATACTGTCGAGCCATCACAAGACCATATGCCAACATTGCATGAGCTTCACCAGACGCTGGATAGAGTTCAACGGCCTTTTTAAATTGTTGGATTGCACGCATTAGGGTATCTCGGGGCGACTGACTCATCCCCAAAAAGAGATAGTAGATCTGTACTGACCCTAACGCCATGTGTGCATAGGCATAGTTTGGGTCCAGGCCAATTGCCTCTTCCGCGAGCTTTTCGGCACGCAACACACTATCTCTTGTGGCCTGGTTGACAAACCAATCCGCCTGCACAGTCTTGAGATAGGCCTGGAGATTGGAAGTGCCCTTTGCAAAGACCCGTGCCCTTTCCCCCTCGGTGAGTTTTACATGCACTGCAGTGATGATTTTCTTTGTTATGTCATCTTGAATAGAAAAAATATCTTTAAATTCTTTGTCATAACGCTCGGCCCACAGGTGGCGGTCCTTGAGGGCGTCAATCATCTGTGCCGTGACACGAACACGCTCTCCCTCCCTTCGGACACTACCCTCTATCACATACTGAACCCCTAACTCTTTACCCACCTTTTTCACCTTGACAGGTTTCCCCTTGTAAGTGAAGCTGGTGTTGCTGGCGATCACGAAAAGCTGAGGGGCTTTGGAGAGAGCCGTTATGATTTCCTCGGTTAATCCGTCACTGAAGAAATCCTGCTCAAGGTCACTACTCATGTTTACAAAAGGCAACACGGCAATGGAGGGTTTGTCGGGGAGGGGAAGAGGCTGCTTTTCAGGGAGTCCTGCTTTGCGGAGAGCAGCCGCCACCCGCTTAATGTCAGCTTCATTCTTGAAGGTTGATCTCTTTCTCCAACTCTCAATATTTGCACTGGGTCTTAATTTCAGGTATTCTTCCACTTGCATTCTTGCTTTCTCATCTTGATTTAACAAGCTATACGCAACGATCATGTAAAATCTTGCGGGAACATGATTGGGGTTCTTTTCGATTACTCTCTTGAGAGAGGTAATGGCCTCCTGATAGTCACCAGCCAAAATCTGAGCGCCGCCCAGATTGTGGTATAACCAATTTGGCGAGCTAGGATTGAGACGTATTGCTTTCTTGAACAGTGTAATAGCCTCTTCTCGCCTGCCCACGTGACTCATTGTTATGCCGAATATTCCATTAGCGTCTGCCCCATTCGGGGATAGCTCTATTGCTCTCCTCCCCGCTTCAATAGCCTTGTCCCATTGCTTCTGCACAAGATAAATGCTGCCCAATAAAGAATGAGCACCCTCATAATTTTCATCTAGTGTCAGCGTCTTTTGACCCAATTCAACAGCTTTTTTCATGGACTCCCCAGGTGACTTACTCCAACCGTTCCAAACTTCTACCAGATGGCTCCAAGCCAAAAGGGCAATAGCAAACGGATAATTGGGATCAAGGGCTATGGCTTCTTCAGCTTTTTTCCGACACAAAATAACATCATCGGGATTGAAGCGCCTAAAATACTCAAGGCTTTCGAGAGCTGCTTCATATGCTTTCGTATTTTGTGTGCCTCTTGACCAAATTCTGGCCTGTTCTCCCTCAGTAAGTTTTACTTGTAAAGCTGCAATAATCTCCCGCGTTATATCGTCTTGAATTGCGAATATATCCTCCATGTCTCGATCATATTTCTCCGCCCATAAATGCATCCCCTTTAAGGCATCTATTAACTGTGCCGTAACGCGCACTTTGTCATCTGACTTTCTGACACTACCCTCCAAAACATACCTTACACCTAACTCTTCAGCCACTTCTTGGATTTTTACAGGCTTCCCCTTGTAGATAAAGGTGGAGTTACGAGCAATCACGAAAAGCCTAGGAGTCTTAGAAAGTGCAGTGATAATGTCTTCTGTAATCCCGTCACTGAAAAATTCCTGCTTGGGGTCACCGCTCATGTTATCAAAAGGCAACACAGCGATAGAAGGTCTATCCGGCAAGGGAAAGGCCATCCTATCCATGGAAGCAGGCTCAATCGGTGGGGGGCTAAAATAGAAGTTCCAGATTGCCCAAGCCCCAGCTGCCAAAACCAGAACTGCCACAGCCATCAGACCTGTCCTTGGCCACTTTCTTAGCCCTCCCTTTTCAGTTGTTACCACAGGTGCTGCGGCCTCTGGACCAACTCGCATCCGATACACCCGAACCGGCTCCTTGATGTTCTTAACACTATGCTCGCCTATGGACTCATAGCTTAAAGTCAGCTTGTTCTTGATGCTGTCATACACCGTGCCGGAAATGCATATCCCACCACCTTCAGCCAGCCCTTCCACACGGGCCGCAATGTTGACCCCATCCCCGTAGATCCGCTCTTGCTCCTCGACCACATCGCCAAGGTTAATGCCGATTCGAAAGTGCATCCTGCGGTTTTCAGGCAATTCAGCGTTCCTCACCCTGAGTTCCTCCTGGATCTCCACAGCACACCTGACGGCATCTACTACACTTAAAAACTCAGCCAAAAGATTGTCCCCGGGGGAGTCTACGACCCGGCCCCTGTGTTTCTGAATAAGTGTAGTCATCAACTCCCGATAGGCGGTCAAGGTACGGATGGTTGCATCCTCATCCTCACCCATCAGACGGCTATAGCCTTCAACGTCGGCACTGAGGATAGCAGTGAGCTTGCGTTTAAAGCTTTCTTCACTCATGGGATTACCCCCTTCAATGGTTAAAAATGATAGAGATGGTAGTGGCGAGAGTTAACCGATGCTCAAAAATACAAAAGCCTCCAAAGGGGTATAGAAATCCATCGGAGGCTTACCGGTATATTTACCTTCTGGAAACATCTTTTCATACCTTTCTCAAGAAGGTAGAGGATTATGTTGTTGTGTTACTATTGGCTTAAATAAAATGAGTTATATTCATTAAAATTCAAAAAGCGCCTGTTGTCAAATGAAAATTTGGAATCCTGGTTAAAGACGGAAGCAAGCGCCAAACAAAGGCATAATATATGATAAGTTTAGCTGGGAGGTAGGACTGACGCTGTTTTATTGTCCCTCCTATACTTGGAAAGAATTGAAAAGCCAAAAAATTTTCTACTATTAAAAGAAATCTATAATAAAATCAACGTGATAACGAGCATAAACTATGGTACGTAATCTGGAACACAAGACTACGTATCTTTGTATTCAGTGAATTGAATACTTGTTTTAAATTTTCATTAATTTATATTGATCTATCATAGTTTAGCAATCCTTTTTTCTGGATAACATTACAAAGATAATGATATATAGAAACTATAATAATAACTGGTTAGATGGCATCAAAAGACAAAAGGAATAGGAATATGAATACTGAAGGAATACTAAAGAAGACACGATCAGGTGATGTGCCATGTAAGGAAGAACTTGTCTACCTGCTTGGTTTGGCGCCGGATTCCGCTGAAACATACATGGTCATGGGTGAATCAACGCGTCTTTCAAAAGAGCTTTCGCATGGGAAGGCAGAAGTGCATGCCCAGTTTGCGATCAACCTCGCGCCATGTTCCTGCAACTGCCTTTTCCGCTCCTTTGCAGAGACAAACGGTGTCTTCAATGAAGCAACGGAGCTGTCACCAGAGCAAGCTGTCGCCTACGCTCGTCAGTTTGAGATAGATGGCACAAATGCTGTGTTTATGATGTCAACAGCTCAGTATCCTTTTGGGCGATTTTTAGAAATGGTCGAGGAGGTAAGAAAGAACCTGAAACCAGAAACGACTCTGATTGCAAACGTAGGTGACCAGACGCTGAAGAATGCAATGAGACTCAAGCGTGCTGGCTTTTCTGGTGTTTATCACGCTGTACGTTTGCGCGAAGGTGTGGATTCCACTCTTTCAGTGGAGACAAGAAAGCAGAGCATCCGCAACTACAAGGAAGCCGGTCTTGAGGTCGGAACATGCGTTGAGCCGATCGGGCCGGAACACTCGAATGAGGAGTTGGTGGACATGATAGCATTTACGGCCTCCCTCAATCCCTCATAGAGTGGAGCGGCGCGACGTCTCCCCATACCTGGAACCGCGATCGCTGAACGCGGGGTAATCAGCGAATTGCGCATGGCGCAAATTGTGGCTGTAACTCGTCTGGGAATGCCGCGTTCTGTGATGGGGAATTGTACCCATGAACATTGTACTCTCGGTGCAATCGCCGGAGCAAATCTCTTCTGGGAAGAAGTCGGCGCCAATCCCCGGGATACTGAGGAGAAGACAGAAGAAGGGAGAGGAGAAACAGTCAACAGCTGCCAATCCATCTTCTCTGAATGCGACTGGGATGTCTGGGACGGTCCATCACGCCACTACAATGGGGGCTGATATATGAGCCATCGAACAAGCCGGATGCACGCCGCGGCTCACAGCCGCGCGTGATCCGCAGCGTTCGGCGACAAAGACATATACCAAAGAGAATATTCAACATCTAAGAAGACGGGGAATTGGTAGTGTTTTTTCAGCCCCACTTCCATGTCGATCAGTGGTATCGGTATTAGCAAATTGGCTTGAAAGCAAAATAAGGGTTTGATAAATGTATATTTCAATGACCATAATGCCCATTGCCATGAAAATTATCTTTCAAAATGATTTTTTAATTACTCCCATTAGGAAAAGGAGAAAATAATGGAGCATGAAGCTGCAGTCCGGCTGGCATTTTTTTTCGGTATTTTGGTACTTGTCGCCTTGGGTGAGTTCCTCTCTCCTCGGCGGACGCTGACTATGGCCAGGCCGATAAGGTGGTTCAGCAACCTGGGCGTGGTAGCGTTTGGTGCCCTTACCGTGCGGTTGCTTTTTCCCTTCATCGGTGTGCATGTGGCCTTTGTGGCCCAGGAAAAAGGATGGGGGGTGCTCAACATAGTAGGTTTGCCGGAATGGCTTGAAGTGCTCATCGCTATCCTGGTGCTCGATCTCGTGGTGTATCTCCAACATGTGATGTTCCACACCGTACCCTTGATCTGGCGGTTGCACATGATGCATCATGCCGACATGGACATTGATGTTACCACGGGGTTGCGGTTTC
>Ga0272443_10007438_pt1 | contig 10452 bp, 10 predicted proteins | sample SSMAcet12_FD_193581 | JGI IMG/M metagenome (GOLD analysis project Ga0272443, IMG submission 193581) | Marine sediment archaeal communities from Little Sippewissett salt marsh, Falmouth, MA, United States - SSM-Acet-12 | ecosystem: Environmental > Aquatic > Marine > Wetlands > Sediment ... | reverse complement strand
CCAGGACATATGTACCCAGCAGGGTAAACTCTACCACCTGTAATCAGTTCAAACAAATCCAATATATAATCCCTATATCCAAAAGCCATTTTAAATCCAGTATCAAAACCAGTACCTTTGGAAAATACACCATACCATATTATGTGAGATTGCATCCTAGAAAGTTCTGCCATTATCACTCTTAAATATTTTGCACGTTCTGGGATATCTATGCCCATTAATTCATCTGCTGCTTCTGCATGAATCAAATTCCAGTTTAATGGCTCAAGTATACAAAGTCTATCTGATAAAACAGCATTTTGTATAGGTGTTCTGTATTCCATTAATTTCTCAAAACCTCTATGTAAATAACCAGGATCGGCCCTAGCAGATATTATCTTTTCTCCTTCTACCTTTAATTTTACACCAAAGTTACCAGAACCTGGATGAGCAGGACCAAAATATAAATCATAATCTAATCCTTTAGGTGCAGTTTCCATACCATCAATCATAATAAACCTTCTCCCGTTCGTTTTTATTATCGTAGAATTCGTCTCTCACGTATTCTCTCCAGTTAAAATCCTTTCTGAACGGAGCTGGCCCCTGCCAATCTTCTAAAAAAAGTTGAGATAGATCCGGATTGCCTTCAAATTTTACGCCAAATAACTCATGAAGTTCTCGCTCATGAATCTGAGCACTTTCATACCAAATCGGTGTCACAGATTCAATAACTGGTTTATTTCTATTGATACTTGTTTTAATAGTGATAAGTATCTTAACTTCATAAGACCATAAATGATAAGTAAGCTCGTAAACTCCTTTTTCTAACCAATCAGTAACAGATATCGCTGATATATGTACAAAACCCTGCTCTTTAATCCATTTACATATTTCAATTAATTTATTTGAATCTATTTTTATCCATATCCTATGCTTGTTCTGGACTCTTGCATCAGCTTTAAATTTGGTTTTTATTTCAGCAAATAACTCTGTCTCTTTTTTACTCATTTTATTCTAGCTCCTTAACATGTTCAAAGATTTTCTCACAGGCTTCAAAAACTGCTTCCGGTCTTGGGGGACATCCAGGGATATACATAGTAACTGGTAGATAATCATCCAACTTTTTAATTGTATTATATGAGTCCCAATACATACCACCAGTCATGGTACATGATCCTAAGGCAATTACCACCTTAGGTTCAGCCATCTGTTCATATATCCTTTTTGCCCGTTCTATGGATTTATGTGTTTGATAACCAGCAATAAAAAGTACATCTGCATGTCTTGGTGTCCCGACGATAATCATACCAAATCGTTCCATATCCCATCTGGAACCAACCAAGGGTACCAGTTCAGCAAATCCACAAGAATTAAACCAATTAAAAATCCATATTGCTTTTATTAGTTTCCTCATTGTTTTAGCTTTTTCCGAACGTTTAACCACTGTATTCCCCCCAATAAAACTTTATTTTATATTGGGTAATATACCATTTGTTTTAATTAAAAATAATGGTATTTGCTATCATATGATATTTTTATCACTATATAAAAAATGTATATAATTATTGTGTTTTTTTATTCAAAATGAATAAAAAGTATGTAATTATAATTTCAAAATGAAACTTATACCCATTTTTTTAATTTATATATATTGAAGAAAAAATGTAAAAATGGCCCCAAACGATGACCAAATTTCGATGCGGGCATAACCATTTTGAATTATTTTATTACATTAAAAGATCAGCATTTTTTACCGGTAAAAGCGAGTTCAAATCTCGTTCCCTGCACTATTTAATTATTATTTTAAAAGCAATTTTTTTAGGAAATTATAAGTTATATAATCTTATTTTCAAAATCGTTGAAGTTTGTTTGAGGAATGAAAAGAAACATGGAATTTTTAGATAATAAAATTAGAAAAAATATTTGGAGATATCTGTCACAATGTACTCTCGCAACTGTTACCATTCTTGCTATTCTTTTCTTCCTTGATGTTTTAAATGAAACTGCAATCATTGCTGCTTTAGGTGCAAGTGCATTTATTGTTTTCACCATGCCTAATAAGTATTCTTCTGATCCAAGACGTTTGATAGGGGGATATATTGTTGGAATAATTACTGGAATTTTTTTCTACATCTTATCTGAAAATTTTAAAGTTGGTAATTTTGCAGGTGCAAATACACCATTAATTGTTTTTGGAGCTTTATCGATAGGTGTGGCAATATTTCTTATGACTATAACAAACACCGAACACGCCCCTGCTGCTGGAGTTGCCCTGGGATTGGTGATTAATAGCTGGGATTATATGACAATAATTTTTATAATGAGTGCAATTTTATGGATGGCTTTAGTAAGAAAAATATTAAAACCCCGTCTAATGAATTTATCATCCCCGTAATAAAAGGATATGACGGTCTTTAATAATTTCAACTGTTCTATTTGATATTTCAATCTTTCTCTCCAATACCAGTATTTTTGTCAATATTTATACAAATTTACAAGACAAGACAATTTAAACTGACTTTTCTTAATCATATTAATCTGTTAAATGAGGTGAAAAATGCGCAAAAAATATTTTGGACCAGAAGAGGAAGATGAGGAAATTGATGAAGATAATGATGATGACGATTGGAGAAATTAAAATTTCTCATAACTAAAATTTTCTTTTTTTGGCAATAATTTCATTTTTAAAATAAATTTTTTATTTAGATCAAACGAATTAATTAAGATTATATTTTGTAATCCAACTCTCTAGGAAATGCCGTAATTATTATGAAAAATTATTAAAGTAATATCGCTATAAATAAACTACTAATTGTCATAGGGAGAAATTAAGGATTGGTTAATTATGCAAAAGAAAAAAATTCATGGATTGGTCGTTGCACTCCTTTTCATTATGTTAATATTTGTAATGTTTTCCGGATGCATTCAACCTACAGAGTATATGGTTGAAATGAGGGATGGAATCCATCTTGCAACAGATGTCTATTTGCCAAATAACTTAAATTCAGCACATGGTACACTCTTAATAAGAACTCCATACAACAAAAATGATGCAACCGCTGTTGGAACTAATCTTGCAAAAAATGGATGGCCGGCTGTAATTCAGGATATGAGAGGTCGCTTTTCATCAGAAGGTATTGATACAGTATTCAGAAATGCCCACACGGATGGACCGGACACTCTTGAATGGATTGCTCAGCAAAGCTGGTCTAATGGCAAAATTGCAACTTTTGGCGGCTCAGCTCTGGGGATAAACCAATACTATATGGCCAGTACTAACCCACCAAATCTTGCTTGTCAATACATAAGTGTTGCAACTCCTAATTTGTATGAACATGGTGTATACCAAGGGGGACAATTCAGAAAATACTTGGTTGAAGAATGGTTAAGAGGACAAGGAAGTCTATTTGTTTTGCCTGAACTTTGGTCAAATGAAAATTATAGTCTTGATTTCTGGACAAACACGTCCCTTGATGACAACTGGGAAAGTGTAAATGTTCCCGCAATTCATTTAGGTGGATGGTACGACTGCTTTGAACAGGGAATTATTGATGGATTCATGGGTTATCAATATCTGGGTGGTCTCGGTGCCCTTGGAAAATCCAAGTTAATAATGGGTCCTTGGTCTCATGGTTTAAATAGACATGTTGGAGAACTTGTTTATCCAGAAAATGCGGATTATACCGCTGCCGGGGAAATGTTTTTTGAAATGATTGATCAATATTGTATGGATGGTCCTGATGATTTTGATAGCAGACCTGCAGTTTCATACTATGTTATGGGAGATGTTGATGATATCGATGCTCCTGGAAATGAATGGCGAACAGCCGAGGACTGGCCTATACCGCATACTGAATTAGAATGTTATTTCCATGGCGATGCTTCGCTTAGTACGTCTTATCCAGATGACGATACCCCACTTTCATATTTATATGATCCAATTGATCCAGTTCCAACACTTGGGGGACAAAATTTAGGATTGCCAAGAGGCCCTTATGATCAAAGACCTGTAGAAGATAGAGAAGACGTACTTGTATTTACAAGCGACGTTTTACAGGAACCATTTGAAGCAACTGGTCCAATAAAAGCACGGCTTTACGTTTCCTCTGACTGTCCTGATACTGATTTTACTGTTAAGCTAACAGACGTTTATCCCGATGGAAGATCTATGCTCATAACAGATGGAATAATTCGAATGAGAAACCGGAATGGTTTTGATCATTGGGAATTCATGCAACCAGGAGAAATTTACGAAGTCGAGGTAGATGTTTGGAGCACTTCATATGTCTGGAATACCGGTCACAGAGTCAGAGTTGCTGTATCTTCTTCCAATTATCCAAGATTTTTAAACAATCCAAATACAGATGACCCCATTTATGGGAATACAACTTACAACGTTGCTCAAAATGTCTTATACATGGACAGCGAGCATCCTTCCTGCATCATTCTTCCTGTGCCAAATCAAGTTTTGCAAAATAATCCTCCCGTAATACCTTCTTTACCCGAAGGAAAAAATCTTTGTTTAAAGCAGGAAACTTATTCATATACAACTTTTACCAATGATCCCGAAGGAGATTCGGTGTACCTGTTATTTGATTGGGATGATGGAACAAGTAGCGGGTGGACGGGTCCATTTGAATCTGGAGAAACTGTAAGTTTAGAGCATACTTGGACCAAAGAAGGGGAATATCAATTAAGAGCTAAGACAAAGGACTCAACAGGGTCGCAAAATCCAGAGTGGTCTGAGATACTTGACATTAAAGTTACACAGGGTGCAATTTCATCCAAAGCAATATTAAAAACAACTATTCAAAAATTAAAAGATAAATTTCCAATTCTAGCGTTTATGATGGAGAATAACTTTGATTCTACAAATCGTCTAAAATTAAATTAGACAAAGATTGAATAGATATTTCCAATAGAGCCGATATATACAATGTTTGCTTCAACAACAGGATCTGAGAGAATAGGCGTAGTAAGATAATTTGTTGTGCCTTGTATTGTATAACCAGGATTAAATCCCCATTTTAAATCCCCATTTGATTTTTCAAGACAGTATAATCTTCCGTCATCACATCCAAATATTACATTGTTATTAGCAATTGCCGGTGAAGAGTGAATTGCAGAAAAGTATGAGAAAGCCCAGCAAAGACTTCCGTTGTTGTCATATATAGAATAAAACTTGTTATCATGTGATCCGAAAAACACATTGCCTTTATCAACAACTGGTGTAGTTTCGATTCCCCATCCTGTTTCAAATTTCCAGTTAAGAATTCCGCTTTCCGCACTTATCTTGTAAAGATTTGAATCCCATGATCCAAAGTATACGTTGTCATTGAATAATAGTGGACGTGAAGTAATCATTCCGTCTGTTTCAAATAGCCAGTCGGTAATACCTGTTTCAGCATTTACCTTATAACAATTTTTACCAGAACAGACAAATATGTAAGAACCCCAAGGTTCTGATATATATATTTCATAGGCAAAATTTGATTGCCAGACAATTTCTCCCGTATCTGTGTCAAAAGCAAACAGTTCTCCGTTTTCATTTCCAACTATGACCTTTCCTTCTGAAATTATTGGTTTTGAGCAAATCTTTCCAATCGGTTTTTCTCCCTTTGTCATCCAGTTTAGATCTATAATTGTCAGACCGGTTGTTGTTCCTACAAATAATTTATCTTCGTAAATTACAGGAACTGTAGGATTCTTACTGATTGAAATATTCAAGACAAGAGAACCGTCATCAGGATTGAGAATCAGAAGTTCACCTGGTGATGTTGTAACGTATAGTAAATTGTTGTCAAGTAAGGCTGATGAATAGAAATCGTTATTGTCAGATGAGGTTTCATAAGTCCACATAGTAGATGGTGTCATTTCCAATGTCTGGTGAGGAGTATTCAAATTTTTATTTGAGCCGTTAGCCGCTCCAAATATTCTTACCCATCCGGCAGGTGGTATGTTTTCAACGGTAATTTTCGGGTTATCGAGATTTTCAAACTGCATTATCTCCCCTTCTGGATTACCTATTAGCACCCACAATCCGTTTTCGTTTACAAGATTTGAATCTGATAATTTACAATCAGGTGACCAGGGAGACATCGGCTTTGTCGACATGATCTGTTTTACAATATCGATGTCAATTTCACCATAATATTTATTGCCCAGTTCTTCAAATGCCCTGTCTCTATTTGAAGGCCTGTATTTTGGAAAACTGTAGACACGTCCTCCCCTATCAAATAGATAATGATTCAAACCATCGATTATAATGTCTCTTAAATGAAGTTTTTCGAGCCTAACCTTTAGATCCATAGGGTTATTTGCAGACCAATGAAAACCGTTAAATGTTCTATTGTACCAGGAGTTTCTATAACCAAGCTCAAATCTTGCAATTTCTCCTGTTTTTGTGTCTCCAATGAGCCATACGGCATTCATACAACCATCGTTTAGGTATTTCAGATAATACATGACGTCGTCAATATTTTCACTGTATTGTACAGCGAGCCTGGCCCTTACAGCGAGTGGTCGACCAACGTTATCCCACAGGCCTTGTTGGTTTGTAGTTTCCAAAAATAAAATTCCTTCTTGGTTTTGATAATAATCGTGGTCGCTCCAGATATATCCTGGGGCCGTGGCCATCTGAAATCTGTGGCCCGTCGAAGGATTTACGTCAAGTACAATGTTCCAACGAAATGTGATGTAATATGACCACCACCATGCGCCGAGCCCGCTACCAGTGCTCCACATTGAATTAGACATTACGACTTGCCCATCGGTTGTAGCATCGCCTGTTGCGATAAATCCATTACATTTGTGATGAACAGGTTGGTCAATAAAATCCCAAATAAAAGTTAAGGGAGAGATGTTTTTTAAAGAGGGTACTCCCTCCCGTAAATATTTAAAAAGTGTAAGTAAAGGATGAAAACCTTTTCTTAATCGATGAAAAGTTAACTTTGATAAAAATTCATACATCATGTTAGAAACCAAGACATCCTGGTAATCTATGCTTCGGCCGTGAAATTTACTGTCTTCGCCGTTAACACCGTCTGCAATTCCCTTTATTTCATTCTGGTACTCCTCAGGTAATTTATCCCAATATATTTCGACAATATTCTTTTTACAGAAATTCCACCAGATGTCGGATATTTTCTGATAGTTTTCTTTAGAAAAAATACCGTTTAAAGGTTTTAACCTTGGATGATTGTGAATCATGTTGCTCCAGCGATTCATTAGATCCACAATTTCCCTTGAGGCTAATCTTCCGTATTGATATCCCCTCTCGTATGGTTCTCCCTCGATGTATACATATACCCATCCCTGGATATTATACCGCTTACCTCCTTGAATATCATCAAAAGACTGATCGTTTGAATCCACAGTATCAATAGGACTAGCGATAAGCAAAGATGAAAATGGACAAGTAATCATTAGAAAGACACTTATCAGACATACAAGTTTTCTTTTAAATTTCATTATAACCTTTTAATATATGTAAAAGAGATTATATAAATCTTTTACTGAAGGAAAAATATTTTGAGAATCCTAATAAAAAAATATAAATCACTTCTTTTTAAGATGAAAAACATATCGAGTAGGAACTCTTTTCTTTTTTCCAGTCCAGTAACCGCAAGTCGAACAATTGAATTCAATTGTTACTTCACCACCCCAAATCGTGAGATTTTTTACCTTTTTTAACTGCCCTTCACAAACAGGACATTTGGTCAGTAATTTTTTTGGGTCTCCCTCACGAGAATGAATTTCCAATTTTACAAAATCTGAATTGATTGCAACCTTTCTAATCCTCTCACCAGTAACCCCAAACTTTTTTTTCTTGGTGTCTAGAGATTTATTTACCAATTGTTTCAACTTAGACTGCGATTGAACTGTATGAAACTTATTTAAAACTTTAATGAGAGCTTTTTCGATTTGCTCATCAGATGGTATATGGTAACTCATCGCATACCAAAATATTATGTATTACTTAAATTCTCTTAATTTATTGTACGTAGTAGGTCAGTTCTGGTAACCAATCCAACGATTTTGTTATTTTCAAGAATTGGTAGTGCACCGATGTTGTGCTTTAGCATTATTTTTGCAGCTTCCTCAATTGTCATCCCTCCCTCAGTCCAAACCACAGGGGTTTTCATTACCTCTGAAACAGTCAACTCATCTAGCCTATGTTTCTGTCTTCCTAATGGAAGGGATTTTAATTCCGCAAGGGCAAATGCAATTTCAGTATCTGAAATCATACCTACAAGCTTGCCTTGATTAAGTACAGGAAGTCTTGCTACATTTTCATCTATCATCTGTCGGCGAGCGTGAATCACCCTGTCACTGGAAAATACGGCCAGTAATCTCTTATGCATAATTTCCTTAATTTTTTTCTTACTTTTCACAAGAGGCAACAGATCTGCCTTTGTCAAGACTCCAACCAATTTATCTTTTTCAACAACAGGAAGCATGGTAAGACCCGGCTCGCCGACCTCTTTGAGAACGTCATCAATGTCAGTATCGGGGGATATCGGTACCACGTCCTTTTCCGTGACAGATGATGCATGCAATCTTGAGGCTGGAATACCGCGTGTTCGTATTGCACCCAATTTGTATGCAATTAAATTATCTGTTACAATTCCGATTAGTTTTTTCTCTTCTAGAACAGGTATCTTTGTTATTTCATGTTTTTTCATTAATTTGAGAACTAATTCCAATTCTACGTCCTTGTCAACAGAAATAACTTCTTTTGTCATTACCTCTTCAACTTTCATTTTATCATATTCTCCTCAAACTAATATCTCACCACTACTCATATTTCAAGGCATCAATACAGTCCTCGCAAATGAGTCGTCCATCTATGTTACGTAGGTTTGTAGAAAGCGAGCCGCAATCCTCGCATTTCCCAGAAAAAATTTGTGAGCGTAAAAAAGCCTCATCCTTTCGCGATATATTGTACCATTCCCGAGATATTTCATGCATAACTGGCGATATTCTTGAAACATCCCTTTGGGTTAAAATGCCAATAAGCCTACCTTTTTCTACTACCGGTAATCTTCTTATATTGCATTTCCCCATCATTTTAATCGCTTCTTGTAAAGAAATATTTGGGTCAGTTATAACAATAGGGCTGGTCATGATTTCTTTGACCTTAACCTCGCTGGCTTTCAAATCCATGGCTACGACTTTTTTTAGTATGTCGCTTTCAGTTATAATTCCAATTGGTTTTTTATCAACTACGATACAGTTACCAATTTTTTTTTCTTTCATCTGTTCTGCTGCTTGTTTTACAGTTGTCTCTGGATTGACTGTGACAGGATTCATTTTCATTGCTTCTCTGACGAGAAAATTACCCCTACTCATTTATTTTACTCCAAATCTATAACAACTTCTATAAATTAACTATTTATCCTAAACATTAAAACCTTTCGATTGTTATATAGGTAATGTATATGGGTGGTAGTCAATACGAACGAGAATTAAAAAATATTTTAGAAGGGGAAGAAAAAACCCTAATTAAAATTACGAAAACCTGTTCGGCATTACAAAAAAACAATTACGAACAAATTTTTCAGAAACCATTTGCGGTAATAAGGGCTGCTGGATCACTGGGTGTAGATCTCGTGGCTGTAAGGGGAGATGTTTCATTTTTGATGGAAATAAAAACAAGTGTCGGAGATACCCTTCATTTCAGTAGTATTAGCGGAAAACTCCAGCAACAGGCAAATGATATGGTAAATTTATGTGAAAAAACAAAAACCTTGCCCGTCTATGCTTTCAGATTAAAAAACCACAGGGGCGATTCATGGAAAATATTTTCACTTGATGTAGATGGCTTAGAAGGTAGATTAAAGGTGCTTCATAGAAGAATACCCAAACTTGAATCAAGCAAAAACGGTAATTACGTGATGAGGTGGGAAAAAGGTATGCCCTTGTCAGATTTTATTTGCTATCTTTGTCGATAATCCCTATTAGAAACATTTTATAATACGGTGTTATTATGTCTCCCTGATTTTCTATGAAAAAAATACTCGTTGCCTATGATGGTTCAGATGCGTCAAAAAAAGCTGTGGATGTAGCTATTAATTGTTCAAAAAAGGAAGATGAAATGGTTTTCCTTACTGTTATACCTGCAGAGCTGACAGAATCTTCATTTACAAAAATGTTGTTGCCAACAATTGATCTCAGTTCAATTGTAAAATCGGGCAGTTTTAAAGAAAAAACTGCGGAAACCTTAAGAAAAGTGGCAAAAACCGCTGAAGGTCATGTTAAAAAGATCGAAATTGTAGTTGAATCAGGCGATCCAGCTGACGAAATTCTTTTAGCTGCAAAAAAACATGAAGTTGATGTAATTATTGTTGGGTATAAAGGCTACGGAAAAGAAGGAAGATTTTTACTTGGTAGTGTAACAGATAAAGTAGTGAGACATGCCAGCCGGTCTGTTATGGTTGTAAGATAATTTTTGGTATTTTGTGATGTGAATGC
>Ga0272443_10007436_pt1 | contig 10452 bp, 11 predicted proteins | sample SSMAcet12_FD_193581 | JGI IMG/M metagenome (GOLD analysis project Ga0272443, IMG submission 193581) | Marine sediment archaeal communities from Little Sippewissett salt marsh, Falmouth, MA, United States - SSM-Acet-12 | ecosystem: Environmental > Aquatic > Marine > Wetlands > Sediment ... | reverse complement strand
GGGCTCCGGCTGTCGTGGCACGACACCTTCACGCAGGCGCCCGAGACCCTCTCCGCCGACCTCGACCTGCCCACGCTGCCCGACGCCGAGATCGCCGGTCGGCCGGTCGTCGACGCGGTCACGTCCGCCGTGCGGGTCGCCAAGTCGGCCGAGGTGATCCAGCGCGTCGAGGAGCTGACGCGCCGCGGGCGCCTGCCGGAGGCCGAGTCCACCCTCGGGGCCCTACGCGTCGAGGTCGCGGCGTGGCCGGCCGACGACGCCCGCGAGGCCCGCCTCGCCGACGTCGCGCACCTGCTGGAGGCGGTGCGCTCGCGCGACGACGCGTTGGCCAGGAAGCGTTCGTTCCACGCCCGCTATGAGCACGAGCGCGGCGTCCGCCGCGAGGCGCTGCGGGCGATGGCCGCCGGGGAGCGCGACTGGACCGACGCCTACAAGGCCCACAAGGCGCCGCCGCCCGCGGCCGAGCGCTCCTTCGCGCTGCGGCGCGCCGACGGGAGCCAGGCGCGGGTCGAGGTCGTGGTCGGCGACCTCACCACCCAGCGGGTCGACGCGATCGTCAACCCCAGCAACCGCGGCCTCTTCGGCACCGCCGGGGTCGATGGCGCCGTCCACCGCCGCGGCGGCCCCGAGCTGACCGCGGCCTGCCGCGAGATCGGCGGCATCAAGTACGGCCAGGCGGTCGTGACGCCGGGTTTCCGGCTCCCCGCGGGCCGCGTGATCCACACGACCACCCACCCGTGGAAGGGCGGGCAGTTCGACGAGCTGGCGTCGCTCGAGGCGGCCTACGCCGCCTCCTTCGAGATCGCACGGCGCCTGCGCCTGCGGACGCTGGCGCTGCCCGCCATCGGCACCGGCGCCTACGGTTACCCGGCCGACGTCGCCGCCGAGGTTGCGGTCAACGTCTCGCTGCGGTCCCTGCTTCAGCCGGGCGAGCTGGTGCTCGTCCGCTTCGTCCTGTTCGACCCGCCGATGGCCGAGCTCTACCGCCGCGTGTGGGCGCAGGCCGTCCCCCAAGCGGCGACGGCGTCGTGAACCCGCTCGGATCGGGCTCGGCGGACCGCATCCGCGGGGGGCTGCTCGGCCTCGCCGCCGGCGACGCCGTCGGCACCACGGTCGAGTTCCACCCGCCCGGCGGGTTCGCGCCCCTCGGCGACATGGTCGGCGGGGGCCCCTTCGGCCTGCCGCCGGGCGCGTGGACCGACGACACCGCGATGGCCGCCTGCCTCGCCGAGAGCCTGGTCGAGACCGGCGTCTTCGACCCCGACGACCAGCTGCGGCGCTACCTCAGCTGGTACCGCGAGGGCCACCTGAGCTCGACCGGCCGCTGCTTCGACATCGGCGGCACCACCCGCGCGGCGCTCGAGCGCTTCGAGGCGGGCGGCGACCCCGCCACGAGCGGCGCGACCCACGCGCAGAGCGCGGCCAACGGCTCGATCATGCGCCTCGCACCCGTGCCCCTCGCCTTCGCCCGCGACCCGGCGGAGGCCGTCCGCCTCGCGGGCGAGAGCTCTCGCACCACCCACGCCCTTCCGGTCTGTGTCGACGCCTGCCGCTACCTGGGCGGGCTCCTCGTGGGGGCGGTCCGCGGCGAGGCCAAGGACGCACTGCTGGCGCCGGGGTACGCGCCCGCGCCCGGCCTGTGGGACGCAGCGCCCCTGCACCCGAAGATCGCCACCGTGGCCGCCGGCTCGTTCCTGGCCAAGGAGCCGCCCGCGATCCGCGGCACGGGCTACGTCGTGGCCTCACTCGAGGCAGCCCTGTGGGCCTTCGCCACCAGCGAGAGCTTCGAGGCCTGCGTGCTGGCGGCCGCCAACCTCGGCGACGACGCCGACACCACCGCGGCCGTGGCGGGGCAGCTCGCGGGGGCCCACTACGGCGCCGCCGGCATCCCGGCGGGGTGGCGCGAGCGGTTGGTGCTGCGCGAGCGGCTCGAGGAGCTGGCGGACGGGCTGGTGGCGCTCGCGGGCGCATGACGCCTCTCCAGCCTCGATCTCGCCGGGCGCCGGCCGGCCGGCCGCGGAGGCCGCCGCCGGAGGTACCCTGCGGCACCATGGCCGCCGCCCCCGACCCGATCGCCCACATGCTCGCCCACCGCTCCATCCGCCGCTACCGGCCCGACCCGGTGCCGGACGCCGTCCTGCGCCGCGTCCTGGGGGCCGGCGTGCGGGCGTCCTCGTCCGGCAACATGCAGGCGTACTCGATCGTGGTGACCCGCGACCGCGCCCTGCGCGAGCGGCTGCACGCGCCACACATGGGCCAGGACATGGTCCTCGAGGCGCCGGTGCTGCTGACGTTCTGCGCAGACTTCCACCGTATGCGCCGGTGGCTGGCGCTCAGCGACGCCGAGGACGGCTTCGACGACGTCTTCGCCTTCATGGTGGCCGCCATCGACGCGGTGCTCGTCTCGCAGAACGTGGCGCTCGCGGCCGAGGCCGAGGGCCTCGGGATCTGCTACCTGGGCAGCACGCTGGCGAACTGCGACGAGATCGGTCGCCTCCTCGAGCTGCCGCCCGGTGTGGTGCCGGTAACCGGCTTCGTCATGGGCACGCCCGCCGAGGACCCGCCGCGGCGCGACCGCCTGCCGCTCGACGGCCTGGTCCACTTCGAGACCTACCAGCAGCCCGACGACGACGCCATCCGCGCCACCTACCGCGAGCGCGAGACGGCCGGCTGGGCGCGCTACATGGCCATCCCCGAGCTGCGCGAGCGCGTCGAGGCCGCCGGCGTGTGCAACCTGGCGCAGATCTACACCACGGTGAAGTACACGCGCGACGCCCACGCGCGCTTCTCGCAGAACCTGCTCGGGTACCTGCGGGCGCAGGGGTTCCTGGACGCGGCCTGAGCCGCGCGCCCAGGACCGCCCGGCTCGAGCCGGGTCCGTCGGCGTCGGCGTCGCACCGTCGAGGAAGATGGCCCCATGCCCATGGTTGGCCGCCGCACCACCGCATCACGATGCTATGATGCCGCCATGCGGACGACGATCGACCTCCCCGTCGACCTCCTGGAACGCACCAAGGCGATCGCTCGCGACACGTCGCGCAGCCTGAGCGAGGTGGTGGCCGACCTGGTGCGGCGCGCGATCGAACCCGGCACGACGCCGTCCCCGACCCGCAGCCCGCGCACGGGCCTCCCCGTCGTGTCCATCGGGCGCGTGGTCACCAGCGAGGACGTGCGTGCGCTCGAGGACGAACCGCCGGCGTGACGCTCCTCGACGCCAACGTGCTCATCGCCCTCGTGGTCACCGAGCACGTGCACCACGACGCGGCCGAGGCGTGGCTGCAACGTGCCGAGGGGCCGTTCGCGACGTGCCCCTTCACGCAGACCGCGTTGGCCCGCTTCCTCGTCCGCGAGGGACGGCCTGCCCGTGACGCCGCCAGCGTGCTGGCCGCCATCGTGGGCCACCCCCGCCACGCGTTCTGGCCGGCGGACCTCGGTGTCGACGCGATCGCGTGGGAGCGCGTCGACGGCCACCGGCAGGTGACCGACGCCTACCTCGCGGCGCTGGCACGCGCGAAGGGCGGTCGGTTGGCGACCCTCGACCGCGGGCTGGCGGCCGTCCATCCAGACGTGGCGGTGTGGATCGGCGGGGCGTGAGGCCCCGCTCCGCTACACCCCCGTCAACCGCGGGTCGAGCACGTCGCGGATGGCGTCGCCCAGCAGGTTGAAGCCGACCACCGACAGGTAGATCGCCAGGCCCGGGAAGATCGACATCCATGGCGCGCGCAGGAACTGGGCGAAGCCGTCGCGGATCATCAGGCCCCACTCGGGGTTGGGCGGCTGTGCGCCCAGGCCGAGGAAGCCGAGGGCGGCCACGTCGAGGATGGCGACGCCGATCGACAGCGTCAGCTGCACCACCAGCGGGCTGAGGCTGTTGGGCAGGATGTGCTGCGCCACGATGCGCACGGGGCTCGAGCCGAGCGCCCGGGCGGCCTGCACGTACTCCGACTCGCGCAGGGAGAGCACCACCGAGCGGATGATGCGCGCGTAACGCGGGATCTGCGTGACGCTGATGGCGATCATGGCGTTGGTGAGGCTGGGACCTAGGACGGCGACGATGGCGATCGCGAGCAGGATGCCCGGGAAGGCCATGAGGATGTCGACCAGCCACACGATCGCCATGTCGATCCGGCCGCCGACGTAGCCGGCGACCAGGCCGAGCAGGGTGCCGATCACGACCGCGATGCCGACCGCGATGAGGCCGACGCGCAGGCTGATGCGGCCGCCGTGCCAGACACGCGTGAACATGTCGCGGCCGAGTTCGTCGGTGCCGAACCAGTGCTCGGCCGACGGCGGGTTGAGGCGAGCGCGCAGGTTGCGGTCGCGGGCCGCGTCGTACGGCCGCAGCACCGGTGCCAGCAGCGAGATGACGATGAAGAAGCCGATGATGCTCAGTCCGACGACCCCGGTGGGGTGCCGGAAGAAGCGCTGCAGCGCGTTCTTGCGATGGCCGATCGTGCCCTCTTGGGCGGGGTCGACCGCTACGACGGTGCTCACGCGACCTCCATCAGGCGTACTGGATGCGGGGGTCGATCACCGCGTAGAGCAGGTCGACCAGCAGGTTGATGACGGCGACGACGAAGGCGACGAAGAGGACGCCGCCCTGGATGATCGGGTAATCGCGCGCCGAGATGGCGTCGTAGACCCAGCGCCCGATGCCCGGCCAGCTGAACACGGTCTCGGTGAGGATGGCGCCCGAGAGCAGCGTCCCGAAGCTGAGGCCGACGACCGTGACCACCGGCAGCAGCGCGTTGCGAAGCGCGTGCTTGCGCACGACGATGCGCTCGTCGAGGCCCTTGCTGCGTGCCGTGCGCACGTAGTCCTGGCTGAGCACCTCGAGCATCGCGGAGCGCGTCATGCGCACCACGATCGCCAGCGGGATGGTCCCGAGCGCCACCGCGGGCAGGGTCAGGTGGCTCAGCACGTCCCGCAGCGCCACCCAGTTGCCGCGCAGGATGGCGTCCAACACGTAGAGGTTGGTGATCGGCTCGAGCTGCACACCGACGCTCAATCGGCCCGAGGGCGGCAACCAGCCGAGGACCACCGCGAACAGGTAGATGAAGATGATCGCCAGCCAGAACACCGGGAGCGAGACGCCGGACACCGCGACGGCCATGACGGCCGTGTCGGCGGGCTTGCCGCGGTTCAGGGCCGCCCACACCCCCGCGGGGACGCCGACGCCGAGCGCGAAGATCATCGCGAAGAGGCTGAGCTCGAAGGTGGCAGGGAAGCGCTGCACGAGGCTCTGCACCACCGGGATGCGGCTGAAGATCGAGCGCCCGAGGTCGCCGCTCAAGAGACCGACCATGTAATTCGGGTACTGGGCGTCGAAGAGCCCGGCCAGCCCCCGCTCGGGCACGGCGGCGACGTTGATCCACACGGGCTTCGTCAGGCCCAGGTCCTCGCGCAGCTGCGCCAGCGCCGCGGGCGAGGCGCGTTGACCGAGCAGCGCGACCGCCGGGTCGCCGGGGATGAGCCGCGTGATGGTGAACAGGAGCAGCGACACCCCGAACAGAACGGGAATCAGGCCCAACACACGCCGTACGAGGTAGGTGGTCAAGGAGGACTCCCCGTGGCGCGCCCCCGCCGTCTGCCGGGTGCGCTCGTTGGATGGCGAAATACTTCGGGCCGGCCGCGCATCGCGCGAGACCCACCGGAGGACAAGATAACCGGGCGCCCGAAGGCGCCCGGTCGAACCATCGTCAGTTCTTGGTCACGTTGACGAGCGACACCGAGCTGTAGCCGAGCGGGCTCATGATGAACCCGTCGATGTTGGCGCGGGTGGCGGTGAGGTTGACGTTGTGGGCCATGGGGATCGAGGCGGCCTGGTCGGCCACGGCGCCGATGATCTCGGCGTAGAGCCGCTCGCGCTCGGCCGGATCGGGCGTCTGCCGCGCCAGGTTCAGCTTCTCCACGACGTCCGGGGCGTCCCAACCGAGGTCGTTGGCGGCGCTGGGCCCGAAGAAGGTCATGAGGAAGTTGTCGGGGTCGGCGTAGTCGGCGTTCCAGCCGAGCATGTACATCGGGAACTTGCCGGTCTGGTAGTCGGAGAGGTAGGTGGTCCAGTCCTCGGTCAGCAGCTGCGCCTCGATGCCGACGTCCGCCAGGTAGGAGGCGAAGGTCTCGGCGATCGGCTGCGGCGCGGGGTAGTAGGGGCGGCTGACGGGCATGTACCACAGCTCGGTGGTGAAGCCGTCGGGGTAGCCGGCCTCGGCGAGCAGCTCGCGCGCGCGCTCGGGGTCGTAATCGTAGGGCCACGCCGGGTAGTCGCCGGCGAAGGCGGGTGGCATGTGGTAGCTGGCGGTGGTGCCGCGGCCGGCGAAGAAGGCGTCGACGATCGCATCGCGGTCGATCGCGTGGGCGATCGCCTGGCGGACGAGGAGGTTGTCGAGCGGCGGGTTGGCCTGGTGGAGCGCGAGGTACCCGACGTTCAGCTCGACGTCGGCGCTGGCGTCCTTGAGGTTGGGGTCGTTGGCCACGGTCGGCACGTCGTCGGCGGCGAGCAGAACGGCGATGTCGATCGAGCCGGCCTGCAGTTCGGCCAGGCGCGCGGTCGGTTCGCTGATCGCGCGGAACACCACGCCCTCGACCTTCGGAGCGCCGCCCCAGTAGTTCGGGTTGGCCGCCAGCGTCACCTGCTGGCCCTCGATCCACTCGACGAAGGTGAAGGGACCGGTGCCGACCGAGCCGACACCCGGGGTGCCGTAGTCGGCGCCGTACTCCATGACCGCCGCCGGGCTGTCGAACTGGAAGTACACGGCCGCCAACATCGTGGGCAGGAAGGCCGGCTGGGTCAGCCGGATCTCGACCGTGAACGGGGCCGTGACGACGACCTCGTCGACGATGCCGCCCTGGTCGCGCGGGCCACCGAGCACCCAGCCCCAGGGGACGTAGGTCTTGCCCTCGTCACGGAAGGCGTATGGGTTATCCGTGTTGTTCCAGCGATCGATGTTGAACTTGACGGCCTCGGCATCGAACGCCGTGCCGTCGTGGAACGTGACGCCCTGACGGAGCTCGAAGGTCCAGACGTCGCCGGCCTCGTTCGACGACCACGCGGTCGCCAGGCTCGGCATCAGATCGGTGGTGCCCGGTACGAAGTCGATGAGCCGCTCGGTGACCTGGTTGCTGACGACGAGCGAGTTTCCGTCCTGCGAGTCGACCGAGTCGAGGCTCGACGGCTGGCCGGAGACGCCGTAGATGAGCGTCTGTCCGGCGGCCAGTCCGAACGCGAGCAACAGTGCGATGGCCAATAGCGTCCTTCTCACGGTCTTACCTCCTGGAATCCAGAACGCGTCGGGACCCCGCTGGACCGAGGAGGCGGACAGATAGGGCCGCCGGCGCATGCTTGGAAGTGAAGTGTATCACTTCACACCATTCGCATACCGAACCGACCGGGACGCCCGGCCCTGGCATGATGCCCGGCATGTCCCAACACTTCGAGATCGGCGTCTTCACCTTCGGCGACCACGGGCCGGACTTCGCCACCGGCGCGGCACCGCTCGCGGTCACCGGACACGCGTTCGTGGCACCGACCTCGCCAGAGGCCGCCGACGTCGCCTTCCCGCCCCACGCGGCGGTCATGGGCCGCATCGGCCGCGAGCGCGGCTGGCCGCCCATGACGCGGGCGCAGTTCGATGCGGCGCGCGATCGAGCTGCTGGGGACCGAGGTGGCGCCGCGGGTGCGGGCGGCCGTCGGGTCGGCCTGAACGCCGTGGATCACGGAACACCCCGATGTGACCACGGCATGACCACCATGTGGTAACCTCAGCACATGGAGAAGACGGTCGTCCGCCGCGGCAACAGCGCCGCCCTCCCGTTGACCCGCGACATGCTCGAGCTCCTCGGCGTGCGTCCGGGCGACGCCGTGCGGGTGCGTTTCGAGGGCCAACGGATGATCGTGACGCCCGCCCGGCGGCTCGTGCCGGACGACGCCTTCGACGCGACGATGGAAGCGGTTCTCGAAGAGAACGCCGAGGTGCTTCAGCGGCTCGCCCGATGAGGGCGTTGACCGTCGAGCAGGTCCTGCGGCTGCACGCGCGGCTGCTCGAGCGCTTCGGCGGGGCGGCCGGCGTCCGCGACCTGGGGGCGCTCGAGGGGGCGCTGGGACGACCCTTCGCGGAGTTCGAGGGTGTGCCGGCGTTTCCGGAGGTCCAGGACAGGACCGCCGCTCTCTGGCACGGGCTCGTCACCGGCCACGCGTTCCTGGACGGCAACAAGCGGGTCGGATTGGCCGCTACGCTGATCTGGCTCGACGCGAACGGCTACCGCCTCGCGCTCGACGCCGAACAGCGCTACGCGACGACGATGCGCATCGCGGACGGAACGCTGTCCACCGAGGCCATGGCTACGCTGCTGCGCGAGGTGATCGACTGACGCTGTCCCCCTACGCCCGCGTCGGCGGCAGCGTCCCCCCGTCGATGACCTCGTGCGGGTGCGCGGGGTGCCCTTCGGCATCGGTGCCCCGGGCGCGGTACCAGGCGACCGTGCGCGCCATCCCCTCCTCGAGGGACGTCGCGCTCAGCCCGAAGTCGCGCTCGATACGGCTCGCGTCGACCTCGAAGGGCCGCATGAACTGGTACATCATCTCGACCGTCTCCCGCGCGGCCGGCACGAACAGGCCGCCGAGGCGCATCATGAACGGGCCCATGGCGCTCGCGCGCGGCTCGACCCCGGCGGCCGCGGCTGCGATCGCGACCATCTCGCGCTGCGAGCGCGCGGGCGCGTGCGGGGCGATCCAGACGCGGCCGAGGGCCTCGTCGCGGGTCGCGAGCACGGCCACGGTGCGGCCGACGTCCTCGATGTAGGCGAGGGCGTGCGGCACGTCGAGTGCGCCGGTCACCTGTGCGGGCTTGCCCGCCACGAGCGGCCCGAACACCCGTTCGCCCCAGGCCGACCCGGTCACCCCCGGCCCGTAGTAGTCGGCCGAGCGCAGCTGCGTCGTGCGCAGCTGCCCCCGCAGGTGGGCCGCCATGACCTCCTCGCCCATGCGCCAGCGCAGCTCGCCCTTGCGCGAGCTCGGGGCCAAACGGGTGTCCTCGCGGATCGGCCCGGACGCGTCGTACATGTAGAGGTTCTCGACCGAGACGTAGCGCGCACCGTGCCGCTCAGCGGCCGCCATGACCGCCTTCTGCAGCGGCGGGAACCGATCGAGCCATTGGTCGTACGGCGGGTTGAGCGCCTGCACGACCACGGCCGCGCCGGCGGCGGCGCCCGCCGCCAGCCGGTCGTCGCTGGCGTCGACGGCACGCAGCTCGACCTCGGTCGGCAGCAGGGCGGGGCGCCGCCCGCTGCGGTTGACGGCCCGCACCGGCAGGCCGCGCTCGACGAGTGCCCGCGCCGCCCAGCAGCCCACCGGGCCGGTCCCGAAGATGACGATGAGATCGTCCGCCATGCGCCTACCTCCCCGCGCCGCGCGGCCGCCGACCCACACGACGCCGTTGTGACGGCAGCCTGCGCGCCGCGGACGCGGAGCGCAAGTGACGCGCGTCACGATGGCGGGTGCGCGGTGGCGCGCCATGATGGGACGCGAGCGAGGAGGCCCCGCCGATGCCCGACTGGAACGACTTCGACCGCTACGTCCGGGAGGCGCTGCCCGGCTGGCACTGTCCCGGCGTCGCCGTGGCCGTCCTGCGCGGCGACGACGTCGTCTACCGCGCGGCCCACGGCCTGCGGGACGTCGAGCACGGCCTGCCGTTGACGCCCGAGACGCGCTTCGCCATGGCCTCGGTGACGAAGTCGTTCACCGCGGCGAGCGTCGCGCTGCTCGTCGACGCCGGCGAGCTCGCCTGGGACCGCCCGGTCCGCGAGGTCGTGCCCGAGCTCATCCTCCACGACGCGGCCGCGACGGCCCAGCTCACGCCGCGCGACATGCTCAGCCACCGCACGGGGCTGCCGCGCCACGACCTCGCCGCCTGGCGGCTCGACCTGCCGCGCGCCGAGTTCGTGAAGCGCCTGCGGCACCTGCCCCTCAGCGCCGGCTTCCGCGAGAGGTACCAGTACAACAACCTCATGTACTACGTCGCCGCACACCTCGTCGAGCGCGTCGCGGGCCAGCGCTGGGAGGACTTCGTGCACGAGCGGATCTTCGCGCCGCTCGGCATGACGGCGTCGAACTTCGTCCCCAAGCCGCCGCGCGACGGCCAGGTGAACGCGCTGGGCTACCGCGTCGATCGCGACGACGACGGCCGCGCCCGGGGGCTGATCCCGATGCCCTTCGGCGCCCATACCGAGCTCTCGCCGGGCAGCGCGGGCGCGCTCTTCTCCACCCTCGACGACCAGGTCCGCTGGCTCGGCCTGCACGCCAACGGCGGTCGCTGGGGCGACACGCGGCTCATCGCGCAGGAGACCTGTGCCCAGATGCACCTGCCCGTCACCGTGGTGCCGGCCGGCGGCCCGAAGACGGCGCTCATGGGCAACGAGCTCTTCGCCTACGGCATGGGATGGTTCGTCGAGCCT
>Ga0272443_10007434_pt1 | contig 10456 bp, 5 predicted proteins | sample SSMAcet12_FD_193581 | JGI IMG/M metagenome (GOLD analysis project Ga0272443, IMG submission 193581) | Marine sediment archaeal communities from Little Sippewissett salt marsh, Falmouth, MA, United States - SSM-Acet-12 | ecosystem: Environmental > Aquatic > Marine > Wetlands > Sediment ... | reverse complement strand
CTCCCGCTCAGGCGCACAGGCCAGGCGGGTTTCCGCTTCGAAATGCTGCACGGATGCCAGGGCCTGCTGGCGGGCTCGCTGCTGGATCAGTTGTTTGTTATTCTCTGCCATGATGTTCGCTTCCTTTTATCATATCGGTTCCCAATGAAGTTCCTGCCCGGCAAGCATCTGCCCGGCGATGACCTGAGAGAAATACCGCTCAATGGCCCGCCTTACGCCGCGAGCGCCCCCACCCTCCAGCCTTTCGAGGAGGTAGTCGATCAGAGCATCCCTATCAAAATCTACCTGAAGGCCCTGCTGCTTAAACCTATCCAAAGCCTCATCCAGCCGCAGATTCGCAATCGCACGGAGATCGCCTTGTGACAGGCTGCGGAAAAGGACCAGCTCATCAAACCGGCCCAGGAATTCCGGAGGGAAATGCCCTCCCAATAAGTCTTCGGTCGTCCTTATTTCATCCATCCCCGCGAAGCCAAATCCTTTTGAATTCAGGTCCTCCTGAGTCAGTACATTGGTCGTTGCAATGATGATGCAGCCGCGAGTAGAAAGGAGTTTCCCCTTACCGGTCCGGGCACGGCCATTATCCAATATCCCCAGCAGGAAGTCACGGATGTCCGGATGCGCCTTTTCAAGCTCGTCAAAGAGGATCACCCCACTGCCGGCCTCATGGAGGAACTCCGCCAGCAGCCCGGGATTCTCATGACCCACCAGGCCGGGCGCTGACCCGATCAAGCGGGAAGCGGTTGCGCTGTGAGTATATTCCGCCAGGTCAACCAGCAGCAGGCGATCCTCGCTTCCATAGACCTCCCGGGCCAAAATCCGCCCGAGTTCAGTCTTCCCCACCCCGGTGGGGCCGGCGAACAGAAAAGTGCCAAGATTTCGCTCGTTGCCTGATTCCGCAAATTGGCGCCGGTAAACAATGGCCTGCATTACTTTACCAACAGCTTCAGTCTGCCCGATCAACCGGCGATTAATTCGGGCTTCCATATTCGCCAAAGCACCCTGTCCGGCGGCATCCAATTCCGAAATGGGCTGGCCGGTCTGGTCCGCCAGGAGATTCATCAACAGGGGCCTGGTCACGACAGTATTTCCCATCATCCGTGTTTTGGCCGCAGCCAGGTCAAGCAGGTTAATCGCCTTATCAGGCTGGTTTCGATGCGGGAGATATTGATCCGTCAGGCGGATTGCAGCCGCCGACACATCATCTGACATTATGACACCGGTTTTGCCACAGATACTGGCTGCCATGGACTTTACAAGGTTGAACAACAATTCGTCAGATGGGGGATTCAGGGGCAGCACCTCAAAACGGCGTTCCAGGGCGCTGTCCTGTGTAATATAGCGGTGATATTCTTCAGTGGTCGTCGCCCCGATCATGCGGATTTCGCCTCGCGCCAGGAAAGGCTTAAGAATATTGGCCGCATCCATCGCCGATTCGCTGGTTCGGCCAGCCCCCCAGAGGAGGTGCATTTCATCAATGAACATGATCGTTGATGGTCTGGCTTTGATTTCAGAAAGCAACCCCTCCAGCCGCTCTTCAAATTGACCCCGGTACATGGTTCCTGCCAGGAGCTTTGAAAGCGACACCTCGAATAGAGTCGCATTCGCATAAGGTTCCGGTACCAGGCCCTGAGCAATGGCCCGTGCGAAGAGTTCCACCAGAGCCGTCTTTCCAGCACCTGCCGGCCCGGTGATCACGGCATTGCCCTTCTGGGTTTTCATCAGGATCAGGATTAGTTGTTCCATCTCCTTCTCCCGAGGATAGAGATCATCAAATGCACCGGATTGCGCCAATTCGGTCAGATTGCGTCCGTAGCGTGTCAGGATGGGTAGATCCCGTTCGGTATCTGAAATGACGCTGGCTAACACAGCCGGTTCGGGACGGATCGCTTCCAGTTTCAGTTTCAAGCAATACAGATCCAATCCCTGATGTACCATTTCCCGGGTCAGCGGATGATAAGGAATTTCTGCCAGAGCCCACAACAAAGAAGCGGCAATAGGTTGTCCTGCCAGTCCGAAGGTCAAGGCCTGAGAGAAAACCATCTCGTCTTGGTGTCCTTCGATGAGGTCCTTCTCGCTGAAGATTTGAACTAATCCGCTGAGTGCCAGGCCACAGGGCTCTATCAGGCCCTGCAATTCAACATGCCATTCGGGGTGTTCAACCCAGGTCCGCAGGGCGGATGGCACAGTGATCCTCTGGCCGGGGAAGCGATCGTTGACCTGCTTGAAGAGTGCGTTTAGCGTTAGCATTGTATTTATCCAATTCCGAATGCTGAGATTTCTTCCAGAAGTTGATCCCGCTCGATGGTCAGAGATTTGATTTTCTCTTCCATTTGTTGTTCAAACTCAGCTTGTTTTTCCTTGTCATCAAGTAATCTCCGTTTGGATTTAACATTCTTATCAGCCAGCATGGCTGCCAACTGTCCCTTGGCCGCATTGAGCCGGTTTTCCAACAGGGTGATTTCCTCATTCAGCCAGGCGATCTGCTCGTGAATGGTCTCGCCCTGAATCTCGTATTTAAGATCCACCTGAATATTATTCACCTTGAGGATCGCCTCAACTTTCCTGCGCACCTGCCGAAGCCCTTCCAGTGACCGCATGTCATGGTAAGCGAAATTCGGCGGATATCCCAGTTCGGATGGATTGATCTTTAGAGCCTCCAGCATAATCTCTTCCAGTTCCTTCTTCTGTTCATCATTCAGTTTGGCATAAACGGGATCATGCATCAGGACATCCGGGTGCACCATTTTGCGGATCTCCCGGATCTCACGCTTGCATTGTTCTTTTTCCTTATCCAAATCCTCCGGCTCCATGGGCACCCCAAAATCCGACCAGGCCTGCACGAGAACACTGCCTTGCGCCTTGGCCCCTCTCAACTTCAGGTCCGCCATGTCACGTTCCAGCTTCTGCTGGGTGTCCCGGATCTTTTCATCCAATTCTTCTTCGGTGATACCCGGCTCTTTCCGCAGGTAAAACAGCCGCAAATCCGACAGCCTGATCTCGGTTTCCAGTTCAGTCTGTTGGATAATTGCGGGGCCAAAACGGCGGAGATAAGCCTGGTCAACCTCGGCGTTTTTTAGGCGGGCATTCTCGATATCAACATAGGTTGTGTCCAGCTCGTCCAGCAAAGTCTGCCAGACGCACCGATTGCGCCAGAGGGCGTCCTGATCTTCCCGGGTGCCGGCCTGAGCCTGCTCAATGACCTTCTTCTGGTAATCTCCAAAATTCTTGATTTTTTCACTGTTATTCGGGTAACAAAGCAGATTCTCCATAAAGAGGTCTTCGATCAACGTGGAGAAATTATCCCGGTTATATCCTGCAGTGCTCGCCAGATGCCAGTGCCGCTCGAATAGTGTAAACAAGGATTCCCTATCCAGCTGATGTTGGTAGGCTGCCAGGGTGTCTTGAAAATAATTTTGCCAGGAAGGCTCTTCGTTGTAACTGACGATAATGTTCAGAAGTGATTGGCCTGTTCCGGGCGAGAACCGCTCATCTCCTTTAACCAGATATTCCTCAAAATCCGATTTGAGAACCCAATGCAGAAGGGTGTAGAAATCCAGACAAAAGAATAAGCCCACCCGCAAGGCATCCTTACGGGGAGGAAAGATATGCCCGTTGCTGTCTTCGAACCACCGACGAGTGGTATTGGCTTTCTGCGATGATACAGGTGCGCCATCATATCCACATTCCTCCAGCAGGCGGAGGCAATTCTCGTGATCATAACCAAATGTGCTCTGGGTGATCGCCTGACAGCGTCCGCTGGGCGCCCAGACCTCCCGCTGACGCTTTGGGTAACGGCTCTCTGTATCAGATTTGAAACTATCGTTGTATTCCGTGAGTCGATCCTTAAGATCTTTAACAAAGTTTGCGTAGGTCATTGTTGTTTCCTCGTTAATGTTCTTTTGGCTTTGATGCGTTAATCATACAGGGGTTTTGATGAAAAAAACATGGAAAATATTAGGTTTTCATGGGAAATCTAATGAGGAAAATGGGTATATTGCCCTTCAGCCTGATTATCCCAGGCCCAGGGCTAGCCCCCTATTTTTGGTGATGTAAAAAACCTGAATTGAGTTTAGTGAGCTGGCCAGGGGATTTCCACCGGCTCCGAAAAGCCGTGTTTTTCAACCGTATAGAGCTTCCCCGAAGAAGGCATATTACAGGTGTCATCATCCGTGACCGTGTAACTGGTGGTGAATTGGTCAGGGAAGCTGACCGTCCACCAGAGGTAGGATCCATTCTGGCAGACCCAGGCTTCGATCAGGTAACCGCGGTCGTCATCTTCGGTCATCGAGACCCTCCCCCAGGAGATCGTTACCCTATCCCCCTTACGGGAGGCTCGAACGTTCCCAGGTGGCCCATACATATTCGTCCCCACCCGATCCAGACGAAGGTCCACATAATACAAAGCGGATACATCCCCTGTCACTTCCACGACCGAAGGCGAAACCCAGCAATGATAATTCAGCTTATCCCATTTCACATAAAGCCAATTGCTGTAAGGCCAGCGGCCATCCACAATACCATGGTCACCCTCATAAAGATCGGCTGCATGTAAATAGGCTTTTGATGGGCCATATCGGCAGTGCGCGGCAGCCACACTGACCTCCACATCCGGGAAATCATAGGTCGGACTGGGAGTAATTGTCGGCGTGTTGGTGATTGTTGGGGTTGGGGTTTCGGTCGGGGTAGACGTGACAGTTGGGCTGGGAGTGATCGTAAAGGTGCTGGTTGCCGTGACTGTGGCAGTCGCCGTCCAGGCGGCGGCCGTTTCGGTTAGTTCCATAGCTGATTGGGTTTGTTGGTAATGCTCAAAAGGAGCACAACTTGAGAAGATGAATCCCAATAACAATATTGCCGGCAACCACATCCGTCTTGTTTTTATCATGTCCTAAGTTTACTCATCAACAGTCCCAAAAGGGTTTCGTGCGTTTTCGGTCCTATCCAAAAAGACTTGCTATAATGGAGATTAAATCCATTCACGGGAGGAAACCCATGGCAGAGTCAATCCACACTTCAGACATCACCATCACCGGCGGCTTTTGGGACGCTGTCCTTAAGCTGAACGCCGACACCGCTATCTTTCATCAATGGGATCAACTGGAAAAATCCGGCTCGATTGAAAATTTCCGCATCGCGGCGGATAAGAGCGAACATTTCCGCACCGGTTTCTTCTTCTCAGATTCGGATGTCCATAAATGGCTGGACGCTGCCTGCCGGATCAGCCTCCACCGGCCCTCCCCCGCTCTCAGGGAGCGAATTGATCAACTAGCTCACCTTATCCGTCAGGCCCAAACCCCGGATGGCTACCTTTACACCTATAACCAGATCCTCTTTCCACAAAAACGCTGGATCGCCCTGCAAATTGAACATGAACTTTATTGTCACGGGCACCTGATTGAAGCCTGCCTGTCGCACGATCTCGCCTTTCCAAAGGAATCCCTGCTGCCGGTTGCCCTCAAAGCCGCCGACCTGATCTGTAATACCTTTATCGACCAGGCCCCTCAGCGACAACCCGGCCATCAGGAGATTGAACTCGCCCTGTTGAGTCTATACGAAAGAACAGGTAACCAACGCTATTTCGACATGGCCGGCCAGTTTCTGGATCGGCGCGGTCGGGTGCGCGGGCACGGACTGCGCCTGCTTGGCGCGACCATCCACTCCGGACTGCGCGAGAAGGCTGTGGGACGGCAGAAAAAAGCCCATCATGAAGCCCATCCCGACCTGGAACCCTTCATCTTGCCTCCAATGAATGAGGCTCCAACCTCGCTGGGGATCAATCTACGCTTCATGGGCAGCACGCTGAGCGGCAAATATTTTCAAACTCACCAGCCCATCCCAAAGCAAAAAGAGGCCGTGGGGCACTCGGTACGCTTCGGCTACACCATGGCCGCCGAGACCCGCCGCCTGCGGATGAGCGGCGCGCCACTGGAAAAATTCGCCCCGCAGGAAAAACTCTGGCGGGAAATGGTCACCCGCAGGATGTATGTCACCGGCGGATTGGGATCATTGCCGGTGTTGGAAGGCTTCGGTCGAGATTATGAACTGGACCCCAAACTGGCTTATGCAGAGACCTGCGCTGCCATCGCCAGCTTATTTTGGGATTGGGAACTGCTCTCTGTGACCGGGAAGGCCTGCTACGCGGACCTCTTTGAATGGCAACTCTATAATGCCGCCCTGGTGGGCGTCGGCCAAAACGGCCAATGCTACCTCTACAACAACCCCCTGGCCGCAGACGGCAGTCTGACCCGCGAACCCTGGTTCCGGATTCCCTGCTGCCCTTCCAATATCTCCCGGGTCTTCGCTGCCCTGGGCAGTTATCTCTACAGCATGGATAATGCAACGCTTACCGTTCACCAGTATGTCAGCAGTCGGATGGAAAATGATGCCCCCACTCCGATTCAGCTCGCGGTGGAAAGCGGCTTTCCCTTCGAGCCGAGCGCAACCCTGATCGTCGTGGCCAGCCAACCCAAGGCAACCCTGCGACTGCGAGTTCCCGGTTGGGCGACCGGGGCCGATTTGCGTCTCAATGGTAAATCTGTGACAGTACCCGCCGAAACCCAGCAACCCGTTTCAACCGCGGGCGGGTTTTCCCCCTTTGCCGGTCGCTATATCACCCTGCCCGGACCGTTCCAGCCCGGTGACCAGATCATGATCCACTTCCAGCAGGCGATTAAACCCCTGCGGGTGGATTCACGGGTTGGCCTGAGAACTCAGGATACAGCCCTGACCCTGGGTCCGCTGGTCTATTGCGCGGAAAACCTGGATAATCCCGGGTTGGACCTTGACCAGATAATTCTGAACATCCAATCCTTTGAACCGCAGCCCACCTCTAAGTTCTCCGGCATCCCGGCACTGGTAGGTAAAACGCGAGAGGAACAACCCGTTCATCTGATCCCCTATTTCGCCTGGGCCAACCGGGGCAAATCAACGATGAGGGTGTTTTTTCAAGCCAATTGACGATGGAGTTAATAATAAAAACTCCCCAGCTCATAAAGTCCTGGGGAGCTTTTTAGTTAATAATTTTCTATACCGGCGCCAATGTCCCGGTGAAGATCATCCAGGCCAGGGTCGTCTTGGCTGCGAGGCTGAGAATGATGTAGACCTTCTCACCAAAGAGATAATCCTTCCAGGGCCCAACTTTCTTATACTGTAATACCATATTCACCGCGAAGATATTGAAGAAAACAAAGATCGTCGGGATAATGGCATAGACAAAGGCAGGCGGTTTTGCGCCAGCGGAATTGACGGCGCTCAGGAAATAAATCAGGATCACCACCCACGGGACAATCCCGGCCAGGCTGCCGAAGATGAACGAAGTCCAATTCGTCTTCTTGGTATATTGATTGTGAAATTCCATCATGATGCCAAACAAATTCATAGTGGCATTTAGCGCAAAGATCAGGATGACCGCGCCCAGATCCCAAATGCCAACCAACAAACCAATCAACACAATCATTAAAGAAGAACTCAGCGCATATTCATAGAAGCGACCAGGGTTCATCCCCTTCTCCAGGTTACGGATGTACCACTTATAGCCAAAGGTAGCCAAAGAAAAATGGGCCACGGCAGAGATCAGCAAGAATAGCGCGACCGCCGGCCCAAACGGCACCTCGTAGAAAAGTTGGGGATCGGGTGTCAGAGAAAAGGTACTGGTATTGAAAGTGAGAAAATTGGAATAGATCGGATAGGTTGTGTCATTACTGATCAACCACATTAAGACGCCCTGCACCAGATGCAGGAAGCCCATAATCAGGTTGAAGCGACGCAGCTTGCGAAATTTATTCTCCATATTTCCATTAGTAAGTTCAGACATATCAAATACTCCATTTAATTATTTAGATAATTTTGTTTATTTATTTATTTTCTTTTCTATAGCTTATCTAGAATCTCTCTGGAAATATAGTTTTTGTATAACCTTTAAAAATAAAATACCCCCAAAAACTTCTTATCCGTTATCTCTATGATAGAAAAATATGATCAGCACAATCCGTTATGAAAGTGTTCTAGTTTAAACCAAAACCGGTCCCAATCCTATTCAGATCCGGGACCGGTTGTCGATAATGATTAATTGCTACGGGCTGACCGAAACTAGCACGGCGCGCACCAGCAGGCGGTTGACATACTCACCCTTGGCCGGGCTGAAGTCAGCACAGGTCATCAGGGTCACCCAATCCAGCCGCTGTTCCTTGAAGGCCGCAGCCAGGTCAGTCTGTCTGACCAACAGTTTCTCACGCACTTCATAAGTGTAGGTCTGACCATAAGCCCGGATCACGATCTGATCACCATAGGTTAGATCATTGAGATCTGCGAACAGACCCGGTTCATCATAAGCCGTCGTATTATGAGCTGTCAGGACGGTATTGCCCGACCAGGTCGGGAAGGCGGAACCTTCCAGATACCCCACCTGATTACCCAACCAGGTGACATCCCAATCACCATCTTCGAAGGGAACCGTCGTCACGGCGGTGTAAACACCCATTTCCGGGATTTGGATCATCATGCCGGTTGACTGGTAAACAAGGTTCTTTGGTTGGCTTGGCAGGACGGTCATTTGACCAGGCGTGAAGCCGGTCTCAGGAAGTTGTTCTGCTGCCCAACGTTTAGAAGCTGTGACAGTCGTTTCCTCAATTTCAGTAATTGTCCCACTGCCATCCAGGTCCACACCCAACACGGCGACATTCTGCATTCGTTTTGTTTTACTATATACTCTTACGGCAAATTCAATCGTCACTTCATTCATTGCCTGTTCCGCTGTGGATGCGCCCATGTCCGGGCCCAAAGTCCCTTCCCAAATGACCCGCCCTCTTGGATATTCATCGGTTGGTCCCTCATAGTAACAATAAGTCGTTGAAGATTGGGTCGAAAGCGGATCAATTGTACAGTGGACGCCACTGGCCGTGCTGCCATCCGGCAGCTCACCTGCCGGCAAGGGATAACCGCTCGAAACGCCATCGTTGAGGAAAGTGGAACCCGATGGTATGGGATCACTCATTCTTGTCTCAATCGGAACGATGTTAATATTGTTAATCCAGACAATAGACCACCCAAGTTTGGGTTGTCCGGCATTGCTATAGGACTTTTCGCCCTTGGGCGGATTGAAGAGATTCCCTTCAAAGACCAGAGGTGTCGGATCGTCATTGTTGGTTGGATCGTAATCCCCATCCGGATCTGGGTTTGTACCATTCTGCGAATCATCAGTAATAGGCGCCCTATTATGGATAGAACCAGAACCAACCGCCGTATTCAGGAATGGGCCGGCATTCACAGGCACCAGTTCAACCGTGATGGCCAGTGAGCCACTCTCGCCAACATCCAGGCTGTTAACCCCGCTTGCCAGAGCCAACACATCGCCACCAACACCTGATTTGCCATTATAAAATGGGTTCAGGTCAAAATCGCTACTGATCACTTCAATCACAGAGAAAACATGGGGATCAGGGAATACTGTGCTCAGGTTTTCGGTCACTTGAATGTCCGATAGAGGCACATTCCCCATATTGATTACTTCTATTTGATAAGTTAATTCCCAAATTCCGGTGCTGATCTGTACCGGCGCACTGCTGACACTCTTGGCAACTCCCAGAGCGCCTTCCGCGGGAAGGTTCTGAGTATCGCCATCCTGATTTTGCACCGTTTGATCCTTCGGATTTATCGCGGTCACATCAGCCGTGTTGCTAAAGCTACCCGAATTTATATCATCCTGCGTCAGGGTATACAACCCCGTACAACTGGTGCTATCCACCTGGCCAACCGCAAGAGTTGCAATACTGCAACCAGAAAGGGTAACGTTACTGTTGTTATCTGTGACTACGATATCCGTCAGGGTGACATTTCCGGCATTCTCAATAGTGAACTGATATTCGATCTGGTCGCCTGCATTAGCCACACCCGTAGGCAAAACGACACCATCCACTATGGAACCGGTCTTCTCCAACGAGATTATCGGGATACCCGGAAGTGCAATCTCTTCCGTGTCCAAAGCGGTGACTTCACCATCCTCCGGTGTGAGGGCTTTGGCATTTGCCGTGTTGGAATAGGAACCGGAATCAATCTCAGCCTGCGTCAGGGTGTGCGTTCCGGTGATCGTTGAATTGGACTGGCCGGGAGCCAGATTGATGCTTACCGGGCTGTTGCTCAGTGAAACACCGAGGTCTTCCACGGTAAGTTCGTGCAGGGTCACATTCCCGGTATTGGTAATGGTAAAGACATAAGTGATCGTATCACCAGCATTGACCACGCCGCTTGGTGAAACCACATCATCGTGTAAACTACCCGTCTTGGTCAATGAAATGGATGGGTCGGGTGTAAGTGACACGGTTGTATTATCGGTATCAGTCACTTCCGAACCGGATGGCGAAGCGCCTGTAACATCGGCCGAATTATAGACCAACCCACTGTCAATCATCGCCTGGGTCAGGGTCAGCGATCCTCTGATCGTCGTGCTATCCGTCCCCCCTGG
>Ga0272443_10007433_pt1 | contig 10456 bp, 10 predicted proteins | sample SSMAcet12_FD_193581 | JGI IMG/M metagenome (GOLD analysis project Ga0272443, IMG submission 193581) | Marine sediment archaeal communities from Little Sippewissett salt marsh, Falmouth, MA, United States - SSM-Acet-12 | ecosystem: Environmental > Aquatic > Marine > Wetlands > Sediment ... | reverse complement strand
GCGATTCAGGCCGACGATCGCTGCAAGGAGGGCGTAGACCGAGAAGAAGACGAGCGGCGAGGGCTGCCAAGGAGAGGCAATCAGCTCACGCACCCGAGTCGCCCACGGCATCGAGAAGACGAGAGCGACGCCGCAGAGCAAGAGCAGGCTGACGTAGACTCCCCATCCGCCCTGTTCGGTGATCAAGTCCCGTCGCTTCATGTTGTCTCCGCGCGAATCAAGTGAACGGTCGTATCCCTCACTTTTCGGCCGAGCTTTCCCTCCCTCAACACGGCTTCGGCCTCTTCGAACAGCACGAGCCACGTTCTACTGAGTAGCTGCAGTCGATCCTCGAAATGCTTGAGGACAAGGTCAAGCGCCACGTGTCCAGACTCATACACGTACGTCTCCTCACCGTTCTCAAGGGGGATGGTCTGCTCGCCAGTCACGATCGGCGGAAGCCGATAGACGAACCCGCCGGAGAGGACGATCGCGTGTTCGATCACGTGCCCCGTTCGATTCACAACGCTTGCGTCGTCGTCGATGACCCTCGCCTCAACGAGAACCGGTTCGCGCCCGTAGAATTCGAGTTCCCGCATCTCGTGCGTCTCCAGCGGTAGCCACGTTGTGCTCGGATCGCTTGCCGAATCGAACGAAGCCTCCGGCGCGGCCCGTATCAGCGACTGAAGGACGTGGCTCTCTCCTTGGTGGTTCAGAGCGAGCTGGCGTGCCCGACTCGAATACAGACTGTGCCAACCTATATCGATACTGTAGCCGTCTTGGACCGTAATCTTCGTGTTGGATACATAAAGGTCGACAGGCTGGTTCGCTCGGTTTGTATACAAACCGGACAAAACCGCGAAGACCGCGACGCTCGCGGCCAATCCTCCCATCGCTCTGCGTGGCCGCCGCTCGACCCACTTGGCGAACCACGCAAAGACGCAGAGACTGCCGACGACGATCGCCGGCGCAGTCAGATAGCTCGGTCGTACGACGCTCATTTCACGGAGAACGGCTTCTGAAACCCTTTGCGCTGTCAGGTTCCGGGCACTCGGCACCGCGGCAACGATGGCCGTCATCTCGGGACCCGAGACGTCACTCGCTGCCTTCGTGACCATGAGCACGTGGCCTGCCCCGTACTGGCCGGAAATGACGAGCGGAAGCGCGCCAGAACCGGAAAGAACTCGTGCACCGGTCTTCAGGTTCCCTAGCAAGACGTGCTTGCCGTTCCACGAGGTCTCGAGGCGCGGGTCGGTAATCGGGAGGAGTCGGCGCAAAGCAGGGGAGTCCATTCGGTAGAAGTCGGAGCCGGTCAGCAGAATCAGTGATCCACCCGCTAACGTCCACTCGGCAACGCTCTGCCATTTCACGCTCGACACGGCGCAGTCGCCGCCGAGCCAGAGGCTTCGAAGGCCGTCAAATCCCCACCAATCTGTGGGGAGATCGGCTGTGCCGATGAAGACCGCATCCTCGGCAACCTGCGTTGTGAAACCGCAAACCGCCGGGAAGCGAGATGTTCTTCGGTTCATGCGCACGTTGACGGTGGACCTGGCCAAGCTGGATCCGTCTGCGGCGACCAGACTCACTTCCAGGGGATTGAGCGGATCGTAGACAGGCACGGTTGCCTCGTAGATGCCGTCTGACAACGAGTCACGCATCAGGACGTGCTCGATGTCGGCAGGATCCTCGGCGGGGTTCCCGATCTTCTGTCGAACGATGATTGATCCTTCTGTTGCTTCATCCAGGCCCGAGACGTGAACCCAGATTGGCGCGTAGTGAAGTCGCACGACGTGTCCGGCGATTCCGACCGTTACCTCGATTCTCGGAGTTCCGATGGCTGAGAGTGTGACGACCCAAAGGATGACGAAGAGGAGAAGGACGGCGAACGCGGGCGGGGTCCAACGAACGTCTGAACTCATCGCATCGCCTCTTTTCCGGGAATCGCGCGGACGCCCGTTGAAGAGAAAGGGCCCAGCAGTCGATTATCCGCTGTCGGAAGGCAATGTCAACGCGTCGCGTAGGGAACGGGCCTGCGGGAGTGGGGGACGACCTACTGGGGGAGGTTCTCGACGGCAACCACGGCGTCCTCGTTGAGGATGTCGGCGTAGATCTGCGTTGTCTGGATCGATCGGTGTCCGAGCTGCTTCTGAACGAGGCGCAGATTGTAGCTCGACGCGCGGTAGAGCATCGAAGCATAGGTGTGCCGACAGGAGTGAATCGAGAATCGCTTCGGAATGCCTACGGCATCAGCGTTGTGACGGAAGACCCGATAGACGGCGGTCCGCGTGAGCGCGCCGCCGCGTGCCGAGACGAACAGAGGGGCCCGGGCGCTCGTCTCCTCGCCTTTTCTGACCTTCCACTCGATGAAGCGCTCGAGATGATCGCGAAGAGCGGAGCCGATCCGAACGCCGCGCTTCTTGTCTCCCTTCCCACTGCGAACGATCACGGAGGCGTGATGAAGATCGAGGACCAGATCGCGAATTTCGAGGGCACAGATCTCGGAGACGCGGAGACCGGAGTCGAGTGCAAGGTGGAGAACCGCCCAGTCGCGGACCGGATGTTGTCTGCCGTCGCTGTTGCCGTTCTGGGTGCGCGCTCGGCAGTGGTCCTTGAGCGCCGCGATCTGATTTGGCGTCATGAAGTCTTCGTGCGTGATGTCGAGCGGCATCGTCCCTCCCTTCGAGTGGCGTTCAGGGTAGGTTCGCGCTGTTGATTGCGCGGAGACAGATGTCGCAACAAAAGGGCACTTTTGTTGCGACATCTCCCCGCATGGGGCGCAAATGCCGTTCAGTAAAGGATTAGAGATCCCCGCGTGCGTCTCGATGAACAGAGGAGAGCACTTCTCGGGGGCGTGTCCGGGCCAGCCACGGTCGTCGCAGCGGATTTAAGGTGCCTTTCACTCGATCGAGTATCGCTCGACGATCTTCTCCTCGTCTCCGCTGATCTCGGCGACCACCTCGACGTACGGAGCGAGCGTCGAGTTCTTCAACTTCTCGCGGAGGAGGTTGTCAAGCTGGAAGATGCCTGCCGAGTTCGACATCTCGATCGAGATCCGGATCGGCCGGCTCTTCCCCGCTCCGAGCTTTACCTTGCGAATCGCCAACGCCGACACAGAGTGAATACTATGCTCGCCGGTCGAAAACGGAATGCGGGCTCGACCCGCTTCCATGTCGAGTGCGTCGGCCACTTTCACCACCCCGGCTTCGATCGTCAGCGGTTGAATGTCGCGCTGATGAGCGTAGATCGCGTGAAGTGCCTCTCCCTTGATAATCGTCAGGGTCCGTTCGTCGTACAGATCGGCCAAGAACTCGTCGAGCAGCGGAGCCGCGAGGACCAAGGACAGGGTTTCGTGGTTGAGGCGGTGAATGACGTGCCCGACGTCATGAAGGACGCAGGCGAGGGCTACGATCACTTCGGCGTCTTCGTTGCGCAGCTCATGATCCGTGACGACGTTCGGTTGAACATCGGCCTCCACCAATAGCCGAAGGAGCTTCAGGCCGATGTTGGACATGATGCGTATGTGGACCGGCCCGTGATCGTTGATCTGCATTCGGTCGATGGCGATCACATTCGAGCTCGACCAAAGGGCATCCAGTTTCTCGGAGTGGTCGATCCGCTCGACCACTCGCTCGAGGACCTCGTTTCCTCTCACCGGCAACCTAAGCTGCATCAACATCCTCCCTGAGAGCCCGCCACCAAGCCTGTCCCTCCGCCCTCAGCGGGTCGCCGACTGCGGGAAGCTGTGATTCGAGGAACGTGATGCGCCCACGGAGAAACGCGATCTCTTCTCGAAGGCCGGCGACGACAGAATCGGTTTCCTGCGGTTTCGTACCGTTGCGCACGAAACGAGGTAGACCGCTAAGGTCCATAATGTCCTTTTTACGTGCAGTAGCTCTCATCACTTCGCTCGCCTCGGTCATCGTTAGTCCGCTATCGTACAGTTCCTGGAGGCGACGAAGAAGTTCGACGCCTTCGTCGGTCACGAGGATCTGGTTGTTCGGACCGCGCTTCAGATGATCCGTGAGGACATCCTTGACGGCATCGATTCGATTCCTCACCTGATTCGTCGTCGAGAGGTTGAGAAGCTTCCGAAGGCTGGTGATCGTGTGCATTTCAACTCAACGATACGCAACGCGCGCAGCGCGGGCAAACGTCGATTGTGAGACACCGTCGAATCGAGTAGCCTACTTCCGCTATGGCCATCGCCCGTCTGACGGAGGAATTGACGAGAAAGATCGCTGCCGGCGAGGTCATCGAGCGCCCTGCGTCGGTCGTGAAGGAGCTCGTCGAGAATGCGATCGACGCGAAAAGTGAGAGCATCTCCGTTGAAGTGACTGCGGGCGGAGCGAAGTCGATCGTCGTTCGAGATGACGGGATGGGGATGGATGAAGGCGATCTGCTGCTGTCGGTCGAGCGGTACGCGACGAGCAAGATCCGTACCGAGACCGATCTCGACGCGATTCGAACGCTCGGCTTTCGCGGAGAGGCGCTGGCCAGCGTGGCCGCCGTCTCGCACCTGCGCATCGTTTCGTGTCCACGTGAAGGAGGCGATGCGCACCGTCTGACGATCAGTGCAGGCGAACTCGAAGGCGTCGGCCCCGAGGCCCGGGGGCCCGGAACGACCGTGGAAGTGCGTGATCTGTTCTTCAACCTTCCCGCGCGCGCCCGCTTCCTGGGGACAGCGAGAACTGAGTTCTTGCACGTCAACCGAGTCGTTCAACGGATGGCTCTTCTCGCGCACGGGATCGCATGGCGGGTGACGCATGACGGACGTCGTGTCTTCGACGCTCCGTCCGCGGCGACGCTTCTCGATCGGATTGCCCACGTCTACGGAACCGATGTCGCGCGGGTTCTGATGCCGCTCGAGGGACACCGGGGGGCGATTGAGATCTCAGGCGTCGTCAGCAGACCGGATCTCAGGCGAGGAAACCGCCGTGACCAACTCTTCATCGTGAACGGCCGTCTCGTGGAGGATCGAGGGCTCGCCTACGTGCTCGCCAGCGCCTACCGAGGGCTCCTTCGCCCCGGAGGGTATCCTGTCGCGATTGTCAGGATCGATGTGCCCCCGGACTTGCTTGACGTCAACATCCACCCGCGCAAGGAAGAAGTCCGCTTCGCCGAGTCTCGTCAGGTGCAGGACGCGCTCGCGGCGGCCCTTCATCAAGCGCTGTCGGCTCGGCACGTTGTCTCGCCCATTCTTCCGCCTGCCGAGGGAAACGGAGCGTCGCGCGACGTCCGAGAGACGAGTGCGAAGGCGCTTTCGTTCGATCTACGAACGGCTGTCGCGGCGAGCGGGCTTGAACGGGAAGCGGGAAAAGTGAGGGTCACGGGCGATCGCCGCGTGATCGGTCAGCTCCAGTACACGTACTTGCTTGTTGAGACGCCCGAGGGCCTCGACATCGTCGACCAGCACATCGCCCACGAGCGCATCCTCTACGAGCGTCTGTGCGCGCAGGCCCGCGACGTGGGGATCACGAGACAGCTGTTTCTGCTTCCCGTGCGGGTGGAAGTGTCCTTCGAGACCGCCGGCGTGCTGTCGACTCACAAGGAGCGCCTCGAGCGCGTCGGGATTGTCCTTGAGGAGTTCGGCGGTGGGACGTTCCTCTTCCGGGAGTATCCGCGGATGCTGGCCGATGAGCAGTCACAACGCGGCTTTCAGGAACTCGTCGAGGGATTGGCCGACGCACTGGAGAAGGAGGAGGACCTCGAGACCGCTCTCTTCGATCGTCTGTTGACCGCAATGGCCTGCGGCGCGGCGATCAAGGCTGGAGAACGCGTCTCGTTGACGGAAGGCCAGCATCTGGTGGAGAGCCTGATGGCGCTCGACAACCCGTATGCCTGCCCACATGGGCGTCCGATCATCTTCCAACTCGATCGGGAGGATCTCGATCGGCGATTCCGCCGCTCCTAGCGAGGCACGAGAACGCGAAGCGCGTCCGGGAGCACCGTCACTCGGAATGGTTCCCGTGGCAGGCGATACGGCTCTCCGTCGATGTGCGCGACGAGCTTCGCCTCAGAAGAGATCGTCACTTCGCGGACCTGCCGGTACTCTACCTGCGAAAGCCCGAGGTGGTTCCCGGCGCGCGCCTGCGGAAGGCGAATGAGCCTCTCGACGCGCGGGAAGTCCCCGATTGCCGCGATGTCTACGAGGCCATCGTCGACCTTCGCGCGCGGGGCCAGCTTGAAGCCTCCGCCGGCAAACGGGCCGTTGGCCACCCCAAGGGAGAGGCACTGGAGTTCGGCGCCCCAGTCGTCCGCCGCCAAGCTGACCGGGAACGCCTTGAAGCGGAAAACCTGCTTCACCGCGGCGTAGAGATACGCGGGAACACCGCGCAACCGATCCATCGCCAGGACGTCACGGGCGACTTGTGCATCGATCCCGATCCCAAGCCCATTGACGACGCAGCGATCGTCGGCGACGCGGCCGAGGTCGATCGTTCGCACCGTCCCGCTTGCGAGAACATCGAGCGCGCGAATCGGATCGTGTGGGATCCCGAGGGTCCGGACGAAGTCATTGCCGTTCCCCGCGGGAATGACGCAGAGGACGGCATCTTTGTTCTGCAGGCCGTTCGCGACCTCGTTCACCGTGCCATCCCCGCCCATTGCGACGATGTGTGTGAAGCCGGCCTCAAGGCCCATGTTGCAGACATCGGTCGCTTCCTGAGGCTCGTTGGTGAAGTGCAGATCGTAGTCGATGCCGCGGCGATCAAGCTCGGTTCGGATCCTGGGAAAGAGCTCCTTGCACCGACCTTGTCCCGCGATCAAATTGACGATCAAGAAGTACTTCCCGCCCTCCATAACGGCATGCTACGCGGCGCGTCTCTTCTCTGTCAAGAACTGGCACCCGGCTCGCCGCCGGCAGAGTCCTTCGGCGAGCCGTCCGAAGCCGCCTTGCCTGCTCGGAGGACTACGAACGAACCTCTCTCCCAGCCCTCGCCCGGCGGCTCGATTCGATCGTTGACTCTCTCGGGAGAGACCGTGAGCGTGTGCGTCGCCCGATCGATTCGAAACCCTGCCCCCGTGAGGGCGCGAACGATCGCCTTCCGTGAGCGAAGGATCGCATCCCGGAAGAACGGGTTCCGGCTCGCGGTCCTCGTGTAGAGCTCTCCGAACGGACTGTCGGATGGAATGAAGGCGACGAGGATCACGCCGCCAGGCACTAGAACACGGAGTGCCTCGGCGAAGGCTCGCTCCACGTCTCGGACGAAGCAGAGCGTCGTGATCAGAAAGAGCGCGTCGACCGAGGCGTCTTCGAGCGGAAGATCTTCTGCGACACCCTTGAGGACCTCGATGCCGCGCTCCAGCGCGAGGGACGCGATCCCTTCGGCCGGCTCGATTCCGACGCGAATGCCGAGCGCCGAGGCGAAGCGTCCCGACCCGACGCCGACCTCGATCCACCGTCCCGGCTTCGGGACAAGCTCGCGAACGGCAAGAATCTCAGACACAAACGCGTTCACGTTCGCATCGAACCAGGCGTCGTACTCCCCGTAGATCGTCTCGAACGGGTTTTCACCCGGCATGCTCGGCCCCTTCCACGATGAGGTGCATCAGAGCATCCTTCGTCTGTGTGAAGGCGGAACCCCAGCGCGCGGTCCGATCGGAGCGAGCGAGGTCGATCGAGAGCTCCCCGCACACGTGAGCCGGACGCTCGGAAAGGACGACGACGCGTTCCGCGAGGACGATCGCTTCCTCGAGATCGTGCGTCACGAAGAGGAGCGTTCGCGGTAGTTCCGACATCAGATCGCACATCCACTGCTGAAGATCATGGCGCGTCAACGTGTCGAGAGCACCAAACGGCTCGTCGAGGACGAGCGGCAGGTCGCCCCCAAGAACGGCGCGGAGAAGCCCCGCGCGTTGCTTCATTCCCCCCGACAGCTCGTGCGGATAGGCGTCCTCGAATCCGGCCAAACCGAACCGAGGAAGGCGCTCGCGGACAGCCCTGCGTCTCCTATCCCGGGGAACGCGACCGACTTGCAGTGGCAGCTCGACGTTCTCAAGGAGCGTCTTCCAGGGGAAGAGAAGCGCGTTCTGTGGGAGGTAGCCGGCACGGGAAAGGCCGCCTGCAACCGAGCCCCGGTCCGAGTTCTCTAGGCCAAGGAGGATGCGAAGCAACGTCGTCTTGCCGCAGCCGGATGGCCCGAGGAGGGCAACCTGCTCTCCGTGATCTGCGTGAAGTGAGACATCGCGGAGAACCTCGAGTTTTCCGAAAGACTTGGCGACGTTCTCCGCGACAACGATCATCCGCCGGTCTCCAGGCTCGGAAGGAAGTCATTGGTGAACGCGGCGAGGGGATCGATCGCCACGTCGATCAGGCCGTTCTCGAGCGCCCACACCGCGAACCCAGACCAGACGGCTTGGCGCTGCCGGCCCCATTCGCTGACGACCCTCACGGACTCGTTAGCGAGCCACAATTGAGAGGCCATGACCAGATCGCGATCGAGCTCGGGCGCGTAGTCCAGCAAGAGTTCAGCCGATACAGCGGGGTCAATCGCCGCGGTCGTGTACCCCCGAGCGACAGCCGTCAGAAACCGAGCAACGAGGTTCGGCTCCTCCGCAAGCATCCGCTCACTCGTGATGAGCACCGGAGTGTAGTAGTCGAGGACCTCGGCCAGATCGCGCAACGGGAGGAAGTCGAACGCGATTCCCTGAAGCTCGGCGTGAACCCCCTGCCAACCGTAGAAGATCCAGTAGAAGTCAGCAATGTCGAGCCGCACGGCGGTGGTGAAGTCGATTGTTCCGATGTCGATGATCTCGATGTCCGGCGCGGCGACACCGGCGAGTTCGGTGACCATCCGAATCATCAGTTCCTCCATCTCGCTCCCCCAACCGGCATACGTCTTCCCGACCAGGTCACTCGGAGACTGAATCCCACGATCCACAGGGGACGCGAATCCAGACGTGTTGTGCGGATAGAGGGTTGCGATCGAGACGATCGGGATCCCCTGTGCCCGCGCCATCGTGACGTACTCCTGACTGGCGATTCCGAATTCCGCTCGGCCGATCGCAACCAGCGGGACGGCGACCGCCGGATCCGGCTCGACCAGGCGCAACTTGAGACCGACCTCCTGGAAAAAGCCCAGCTCCTCTGCAACGAGGAGTCCCGTGTGGTTGGTGTTCGGCGTCCAGTCGAGCGCTACCCGCACGACCTCGGCTGCTCCACAGAGAGTGGAAAGGCAACTGACCAGGAGCGCCGCCGCGAAAGCGATGCGTCTCATCGGTTCCTCCTCTCAATCCACGGTGTCACTCTCCGGCCGATCAGATCGACCGCCTTGAACAAGCCATAGCTGAGCAACATCACGATGACGATCCCTCCGAACAGGCGATCGACGCGGACCGAGCTCAGCGCACGCGTCATGTAGACGCCCATCCCCTTCGATCCGCCGAGCCACTCTCCGATCACGGCCCCGAGGACGCTGTAGGTCGCGGCGATCTTCGTTCCGGCAACGATGCCAGGAAGCGTCGCCGGCAGGTAGATGTGGCGGAAGCGGTCCGACGCTGTCGCGCCGTAGGTCTCGAGGAGCTCTCGGTACGCCGGATCGATCGTGCGGAATCCCTCGTATGTGTTAACGGCAATCGGGAACAGGCAGACGAAGGCCACGATCAGCGTCTTGGAGAGGGCGCCAAAGCCAAACCAGATCAGGATGAGGGGGGCGATGGCGATCAATGGAATCGCTTGCGACAGGATGAGCGGCGGATAGAGCAAGTCCCGCGCCAGGAGCGACGCGTTCATCACTGCCCCGAAGAGGAGGCCGAGTGCGATGGCGAGTGCGAATCCGGAGGCGGCCGCCAGAACCGTCATGCCGACGTGCGGTCCCAGGAAGGAGAGATCATGGGCGATCGCGCGTACGGTAACCCCGGGAGAGGGAAGAATGTAGGCTGGAACGGGCAGAATCCACGTCACCAGCTGCCAGATGAGGACGAAGAGGAAGAGGCTGAGGGCCCAACGATGCCGAGTCAGCGGGGAGGTCGTCGCGGCACACTGAGCTTTGCGGCGACTAGTCATCGATTGCCTCCGAAGGAGCGTGAATGACGAGGACGAGGCCGCTCTCGACGTGAATCCGGACCGGAAGCTCCTCCACTTCGTTAGAGACGCCGCGGGAGGCCGACCGTTCGAGACGCTCTCCTCGGAGAGGAAAGCGAAGTCCGCTTGTCGTGACGACGACCGCGTCGGAGAGCGGGACGAGCGACACACGATCGCCGATCGCCGCCTCGACAATCGTGGCGTCATCGTGAACGAGCCGAACGGATTCGTCCCCTGCAAGCAAGACGATCGGCACGTCCGCGGTCACGCCCTTCTCCAGCAAGTGGAAGGCGGTCAAGGCGTGATCGAGCCGATTCCCGAGCACTCCAAAGAGGACGATCCTTGCGGGGTTCTTGCGTAACGCGTGATCGACCGCAAGCTCGAGGTCGGTCCAGTCCTTGTCGCGCGGGAACGGGTACACGGCTGGCGTTCCGGCACTGGCGAGAGCGCCTCGTT
>Ga0272443_10007432_pt1 | contig 10459 bp, 6 predicted proteins | sample SSMAcet12_FD_193581 | JGI IMG/M metagenome (GOLD analysis project Ga0272443, IMG submission 193581) | Marine sediment archaeal communities from Little Sippewissett salt marsh, Falmouth, MA, United States - SSM-Acet-12 | ecosystem: Environmental > Aquatic > Marine > Wetlands > Sediment ... | reverse complement strand
ACCAGACACCCATCAGGATCAAGCCTTTCCGGCGCATGGCCGGTGAGCCCTGGCAACGATGTGTTGCCCCAGAAATCGTACGGTGCCGTGACATGCCCAGCTGCTAAGCGAGTGCAGTGGTTGATGGCTCTGAGTCCAGTCCCATATGGTTCATGCCCCGGGCGGAAACATCTTGACAGTTGCAAAAGCTGTATAATGAGGTTAGTATTTTAGCGGGCGGCTGCGTCAGTTAAGCCAATCGGTTCAGATGGATGCAGGTCCAGTCCCCGTGCTGGTTTACTGACGCAGCCTTTATCAACCTTAAAGGGCTTACCGAAGATCCTGGTCGAGTCGAAGTCTACCTGATCACGCATGATGTAGAAGCATGCCCGTGCGAGTTTATGAGCCAGAGCCTTTGCGGCCAGGATCTTGTTGGTCTTGTTGCTTTTACGAACAAAGAACGTTTTTGCCGGCGGGCAGTATCGCTGAGCTGAGTGAGCGGCTTCGATGAAAGCCCAAGCGAGATACTTGTTGCCGTTCTTGCGGTTGCCCCGGCCCTTGGTCTTGGCGTTGGATACCCGGCACGCGGGTACGCACCGGCAGTAGGAAGCATATTCCCCCACACCGGCGAATCGTGATATATCTCCGGTCTCCAGAGCGATGGTCATGGCCAGAATGTCTCCGATGCCCGGTACGGTAAGAAGCTTCTCAAACTGGGGCTTCAACCTGGCGGCTTTCAGCAGCGAAGTGCGGATCTCGTAGATCAACCACTTAAGCTGGTTGACCATGGCGATGTTGACCCGGGCAGACAAGGCCAAATGTTCGTTGTCGAACAAGTCGTTTATCTCCTCTTCCTCGAGCTTCTTGATCTCGTCTCCCGGAACCGAAACGCCCAGGTTGCGGCTCACCAGGCTCTGGAAACTAAGGATGTGCGATGAGCGTTGGTGGACCAGCTTCATGCGCTTGCGCAGCAGATCACGCAACTGCCGGTCTTCGTTGGGCATGATGTGTCCTTCCGGCAGGATACCCAGCTTCAGCATTCTGGCCAGGAAAAAGGCGTCGTGTTCGTCGTCGGTGTACTTCAACCCGGTGTATGGCTGAAACGCCACCGGATGGGCCAGGTGGACCTTGTATCCCTGGTCCATCAAACCGTCCACCAGCCAGTACCAGTTGTAGGTGGACTCCACCACGACGCCGACAATCCTGTCCTTATACGGTTCCAGAACCGACAGGATCACCTCCAGCCGGTTGGGGAACTTGCCCTTTAAAACCCTGTGTTCATCCTCATCGAGAGCACCCACGTAAGTGTTGTTCGAGTGAAGATCCAATCCCACGTAAAGCTTCGTCTGCATGTCTTGCCTCCTTGTGCAAACTTCTCTTGCCTACGTTAGATTACCCTCTTGGATGAATCGTGAAAACCCTACAGAATAGTCAAAGAACTGAACCTTCTATATGATTATCAGTGCTGTACAGTATGACAGTGGTAAAATAGTTTCCGGCCCGGATGGGGCGGACGAAAAACCTGGCGACAAGCTGCTGGCCTGAGGCAAGTGAGCAAGTGAACACCCCGCTGTCATACTGTACAGCACCGTCCCCCCCCTTTACTCAACTCCAATTGTCAAATTGTCACGCTCCGTCCCTTTCTCAACAATCTTTCCACTCAAAATGTGGCATTTCAAGACTTGACCCCCAGTCTTCATCCCGAATAATCCAATGATATTCGCCATCACCACAAATTGTCAAATTGTCAAGAACCGTCCCCCTTCCTTGTCAAATTGTCACGATCCGTCCCCCATTTTCAAGAATCCATTTTGTATCAAGTGCAACAGAAATCTTGCCAAAGGCGGCTCTTTCCCCACTGTATACTTTGATGGATATTTTTTCTGCAATAACCTAATAAAATCTTCAATAATCGTATTGACCTCTACCAGTCTGATTCCATTTTCTAAACAAAATGTATGAAGTCTGACCCATGGGCTATTTGCTTTAATTCGCTTCGGTTTCCCAGTCGTAACAAACAGGTTGAGAATGACACTCTTATCTAAAAACGGGTAATTGTTGCAAATATGAATCTGTGCAACCTCAAATCGATCTTTCAATCGTTTGAATTCTTTTTGTTCATTGGCTTTCTCAGGTCCCCACCAGCTCTGACACTCAGCATGAACAATCTGACTGTCACTAATGGCCAGAACATCAATATCAGAATGGCCTCTAATGCTGCGTTCGGCCGTTTTCGGCATTGGTAAATCAAGATCATAAATCACCAAGTATCCCTTAGCCTGATAAAATTGGCCAACAAGATCTTCGATCCAGTTTAAGCCCATAGCATCACCATTTTTTATTTCAATTTTTATTATTTATCAGTTTGACGTTTCCGTTCAGTTATTGTCAAGCGGTATATAATGACCCACTGAACAGCACCCACCATCTTCCCTCTTTCTCTTCAGCATGGGAACCGTGCACTCCACTCAGTAATCTGAGGGATCCTGAAAGAATCGCTGCTGTTCTTTCTCAATATGGTTGCGGTCGGGATTTGTCCAATGGAAGCCCTGATAAAAATGAAGAGCCGTATCCACGGCCAGGTCATCAGCATGCGCGATCAATTCCCCGCGGGTAAAAACCCTTTCCGGAATCTGGATTTCCTCAAGCCCGGTTTTAAAGATCATATTCCATTTTTTCTCGAAATCCATTTCCACCAGAACCCGGTTACGAACGCCATGGAGCCCGATTGCAACATCAAATTCCTTTATGTTTTCAGACAATGCCCGCACGTACCCGGAAAGAAAGGTGAAATACTCGGTGAGTTGAAATAGCACTGAAGATACCCCGACGGCACCCGAATAATCATCCCAGCCGCGTTCCGTGGTTTCGTCCAGCAACAGGTCCAGGGCCTCCGCAAAAACGTCCCCGGTCAAAGGGTCATCCTCGCGTAGGGAAGCGTAATGCTCGAACCTTGCGGGTGGATCCATCCGCCACCACTCCCTGTGGGTCTTACCATCATGGACGCATTGAATCGCCCCTTCCACATCCTTTACCTTTTCAGGTTTGAAATATGGAAAGGGCCGCTCCCTGAGCCTGACCTGGCAACCTTTAACCAGTTCACGACATGCGCTCAGGGATAAAAACGTCCCCTCCCCCGGATGCGGCTTCACCCTCACCCGCCAGAACGCTCCCTTCGCTAATTCTTCAATCATGTTTTATCCTTGATTCAATTCTATTCTGCGTCTGATGAAAGCACCAATGCAACCAAAAGTATGATCCGAATACTAAAAAAATCAACCCCCCAAGACTGACTTATCCTGATGAAGACAGGTCATTATTGTTTACACATGAAATCAGCTCGCCAATAAAATATAATTAACTTGATAAATCAATCAAAAATGTCATAATAAAAGCAAAGCCTCTTAACGTAAGAGCCTCAAATTTCAATCATTTTGAAAGGGAGAACAAATGGGAAAAATCTTGATTCATTCAAAAGGTCCTGAAGACTGGAAACAATTACTGGCCGATCCTGAGCTACACTGGAAACCTGGTGCATCAGCCATGAGCCTGGCTCTGAGTTGGGAAAAAGCCGTGGGAGAATTCCCTCCGGAAATCAAAAAGCTTTTCCGAAAATCTGGATTCGTGGAAATATCTGAACTGGAGCCCTTACTGATCATACCCGAATTGAAGGTTCCTTTGCCTGGTGGAACCCGCGCCTCGCAAACGGATGTTTTTGTTCTTGCCAAAGGAAACGCGGGATTGGTTCCAATCGCTGTGGAAGGCAAAGTAGACGAAACCTTCGGGCCTAAAGTTTCTGAGAAAAGAATGAAGGCAAGCCCCGGGCAGACTGAACGTCTGGATTTTCTCCAGGAAAAACTGGGGCTGGAGGATCTACCAGGGAACATCCGCTACCAATTGGTTCACCGCACCGTCTCCGCCATACTGCTTGCCGAACAATACGGCGCACATGCGGCCGTTATGTTGGTGCATTCATTCAGTCAAAAGAAAGACGGGTTGAATCATTTCGAAGACTTCCAGGAATTCCTGAAACTTTTCCATGTTGCAGCAGAATCAGATACTCTTTTGCAAATTGATTCAATCCCCAACATCCGCCTCTTTACCGGATGGTGCTCCGGCGACCCTGCTTTTACCAGCCAGGACATTCGTTAAATTATTTATAGCCACCCAATTCCTTGTTATGCTCAGATCTCAAATTGATTATTCGGGAACATACCAGGCCGGTTCACACCTCCGCTAACTATTCCTTCCCCCATTCCCTCCGAACCCCTCCAAATGAACCATAGTCATTCTGTCCTGTACTGTCCCCAACCCACTACAGTCATTTCAGACCAGTCAATTCGCTATTAATTTCCTTTTATATTGGTCTTAAACGCAAATTGTCAAGAACCGTCCCCCTTCCTCGCAAAAAAGAGAAAGAGTAGGGTCAGGCTTGCATAGCCGGATGCACATGAAACGAGCTTGATCCTGATGGGTGTCTGTTGCAGAAGTTTTTCCTGTCACCTGCCACCTCTCTTGCCTGTCCCCTCTTTTCGAAATCGCCGAGCGCGGAACGCTGGCTATTGCGCTTCAGATCGCCAGGAAAAAAATCAATAAACTTCTCCGCCCGCTTGACACTTACCTTCTAATGGGCGTCCCCCATCCTTGCACAGTCTTTTAGACTTCACTTTCTTCAGTCCAGCCACAGCTCGGACATGTAAACTCAGCAATGGTTACATAATCATTCCCAAATACCTTAACTTCAAAATCCTTTATATTATGTCCGCATTCTGGACAGGAGACCCGTCCAAGTGGGTGATTGATTTCAATATTTCCAGAATCGACCTCCTCTTGAACTATTTTTAGTAATTCATTAAGTTTCGGGCGTTCTACTGGCAACCTGCTAACAAAATCTTTAGCCCAAGCTGGTGGTACATTTTGAGTGCGGTGATAGTATAAATGTGCGATTAGCCAAGTGATTGCAATTGCCGCAAGATAGTTTATCAAACTAGTCATGTTTTACTCTAGCATAATGGCAATGTTAGAAAAAAGAGTACCTTGCTTTATGGGGAATTCTGAAAATGAATGGCAACGTTTTAAAAGTTTACCCTTCCCCTCATGGCCTCCTTCTACCTTATCCGCGCACATGAAAAAAAAAGTTAGATCCTGATGGGTGTCTGTTGCAGAAGTTTTTCCTGTCACCTGCCACCTCTCTTGCCTGTCCCCTTTTTTCGAAATCGCCGAGCGCGGAACGCTGACTATTGCGCTTCAGATCGCCAGGAAAAAAATCAATAAACTTCTCTGCCCGCTTGGCTATTACCTTCTAATGGGCGTCGCCCTCCTTAGGCAATAACAAAAAACCATTTTGCAGCAGCAATCGCTTGTCAGCTAGAAGCTCCTTCATCGCATGTTTGAAGGTTCCACTGATGTTCTCCGTAACACGGGAATAACCGAGTAGACGAGGAGCCTCGACTACTGCTTCGTCCGGAGTAATGCCAACACTACGATCTGCTACTAAAAGCAATGCTTCTGCAATTTCCTCCGGAGACACATAATCGATCTGGCGAGATAAGTTAGGCATATCCCTTCGATCTCGTACCGGAGCCGTCTCCATTTGCGGGCTCCATAAAAAGTCGCCCCGCTTAAGCAAGCGATCTTTCTTGGTAGCCAACCTCGCTCCTCGCTCTATTGCGGCACGAATTCGACTTCCGACCCGATTCACATTTACGGCGCTAGCTATCCGGGAGGCCACTTCGAGTAAATGTACGGGGCTCTCGACAGACACGACTTTTTCAATCCAGCCAGCCAGTTTCACTGAGGGTACTTCGTGAAGATCAAGTCCTTCTAGGGCGATTGCAAGAGAAGCCTTTCTATACGCTGGAATATGTATACATCCTTCATCAGGCCTAGGTAAGTCACGCTCGATTCCGTTTTTGCCAGCACCTCCGTTTTCGAATTGGCCATCAATCTCCGAAGGAACCGGCCCCATACTATCATTTAATTCCGGCCTAGCCTTCGCGCGTTCGATGCTCTCAATCACGCGCCGTAGTTCACGCTCGGGATCATGGAACCAGTCGGTACTCCAAATCCTATGGATCATCCACCCAAGTGACTCAAGGATCTCCTGACGCAAGCGGTCACGATCGCGTGCCCAACGAGCCCGATGATAGGTGGCACCGTCGCATTCGATCCCCAATAGATAACGGCCATCTCTCTCGGGGTCAACTATAGCCAAGTCAATGAAAAAGCCTCCAGAGCCAACTTGATAGTGTACCTCTAGGCCAAGACTAACTAGAGCGCGTCCCACAGCTTCCTCGAATGGCGAGTCAGCCTCTCTTTGCGATGGGCGCGGAACGTCGAGAACCCCTGTCTCAGCATACTTTAGAAAAGTCTTTAAGGCAATGACCCCTTGAGCATTGGCTCTATTTAGATCAATATCGTCAGCCCTAAGGTTGCTGAACACAACGCATCGCCTTCGCGCACGCGTAATGAGAACATTTAGTCTTCGTTCACCTCCGGCTTGATTCAGCGGACCGAAATTCATTGAGATATAGCCCTCGCCAGTTCGTCCATAACCGACACTAATGAACATCACGTCTCGCTCATCCCCCTGAACATTCTCAAGATTCTTTACAAAAAAGGGTTCCTCTGGGTGATCTGCAAAGTAATACTCGCAGGAACGATCCTGGCTGCGGAGTAACTCCAACTCGTCCTGGATAGCCTGCATCTGCGTCAGGCTGAATGCAGCAACCCCAAGGGTGAGCCCACTTCTTTCTCGAGCATGTTTCATGACGGCCTGTGCCACGATCCGTGCTTCTCCTCGATTCACTCCCTTTCCACGCTCATAAGCGGTGTCAGCGAGGTGCTGGAATACTAGGCCCACATTTTTCCTCGTCCCGTCGGGGCTGGGGAATACCACCAGCTTGTCATCATAGAACTTGTGATTGGAAACAGCAATCAGAGACTCGTGGCGGCTTCGGTAATGCCATCGAAGTATTGCATTCCTGGCACCTTGAGCACGGAAAAGTCCAAGTATACTCTCCATGTCGGATGCCCCCGCATCCCAATTTGTCTCTTCCTCTTCTTCGATCAAACCAATCTTGTCGAAGAAGCTTGTGGGCGGCAGCTGACGATCGTCACCCACAACAACAGCTTGACCTCCTCGAAGGATTGCACCGAAAGCGTCGATTGGACGCACCTGGCTCGCCTCGTCGAACACCACTAGATCAAATCGGACGCTACCCGGAGGTACGTAGGCTGCTACTGATAGGGGGCTCATCATGAAGACGGGTTTGATCGCCTGGATGGCGTTTCCTGCATCCAACATTAATTGCCTGATTGGACGGTGGCGCCGCCTCTTTTCGAACTCGTGGCGTAGAATGCCGACTTGTCCGGCGCCGCTAAGACCCTGTAAACCCTCCCAATGCTTCTGCGCCAAACAGGCGCGGTTCAACCCCAACATACGCTTGTCCAGTTCACGAAATTTTTTAACGAAATTAGTTTGAATATGTCCGTCGAACGTAGCAAGTTCCGGTCGCTCTCGCAGGCCCTCTTCGATGATTTGGGTATGGCGAAAATAATCCATAAGCTCGACCAGGTGAGTAGGAGCCAGCTCCCAAGTGGCTGCGATTTTGACAATGGGTCCGAGACCCTTTTGGCGCATTAGTTCTGCGCGATGATTCCAGAGAACCATATCGTAGAGGTGTGCAGCCCTTTCCTCCCATGTACGGAAGAGTAAACACTGATTTTCGAATGACAGACCGGAAACGCCTTCTTCTCCAAACCGAACCGCTTCGTCTATCGCAACCGCCTTAACAGTTTCTTCAACAGCCTGAAGGTACTCATCAAGCAATCCTTCAAGCTCATCAAGAGCACCTCGAAGCACTTCGTTTGCCTCCGTCCGTTTTAGGTAATCGAGTATCTCTCCGGGCAGCGTTCTCTCTGCCACTTCTTTATGAATGGTCGCTAAATACGTGGTTATGGACTCTATCTTGTCCCAATCCGACTTCCATCCATTCCAGAAGGGTCCAAACAACTCTGCCAATCTTTCAGATGATTTCTCGAGAAGGAGTTGCCGTCTCTGTGATTCCAAGATCGCAGCAGAAACGTCTAGGAGGTCCGCAACAGAACGAGGCGGCTCCTTGTGGAATAGGCTCAAGATATCTCGACGCGCCTTCCTGTATCTTCCGGACATAAACCGCCACCACTTTTGCGCATAGTTGAAGAGTTCCTTTCGCACCTGGAACACATCGGCGTTCCATGCATCGGGAAGCAACCTGGAATCCAAAAGGTCATGGATCTCCCGAATCCGCCGCCCAGTGGAGATCGAATTCTCTAGCGTCCTTTTCTCCAAATACCACGCTGAAGGATCGACAGCGATGCCAGCTAGACTAGGCGAATCAGTAACAAACCGAACGGCATTCATCAATGCCCTTATCCCGGCGAGGTTCTGTGGGGGCTCTACTTCGAACTCAGCTGCCAATGGTTCCACCACCTTGCACATGGCGTTCAATCGTTTTCGCGTGGTTAGGCTCTTCTCCTCGATAATTGATTGATCCGTGTGTGTAAATACCTTCTTTCTGCTTCCCAAGAACGGGTGTGCCAAGATCGGTCCGGTTCTGACAAGAAGCCCTTGGACCTCCTCGATCAGACTGCGTCTCTCCTCGTATTCAGAACTCGACCACTCATGCAAATCAATGTTCTCAATAGAGGGAAGCTCAATTCCATTCAATCGCTCATTAAGGAGCAGTAGTACGCCGTAAGCTTGGTAAGGCGTGACATCGCTATCTCCAATTGGCGCGTGGACCGCTGTGCTATAGCGATTTAGAGAGTTTCTGTTTCGTGTCAACTCTTCGAAATTTTGAACACGGTTCTCATACCGCGGCCTTCCCAAATTAAGCGTTCTCTCGAGCTCGGTCAGGAAGGCTTTCTTATTTGTCTTGTGGCTATGAAGTTCAATAGCTGCATCGCCTAGCCCTACATCATCAAGGCGTCGCTTGACAACTTCTAGCGCCGCCATCTTCTCAGAGACGAAGAGCAGGGTCTTCCCTTCAGCGATTGCCTCGGCTACTAGGTTCGTTATCGTTTGGGACTTACCTGTTCCAGGTGGGCCTTGTATCACCAGGTTCCGACCAGTCTTCACCTCAAGTAGAGCCATCGTTTGCGAGCTGTCGGCGTCGCAGACCTGGTGCAAGTCGCCAGATTTGATCCGTTCGTCTAGCCTATCGTTATCATTAAAAAGAGGCTCACATTCCCGGAAGCCTTCGTGCAGAACAGAACGAAGTAACTCATGGTCGGAAGGCCTATCTCCCTCTGGCCAGCTCGCCTCGTCGAGATCTTTGTACATCATTAGCTTATTGAATGAGAAGAAGCCGAGAGCAATGGCCTCTCTATCGACTCGCCAGCGGGGAATGTGTTCGACAACGTCGGCGACGAGCTCGAAGTAATCTTTAACAGCAAAAGTGCCATCAGTGTCCGCCAGTGGCGGGAGTTCGACCCCGAAGTCGGCCTTGAGCTTCATTTGTAGTGAGAGATTTGTGTCGATCTCGTCTCCGGTGTAATCCAGCTTAAACTGAGCGTTTACGCTTCTACGTGAAAGACTCACCGGAATGAGAATAAGCGGGGCTCGGTGCACGAGATCACTCGACTCATCTTCAATCCAGTTTAGGAACCCAAGAGCCAAAAAGAGTATGTTGACTCCCTGTTCTTCAAGAGCGACGCGAGCGGCGTAATAGGTGTTTAGCAATCGACGCTGGAGATGAGCTCCCTCGTAGGGTGTCGGGAGTTTTGTGTCAGTTTTCTTTTCAGAGATCGCTCCTTCGTCCTCCCTAAGAAAGATATCCTCGAAGAAACGGTCCAAGAAATTGGAAATGTCTTCAGATGTTTTCTCAGTTGATCCAGAAGGTCTATCTACTGCAACTGGCAGAAATAACATGCTTTGGCCATTATCTACAAGAATACGAAAAACCTCCTCTGGCCATTTATCTACAATACGGACACCCTTACTTTTTAATTCCCGGTAGTTTAGTAGGGTATTCCTCAGACCAAGGTCGAGGAGATCGCGTCGTGCTTTTTTGAGCTTCTCTTGTACAGGTCCCAACATTTGGTAATCTATTTTAGATTAATTTCAAGAACAAGCAAAATCAAGAGCGAAAAATGCAATTCTGAATTTTTCAGATATTCCTAAGTTAAATGAGACGGTTCGTGAACCGCCCTATCCCGGAATCATGTTATCTTCATGCAACGGGTCATCCTGCCACCGGGCGGGATTGTCACGGATGTATTGACGGAAATGGTTCAATTCACCCTCATTGCGGATGACGCGTTCCCAATAATTGCGTTGCCATAATTTCATGCCGGGGGTGCCGTGAATCCGGTTGATCCTTACGGTACACGCGGATTTGAAACCCGCCATGATCGCCCCCAATGACCGGGATTGCGGTCCCCGTGGGATTTCCGGCACGGGAAATTCATTTGTAGGGGCGACCGGCCGGTCGCCCGG